>Ga0187891_1000691_pt1 | contig 32450 bp, 32 predicted proteins | sample June2016WEW_21_4_FD_132990 | JGI IMG/M metagenome (GOLD analysis project Ga0187891, IMG submission 132990) | Peatland microbial communities from SPRUCE experiment site at the Marcell Experimental Forest, Minnesota, USA - June2016WEW_21_40 | ecosystem: Environmental > Terrestrial > Soil >... | reverse complement strand
GGTCCAAACACGGGAAGCAGCCAATTCTTCATCAACTTAGTCAACAACAGTTACCTTGATGATAAGCACCCGGTCTTCGGCACAGTCATTGAAGGAATGGACGTCGTTGACAAAATAGCTAAAGCTAAAACAAATTCAAACGACAAACCACGAGAAAACATAGCGATAATTACCGCATCCATTGTGAATTAAGAAAAATCACTCTTTTCCTTTCTTTAACTGTAACAGAAAACTAAACTTAGCAAAGAAAAAATTAGTAGAAAGTCAGGTTATTTTTTCTTCTCTTCTTTCTCTTTCGGTTTGGAACCGATTTCTACCAATTGAATGTTAACCTGATAGTTCTTGTCGCCGACCTGCATCTTTCCGTAGCCGTGAAAGCCTTTGCTTCCAGTGCTGAAGTTTTTCTGGTTTAAAATAAATTGTTGTTTAGACGCGTTTAATTGAATTGTCGCCATATTTGGTGGTTGTTCACTCATTCTAACGTCACCTTATTCTTGATTATTGTGATTTGTGTCTTTTCACCTTTTCGCTTTCACTTTTCGTGAATGTTTAAAATCTGTAGCTAACATGAAAATAAAAGGCAAAGAAAGATAGAAAAACGAAAAAATAATCACAAATCAAGCTTATTTTGAAGTGGTAAGATGCGGTCTCCGGGTTGCAGACCTGAACAGGTTCAAGTCCACTATTTCTTACGAACCTATTTCAGAAACAAATCAATCTTTGAGGAAAGGGGCGGGTCCGCTGGGATGCCCAAAATACTTTAAGCGAATCCTTATTAATTTTTAGCCAACAACTGTGGTTTTCCCTGCTCACTAAACAGTTCAGAAGGGTTAGCGCGCGCAAATTTTATGAAATCCGAGAAATCGTTTAAGGAAAGTATATACCTGTACCTCAAATGGATAAAGTTGAGCCTTTTGTTTTAGCACGAAAAATAATTTAAGCGACAATAATTCTTGGTTACCTGGAACTTACAGGAGGATTATAATGGTGATTTTAACTGTAGCACTGCACAAACCCAAAGGGTCACAAGAAGAAGCCAACTTCTTAAGAGCTCTAGAGGATTATGGCAATTTACAAAGAAAATTCAAGGGTCACCAATTGTACACAGTTGGCAAAGATGAGAATACTGGCGTCCTAACTGTTGTTTCAATTTGGGCCACACTCGAAGACCTTATGGCTGCACGAGGAGAAATGGCGAAGCATAAGGGAACATTCGACTTTAAAACTAATCAAGATGGTCCCACTCGCTACTGGCAAGGAAATGCAGAATTTGTTGAATATCCCTTAAAGTAAGAACTCTCGCAAATGATATAGGTCTGGAAGAAGTCTCACGTTTTTAAGGATGCTCAACAAAAAGGAAAAAAATGTTGTTGAGAGCGTTTTTTTTACATGTTCATTGGCATTATTTCGAGGACTTCGATGCTCGCCTTTGGCATCATGTAATGTGGGTGGTTAGCGATTATTTTTTTCACGCCTTCCATGTCTTCTGCCTGAATTATAGAGTAGCCGTCGACTTCCGTTTTTCCCTTAGAGTTTCCTGTCTTAGTAAAATTCATCCCGTTTCCAACCATGTTCCCATTGTCAACAATCGATTTCCCGCATTTCTTAAACCAAGCCATCCAAGGCTCCATTCCTTTCTTCATTTCCTCAGGACTCCTCGCCTTCATTTGAGCTTCAACAGCGGCTACTGGTGCCATATACAAAATCAAAAATTTCTTCAAAACAGATCACCACTAAATATGGAGTTGATGCATGTTTTTATCTTTATCTCATCAGGGATTTCGTCATCCTAAAGTGATTTCAAAAAAGCCACATCCTAAAAACGCGCGCTGTCTTCATCAAGAATCCTTAAACCTACATTATTACTTCTCATTAACACGAGAAGGTTAATTTCATGATGAACGATATGAGAGGAAAAGTGTGTGTGGTGACCGGAGCAAATAGAGGTCTTGGCAAAGCAACTTCGTTGAAACTTGCAAAACTCGGAGCAACTGTCATCCTCGTTTGCAGAGACAAAACTCGCGGCGAAGAAGCGCAAGACGAGATACGAAAAGCCAGCAATAACGATTCTGTTGAACTACTGCTTGGAGATCTGTCAAACTTAGGCTCCGTCAGAAAAATAGCGAAGGAATTTACCCTTGGACATAAAGAACTTAATGTTCTCATTAATGCTGCAGCCATCTACACACCTAACCGCACCTTGACATCAGACGGCTACGAGCTGATGTTCGCCACCAACTTTCTCGGTCCGTTTCTTTTCACAAACCTTTTGCTTGAACATTTGAAGAAGGGGTCTCCTTCCAGAATAATTGTTCTGTCTGCTCCTTCGACAACTAAAATAGATTTCGAAAACCTTCAGGGCCAGAAACATTTCAGTGCGTTAGGAGCCTTTGGCGCCTCAAAAATGGCTGACATCTTATTTACTTACGAGTTGGCGAGGCGTTTAGAAGGAACTGGCGTGACAGCTAATGTGCTTTTTCCAGGCGTCATGAAGACTGATTTAATGCGCAACGCTCCATTCTTTGCCAAAATTATTACATCTTTGATTGGGAAATCTCCAGAGAAGGGTGCGGAAGCAGCGGTATACTTGGCATCGTCGCCAGAAGTTGAAGGCAAAACAGGGTGCTTCTTTAAAGGAAAAACGCTTTCCGATTCTAATGCATATTCTCATGACAGCGCCGTACAAAAGCGCCTTTGGGCTGAAAGCTCCAAAATAGTTGGATTAATTAATGGTTGAAAAAACGATAAGGCAGCGCAGGAGCATTGCGAAAGGTTTCTAACCCACCAGCTATAATGTTATTTGTGAGGAGAATAGCGCTTCTCTGTTAGAAGGCGAAAAGCATGGATGATACTTTCGATGTTAATTTGTGTAAAGTGCTTGTTAAGAAACCCACCACAAACAGTACTATTTTTGAGCCTTATGAGGAGCCTTTGGTAGACGTTATCGACGAAGAAGACAATGTTAGGCTTTTGGTTCAATGCCGATGCCAAGAAGAACAAGTTAGTATTCACCTCAACGAGAACCATGATGGAATAACAATTTGCAAGGAGAAGTGCCATATCACGAAAGAATCAGAAAGAGTCGTTTGCGAGGACGTGTGCACCAGAAATATTCCTTTAAACCTGAAAGATCTGCAACTGGAAAACATGCTGTTCATAGTATCTCAGTGCCGCAACGACAACGTCGTTGAAATAACGATCCCAAAGATAAACACAAAGCCAACGACCAACGCTAAGCAACTAAACCCTTAAGGCATCATTTAGCCAAGCTCTTTTTTTTCTTCCCTTTTTTAGTTTCTTGAGTTTGTAGATCTCCATGCATCTGCGCGGAAAACCCAGCACTGTTGAGTTAGTGGGCAAAAATTGGTGTGCGCGCTGTCCGTTTTTGGTGTAAAGTGTATTGTTATTCGTTGGGGTCGTTGGCATTTTAGCAGTGGTCAGGTAAAGGTGTTTAGAAGGTTTACTAACCAGCTGGGCGGTTTACCTTGTTGACTTCTTCATGAGTTGGTGAGTGTCAAACGTTAAGACATCTTCATCGGTTAGAGCCTCAAACTCCGATTTCGAGAAGAATACAAACTTAACTGGTTTGTTAATAGTAGCAAATGCTTGGGCAGATTCTTTTAACCAGTTTAGTTCTCGCTGCCCCACTTTCTGCTGGGTCCATTTGCACTCGCCAACGTAGATGGCTTTGTCAGTTTCTACGACTAGATCAATTTCGCGTTGCTCAGAGTGCCCTTTAACTTTTATTGCACCCCACCACTTGCCAGCAGTCAGCAGTCTCTCACCACGCGCAATCAAGAATTCGCAAAGGAACTGCCTGCACAATATCTCAAAACGCTTTGATATAAAAGAACTCAACTCTTCTCTACGTGGCGCAGATAGCTTCCCGTAGACTTCTGAAAACCAAAAGGCAAGCGTGTTATCTACAATAAAATACAGCCCCTTTTTGCTTCTGGCTGGTTTTTCGCCGAAGGGAACAATGCGCTCGACAATTTTGAAATCATGCATAAGAGCCCACAAATACTTCGTCAACGTAGTTGAACGAACTCCAACCTTCTGTGAAATCTCATTCATCGAAACATAACCGGCGCTAATCGCCTCTAAAACAGCATAATACTTCGCATAAGCATTTCCAAACTCCTGCCGTAGAACATTTTCACCTTCCTCCTTAAGCTGAGCGCCAACGTCAAAGAACAAGGAATTCACGCCACTTTCAAAAGAACGATTTTCAAGCTTTTCCAAAAGGACATAATAAAAGGGTACACCGCCAAAAACACAATAAAAACTCACCTGTTCAGAAGGCAACGAAACGCCAAAATCACTTAAAATACTAGAAACGGTTCCAAACGAAAGTTGCCCAAGATTTATCGCTGATGTGGCACGATTAAAAAGGGGTGCTTTTTTGGCGGCAAAAAGGCGATTCATCAACCCAGCATAGGAGCCTGAAACAACCAGCATAACATCCGTGGAATCTTTGTACTTATCCCACAGCTTTTGCAGCTCGTAAGGAACTGCTTGATTCACAACAAGAACATTGGAAAACTCGTCCAGACAAATAAGGCTGACATTTTGCTCAAAAAGATACTCGAAAGCATCCTTCAAAGAAACAAAAGACGGCGAGTACCCGAACTTTAATCGAACCTCCGCCTCAACATCGCGTGCAACCTGCTTCTCCTCTTTGGGCACTATGAGAACTTTTATTGCTTTCTTATCTTTGGCAAACTCGTCGATGAGACGACTTTTCCCGATCCGCCGTCTGCCGCTGACAACAATGAAGTCGGAACCTGATCTCAAATAAGTCTTCTGTAAGATTTCAAGTTCTGTTTCCCTATCATAGAACTTCATGCGGGCCAACCAACTTTATCCAATTTCAGGATAATCCTATAAATGGATAAATCACCTAATAAATCATTCCCTAACCTGTAGAAGCTGCCCAGTAATGTTAAGTTAAAGGGGCAAAAATTAGTGTTAGGCGGATTTAGCCATGCGCTAACAGCGATAAGGCAAAAAGAAGAGAGGGGACCTTATCTTCTATTAGCAGCCGAACCCGCTCAAACAAACGTTGGCTCTTGTTCAGCCATTATCCTTCAAAGAGAATATAAAATAATGTTGTCACAAACTGAAACAACAAGCAAACCGCTTGTTCGGAAATAAGCAGTTCATAATTAATTCATGCTTAGCTGTAAATGTTTGTTTTTTGGTGAAAAGTTTATAGAATGGAACAATTATGTTATTTATGGTGTAATAGTTGGAAAATGGTGTTGAAGTGAAAAAAGTGGATTCTCAAGGTCGTCTTATCCTGCCTCTAGATTGGCGTGAAGCTGAAATCGGTGAAAACAGGGAACTTTATGTTATCAAGCGGAAAGGTTACTTGAAGTTGGTTCCTAAGCGTCGAGTTGACTTAACTGAATGTTTTGATAAAGTCGATTTAGGCGTAGATTCCATCGGAAACTGGGGTGCATTCGAGAAAAGAATTCATGAGGAAGCCCCATGAAGTTCTTAGACGCCAACATCTTTGTGTATGCCTATTATAAGCCTAAAAAACAACTATCAGAAAAAGAACACCAGATGAAAGAACACGCCAAAACGATAATTACCAACATATCAAAAGGCAAAGAAGAAATAATGATAACCGTTGTGCACGTCTCAGAAGTCGCTAATGTCCTGAAACATGGAATGCCTCAAGACCAGCTAATCACAATCATACGAGGGCTATTTATGCTCGATAACGTAAAAATAGAGGGCGTAACCAAAGACGCCTACTTCTCTGCAACTGAACTAGGCGAGGACCTCAAACTCGAACCCAACGATGCACTTGCTATCGACGTGATGCGCCAAAACAACATAACAGAAATATATTCTTTCGATGAACACTTCAACCAAATAGAAGGCATAACCAGACTGCCACGATTATAAAACGCACGCTTAGCTTTTCTGTGTTAATTCTGCTCATCTTGCGAGAAAGGTTATGGATCATAGTGGTTAGAAGCAAAAAGGTTTTTTATAGAAAAAAGTCGGCATTTGTTTTGTTTTGGATTTTGCTTGTTATTTGTTGGATTGGTTTTTGGTTGCGTTGTTGGGCTTTTGGAGTACTGGTCACGGGTTTGAGTTGTTTGTGGTTAGGTAAGTTTGGTGCCGCATTCACCGCAAAAGCTTGTGCCTGCTGGGTTTTTTGCTCCGCATTTGGGGCAGACTTTTAAGTCTAGGGATGCTCCGCAGTTGTTACAGAATTTACCTGTTCCGGCTGGTTTGCCGCATACTGGGCAGATTGTTTGTCGGCTGCTTATTTCGCCTGTGAAGACTGGTGTGGTTTGGGCTTTTTGTTTTATGTCTGCCACCATTTTTTCATTGCGAGCGGCGGCGACTTCGGTGCTTTCTCGGGGGGCGTCGTCGGTGCAGAGGCCTTGTTGTTCGTTCCAGTCGTTTTCGCAAACATATTTGTGGCATCTTGGGCATCGGAAGAAATGGCCTTTGGCCTCGTTCTGAGCTGTATCAAAAGCAGCTTCGTGTTCTTTGTGCCATTCGGGGGTCATGCCCTGAAAACGTTGCCCCATCACGTCGGCACCCTGTCCAACACTAGATCCACTGCTGTGGCCTGTTAATTGTCCACCGATTTGGGCTACACTTCCAAAGCTTTTCCACAGACCCGCTTTTTTGTAGGTCTTTGATTGGATGAATGCTGTTTTATAGCCGTCGCCACAGATGTCGCATAAAAACGTAAATTGAAATCCCGCGTCAGTACTGTTGTCTTGGTAGTTTCTGGTAAAAGGTTGAAGAGTCATATAATTCATCTCTTTATAGGGTATAACGGTTTACCGCATTTTATGCATTTCTCTCCCAGAGGAGGCTGCTGTGTGTTGCATTTTGGGCAGACAACTATCAGTCGATGGCTGCAGTTTTGGCAGTAGTCGCCAAAGAATGTTGGTTTTCCGCAGAAGGGGCAGTTGGTTTGTAGGGACAAACCGCAGTTGCTGCAGTTGATTTGTCCTGTTTCTGTCGGATTCTGACATTTTGGGCATCTTGTGGGTCCGACCGGGTTGACTTTGCCGCAGAAGGGACAAACGTTGTCGTCGGAAGACACTAATTTTCCACAGTACTTGCATGGGTGCTTATATCCTGGCAATCTCATTAAGCTCCTTTATTCTATTTTGCTTAGTCATCCTTAGTATTAGCGTTTAAATCTAATAAATCTGTGACGTCAGTTCTCCATTACGCGCGCTGGTTTGTCCCGAAATCATTAAAGTTTATGTTTGAGGTGGGGCTCGTATTTTTTGAGAAACGTCCAAGCTTAGGAGGTGAGCCCAAGCGGGACAAGATGAACACGAGACCTTAGAAACTCTCTTTCGAAACATCGACTTAAGCTTTGCCCAAACCGTATTACGAGGTTGCTTCCACACCGACGGCCCAGGCAGACCGCCCAGAAACCCATTAGGGCTTTTCAGAACCTTCATCTCGGGACAAGGTTGCGCGCTAATAGAGCGAAGCTACGATTGCAGTCGTTATGCCTTGAATTTGTGGGACCTCTATTTGTATTTGAGAAATAAGTAGTTGTAGCTCTTTGTTATCGTTTGCTTTTACCGCGCATATTAAATCGTACGGTCCAAAGACCGTATCAGCCGACAAAACCTTAGGAAAACTTTGAAGCTTTTCTTGGACCAGTTCAAGATTTCTAGGTTGAGTATGTAGGAACAGGAAAGCATACGGTTCCCCAGCAAATGATTTGCCTTCTGAAATTACAATGAGAGTTTCCGTTTTATCGATTATTGCTTCTTGAGCAGTTATTGTTCTAATTGGATTAAACCATTTGCTGATAAATTCGTCAAGATTTTTTAATCCGTGTAGTTGGATGAGAATTTCAGCAGGGCCAAGAAGCAAGTATATATCTTTCTTGGATAGACCCATTTTAATCAAGTCATCCAAAACTTTGGTTTTAGCGCCCACTTTGCAAGATAATGTATTGCAAGATAACATAATGTATGCTTTCATAAAGTGACCAATAATATATTGATACTATCAAGTTGATAAGCCTAACGTAATTTTGACCAATTAAGGGAACGCGTGCGTGCGGTCTCACCAACCTACTTTAACACATAATATCGGGACAAGGCTGTGCGCTATCGAGGATTGTGTTCAAGTACAGAGGCGAGAAAACTGATAATATTCTAACTCTTTACTTGCCTCTTTTTTCAGGTAATTTTAAAAAGATTGTTATTGCCTGTAACAGTTTGACAACAATCACATTGCTTTAAACCAAGCTTTATCATTCTGGATTATTAGATAAATGAATTAAGCGAAAATTTTATGTAGAATTTATTTTTTGCCGAGGCGATTTAAATTAATAATAAAAGATATGTTGCCGTCGCAATACTAATCGCATTATCCGTAGCCATTCCAATAGTCGTTGCGGAAATAAATCTAAACCAAAGCGTTAACCTTATTGGAAGAGGAAATTACTCGGGACAACCTTTTCCATACACAAATCCTACTCCAACTCCCTCAGTGGAAATCACCCAATTTTCTTTCTGTCCCCCGATGGACCCACTTGGCCAAGACTTTAACTAATCTACCAATCGTCGTTCTCAGTTCATTTTCCATAGGGAACTTTCGCCCACAACTCATAAAAAACCGTATCCACTTAATTATAAATGAAAAGAACAGCGTTGCAAAGCATAAAGCCGCCTCTTCATTACATAAGGAGATAGTGAGATGAGTAAGAAAGGAGAAACAACAGAACAGGATCGGGGAAAGCCTCAGCCTCGAAAAAAGAAAGAGCGGGAAAATGCCCGCAAAAAGAAGAAACTTGACCGAGTTGAAAGGCAAAAGTCAAGGTAGCTTATAGGGATTTGAGTTTTTTCTTTTGGTTCAAACGGAAACTGCCATTGTCAAATTGCTGAAGGACAAATTGGCACTTCATACATTGAATTGAGTTAATGTACAAAAATATGTGTTAGGCGGATTTAGCCGTGCGCTAACATGGATAAGGCAAAAAGAAGAGAGGGGACCTTATCTTCTATTAGCAGCCGAACCCGCTTAAACAACCGTTGACTCTTGTTCACCCATTATTTCTTCAAAGAGAATATAAAATAATGTTGTCACAAACTGAAACCAACAAAAGAACCTCTTTTGAAATTTTCTATTGCCCAGATCTTAAGCCCGCTTTTATAGGAATTTGTGTTTCTATTTACTTAGCTGGATTGTTGTAAATAGTCGGGAGGGGCGGCTTTGTCATTTTTTGTCTCTTTTTGTGGATAGTTTTCGGCACAAATGGCATGGTATCCTTAGGTCAAGCTAAACCTTGAATTCTCCCTTACAATCTACTCCGAGGTCTGTCTCTCTCACAGCCTACCCACGCGAGTTCACTAGACAAATAGGTTCCTTTTAATCTCCAAATAGATCTGGTTAAACCCCCAGATTATAAGTAATGCGATTAATGTTGTTTATCGATTACTCCAAAACAAAGTTCCGATGAAAAAAGACAATGTTCTTAAACATCTCGCTTCCATAAAAGAAAAGCATTAGATAGAGCTATAAATGAAAGTGCCCACAATGAGGTTGAAATCTCCGATATTTCCGAAAACTTTGAGCCCATTAAGGTATCCTGGAGGAAAGGCTAAGTTTCTTAAGAAAATAATCCCTAAGATATATACCCCTTACGATGAGTTCAGAGAGCCTTTTGTCGGCGGCGGTTCAGTATTCTTGACTGCCCTTAAAGAAATTAATCCAATGGCTAAATACAGAATAAATGACCTTAATTATAGCGTATTTTGTTTCTGGAAAGAGTTAAAAGAGAATGGTGATGAACTTATTGATAAAATCGAACAAATACGAAAAGTATCGCTCGATGGTCGATTATTATACAATCAATTTAAGCCTAAGGATATTTCAAGATCATGTTTCGATGAGGCGGTTAGATTTTTTGTCCTTAACAGAATAACTTTTTCAGGAATAACCGATTGCGGTGGTTTTTCAGAGGAATCATTTCAAAAGAGGTTTACAAATTCCTCCATTAATCGACTGAGGATACTGCCGAAATTACTTAAAAATGTAATAATAGAAAACGAAGATTACGAAAGCCTTATTTTCGAACCAGGAAAATCAGTTTTTATTTTTTTGGATCCACCTTATTTTAGTGCATCGAAATCGAAACTGTATGGTAAGAATGGTGATCTCCATTTGTTCTTTGATCACAATCGGTTTGCTCAGAATATGAAGAAATGTCGTCATCACTGGCTAATCACTTATGATGACTGCCTAGAAATCAGACAGTTATTTTCATTTGCTAACATTTACATCCACAAGTGGCAGGCGCAGTACGGAATGAACAATGTCGCGGCGAGCGGAACAGCAGAGAAGGGTGACGAGTTGTTAATTTCAAATTACTTAATTGAACACAAAGAAAAAGTCTAAAGTTTGTTATTATGGTCTCCCGAATTCCATATGTCTATATCCACAAAGCTTCTAAGGCATCTAAGAATTCCAAGCGAAACTTCAAGGGTTGGTGCAGTTCTTCCAAGGAAGCGTGGAGTGCTACTTTGACTTATTTCAGCCAATCGACGGTACATCTCAGGATAATTGTCCCTATCTGTTCTTGCCCCTTGAAATATCTTATGAAAGACAAAATTAATTCTAGATTTGTCTACTTGCCCATCCTTTTCAATATCAAAATAATAGCCTGATTGTTCTCTTATATTTACATAATAATGATTTGTCTTTCTTGCCAAGCTATTAAGTCGGCTCATTAGCGCCATTACAGGCAATTCCCCACGTGCCTTCGTTTTTATGATTGAATCTTTTTCGACAAATTCATATTTTTTCAGGCATTCAAGGGTTTCATCAAATAATTGTGTTAACGTTTCTTTATTGCTCGGATTATTAAGTCGAATCGCAGAAGCTTCTGACGTTGACCCGACGAGTATTAAGGAAAGGCTTGCAAGTTTTTCATCCCATCCCCATTTCTTTTTACTTCCCGTGTAGAACTTCTGGTCACCAAGCTCTAAGAAATGGAGAAACTGTTGTTCGAGAGATAGATGATGATTTTTTTGAATAACAGTTGCTATGCCCTTGAAGGTCAAAGCGTATTTATCTTCATCTGGTTGAGGCTTTTGAATAAGACCTTTCTGTAAAAGCGACTCTGCTAATGCGGGTTTTAGGTTTAATGCACTATCCCCAAATATTTTCGACTTGTTATTAGTGCTCATACCAAGTAATACAAAGATTACGTCCGTTGTTTCAAGGTTTTTGATTTCAGAGCTTTTGCCTTTGTTTTCCTTGAAACTTTTGATCAGAGTATCAAAAAGCTCAGAAAGAATATTAAAATATCCTGTTTCTTCCATAATATTACCAAGTTTTAACTTCAAACATCTCTGATGAAGGCCTAAGTAATATGGAGAGAAAGATTTCGCCGTTATTTGATCCTTTTTTCAGAGTGTTCTTAAGGGTTTCAATCTTAAGAGGGTCAATAACAGAGATTTCGTCAACAAGTATGATAGTGTTTTTCTGGGGACCAAGCTGTCCAAGTTTGTTAAGTATTCCATCTAATGCTGTAACTTTTTCCTGCCCAGTTGAAAGAAGATTTATTTTTATTTTTCTGCTTTCAGTTGTTACAAAGAAGTTGTTTTGGATGTCAAAAAAAGTTATCATATGAAGCCTGTTGTCAAAGAACACAGGTTCAAATTGTTTACCTAATGACTCACCTACGGCTTGGACAAAATTTTGGTAATCCTTTAATGTAAAAGGACCTGGTTTGTTACCTATGCTTTTAAAAGTGTCACCGCTTCGGGCCGGTTCTTGTAAGATTTCAATCCATTGTGGCGTTTTCTCTTTAAGCCGGTTGATGGTTTTCATTAACTGGCCAAGTTCTTTTTCTTTATCAATATATTTGGGCTTGGCTGATGCATTATCTCTTAAGTTCTCTAATTTGAGCTCAAATTTCTGTTGAAGCTCTTTCTCTTTATCGACTTCTCCTTTTAGTTCCTCAATTTGATTTTGAATTACTGTGGGATCCCCTTGAATTAAGCACAACTCGGTTCGTTCCTTAGACAATTTTGCTCTGTTTTCTTTAAAGGCCTTCTGGAGCTCCCAGTATTCATTCTCAGCATCACTAAACTCTTTTTGAATAGCTTCGTTATTTTGTATGATTTCAGAAATATCGGTTATTTTCTTAATCTTTTTATTTATACGTTCACTCGCTACCTCGTTTTCATCGCGTTCCTTTAGAGCATCTTTTATACTTTTGATGAGATCAGAAGTTCTACTTTTATCCTGATTTTTAATTTTATTTAGTTCCTCGCGCGTTTGGCCGACTGTTTTATTTATTACCGGTACTATTTCGTCTTTACTATAACCCTCAAATGTAGAAAGCATTTTATCGACAAGAGATAAGTTGAATTTGTTCTGATTCGCTTCGTGTGCTAACTTGGATGTAATTGTATTTAGTTGCGTGTGATCATTGCTTAGAAGCTTCTGAACATCTAACGAAACATTATATTCCTCAAGTAGTTGACATAATCGCTTTATTCTACTGTTGATTTGGCTAATCTCGTTTTGAAGATTACCCCACTTAAAGCGCTCTTTCATTAAATCGGTAGACAAGTCGCGGTATTGATTATCTTTAATTTCGTCATACTTTTGTTTGGAGACATTATATTTTTCTTCGATTTCATTTTTTCGATCAAGAAGATCAAACGTTTTTAGCACTTTATCTCTTTGAATTGCTTTTTCCCTCAAGATTTCTGTTTCTGAACGTGTCTCATCTAAATCTGTTGCTACCTCTTTGTGCAGCTTAATCTCCTTGAGCAGGTTCTCTTCGTTCTCTTTGAATGCTTTGTAATCTTCTACCGCAAAGAGATTTTCGCTCAATGCAGTCTGAAGCTCTTTTAATCGATTGTCCACTATCCTAAAATGATCAGCTAGTTTCTTAAGTGTGCTCGTGACCACCTTCCAAGGATCGTCTTCAGTTAAGAAAACGACATCAAATTCTCTGAAAATGGTATCTGCGTCTGTTTCCTGAGAGTTTAACCAGTATCTTTGACTTTTCCCAGCTTGTCTTTCAATTACTAATTCAGTGAATTTGGGATTTTGAGAGGTTATTCGGAAATAATATTCGAGAGTTTGATTGTTGCCTAATTCTTCCAATTTCCTGGTGAGAATAGGTTTGCTCTTAAGTTCCTCTTTATGACTTAAGTAGCCCAAAGATAATGCGAGAACGTTTAGAAAAGTTGTCTTTCCAGTTCCTGTTCTGCCCGTAATTTCAACTAAATTTGCATCGATTTTGGCGGTTTGTCCGTCAGGTGGATATTGAAACGGTTTATCCCCAACGAGGTGGTAGTCTTGTTCTTTGTAATCAAGCCTAAACTCTAGTATTGTCGGGCACCTCCTTCAGTAGCCGTTCTATTTTTTTATCTGTGCTTGCTTCATCATCGTAAATCACTTCAATAATTTTTAACTCTTGAACCGTTAAACCCAGTTTCTCAAGAATATCTTGGTCAGGTAAGTTTTTCTTAATCACTCTTTACGCCCATCCTTGACATTGGAAATTTAACGAATTTGATTTGTGGCACAGACGACGTTGACATTGAGGCGTAACCATCTGCCAAAGATGCTAAATCGATGCCTGAAATCCTGCTGTCATATTTTTTCCCAACAGCTTCCAAAGATCTAAAGAAAATTCTGGTGTTCACAATTGTCGTTAATCCTTTGGGCAAATCTTGAGGATTTTGTGAGGCAAAAATTACTCCTATTTTTTCGGATCGTCCCATTCTTGCAATAGCACTTAATTCTTCAAGAGCTTCAGCTGAGGCGTTTGATCCGATGAACCGATGTACTTCATCAATGATTATTAGAATGGGAACATCCTTTTTTTCTCCTCTTATCGCTTTTGCCTCATATATCTTTGCCAATAAATGCCTTAGTAATATTGCACCAAAAAGTGTGGTTTCTTTACTAGACAAATCAATTACAGATAATCTTTCTTTTACTAATACGGTATTTTCACTAATTGCGACACAATTTTCTTGTCTATCAAAGAATGCGGAAGCACTTTGTAACGATCTTGCGATTGCATCAGCAGTTCCGGGATGTAATTTTTGAGTGCTTGGTTCTTCTGCGGAATTTATGATGTTAAAAGTATAATCATTTTCTTTTGTGGCTTGATTTTTAAACCAATTTATGAAATTTCCAAATGTCTGATCTGCTAAGGGAACTACAGTTTTCCAGTACCTAAATATGTCGGGCAAGACTTCAGCTGCACGATCCGTCATATTCCGTAAGACTGCTAGCATCGCTTGAGGCTCTAAGTCTCTTGTTCTAAGTGTAATGTTGCTGACTTTATTTCTATCGACACCTTCTTTGCATCTCTCGGATGTGGCAGGTTGGTAAATTCTAAACGATTTGATAGGTTTCTCTTCAAGTTTAAGTGTTTTCCATTCAAGTTCTGTTTGATTTCTGAGTTGGTCGCTCTCAATGGTTGTTGGTTTGTCCATAGTCAATAAATCGATTGACTTGACGTTGATTGCTAGTACTGCACCTTTTTCATGGGTTAAGAATTGCTCGATTAAATATTTCATTGCCACAGTTTTGCCAGAACCTGTTTGACCACAAATCATGGTCTGGAGGTAAAGAGAACTGTAAGGTACCTTTACAGAGATCATATTATAGGTATCGTCTTTTAGGACCTGGTTTTGGCCCAAGAAATCAGTTGCTAAAAACACAGGATAGCCATCTTTTGAGGTGAAAATTTCGTTTATTTCTTGCTGGCTTGATCTTTTGGCTTTTTCATTCGGTTTTATGAAGCTAAACATTCCGTCTTGGCTTAAAGGTAGTTGTTTGATTTCTCTTGCAATTAGCACGTTTCGGCATTCTTGGTCTTGTTTCAATATTGGTAAATCTGAATCAACAACCAACGGCGACGGCTCAAACAGTGATTTTTGATAGGATCGTTCCACTAATAATATATGCTTAACATTATCATCTCCCACTGCCGTTAGATATGTTCCTATTGGCAATAACCGATCTGTTCCTTTAGCTGACACAAGTGTTACGTTATCTTTTTCAGTTCCTGTCACAATCCACATTTTTTCACCCAAATCTAATCTGATTTACTGTTGGTTTAAATCCTAATCTTCCTAAGAGAATTGGGATATTTAGTAGCCTTAACCCTTCCCTTGCATACTTTTCAGCGATTACAATAGGGCGAACCTGAGGGTTTGTATAATCTCCATGGACTATGTACATGTAGGTAATTAAGTCCATTAGGTTACCAATCGCTGGCTTATACTTTTCATAAGTTAGTGAGTGCATTTCTATGCGCTCAGTAAAACCTGCTAGCGCTTTTACGTATGCAAAAACTTTGGAATGCCTTTGGCTTTTTTGATCTGTATATCTAAAGAATGAAGATCTACTACGTTCTGGTAGCTTTGTTGCGGCCCAATGAAAGTCACTGTTATAATTATTGCCTAATCCGAAATCGTCGATAACAAGGCGGGTGTCGGAATTCTTCACAAAATAAATAGGCATGCAGTTTTTAGCCCTTAACGCATCATCCATCTTGACCATGTATGAAGTTGCCATCCTTCCAACTAACGGACCATCAATAAAAACAATCGAATTTGGCTCAACAGTGCTTACTAGTAGACGTTTTTCTGCATCTATAACTATTTTATTTTTTATTTTTGCAGAGTTGTCAGAGTAATACACGCCGTCAGACTTTTCTTTTTTGAACCTTTTCATCTGTGTTATGAAATGCGGGAGTACCGAAAGGCTAAAAGTATAAGTTGAGTCTAATTTTATTACGGCGGAACTACAAAAAATGAGCTCCCCCTCCAGTGCATTGAAATTCTGTATGCTTTCATCATAAGCAAAAATTGCTCTGTCTTTCATAAGACTGTTATTCGAAGGATTAAGTTGAAAGTGTTTATCAAACGGTTTTTCGAGACATTCCAACCGTGGAAATTTATAACTATCAGGTAATTTCACTGTAACGTCAGAAGGTGTAAAGGAAACTGATTTTGTTGCAGAATCATTAATGTTGGCCAATCTTATCTTAATTTTAGAAAGATCGATTTTTTCCAACACTATCTTTTTCGCGACCTACAGTTACCAGTTCTCATATATATCGTTCGATTCTTAAAACTTGCGATTTCACCCTTATTTTTAGACTTCTTTTCGCTTATAATATTTGTAAATGAGAAATAAACACGGAATTTTTTTGTGTTAAGAAATTCCTTGCGGTATATGCGCACAGAACACAGTCGTTTATCAACGTAAAAATTCTGAGTTTTGTGAGTTGAGAGCGATAAAATGTGACTACAATTACAAATTGCCTCTTCGTTGAGGCAGAAGTAGATACATAACGACGAGATCAGCTGTAAGAAAAATAGATTCATCCACGGAGCATGTGATGATTGGCATTGGCTTTTATTGCAGGTGCTTATTGATACTTCTTTTAAAAGGCAGTTCCCATGTCTTTCCTATTCCAGTAGAATAGAATAAGTCGTTATGCCTCAATGGCGCACCATACTCGACTATAGTGTTTACAGAGCACATAGAGAGGTATGAGTATAGACCGAGAGTCTGAGGTTTCGTTCCCAGTGGGGAGATAATATGATTATAGTTCTTGTATTTGGATAGCGAAAGTATTTCGCTTAATTGAAAGGCTACTTTTACAGGATTTCGCGATTCTATATATTTGATCTTTTTGGCCCCTGCAGTACCTATTATTTCTTGGTTCATTGCCTCTGTTCTTCCCTTCCATTCTGGATGATAAGGAGGGTCTGGAACAAGCAACAAACACTCCGATGGATCAATATCATCATACAGCGCCATTGCTCGGTTTCCTTCATAGCCTAGCATCAGAACGAGAAGGTCACCCTTAGAAAAATCGTAGTTCCCGTAAAACAAAGGTATGGGAAATATTTCCTTTATTCCAAAAGATAGCGATTGAAAGAGTTCGGTAACGTAATCTTTAGGCTCGGTATAGATAAATCTGATATATTGAATAAGGTTTCTAGTATCCAAAAACTTAAGCAGCATTAGTAAATGCCATTTTATTGGCGTGCTAATATCAACAGTTATTGTAGGTTCTTTCTTGCCGCTAACAAGATGTTCTATGTTTTCACAAAGGTCTCTTAATTGAGGTATAGGAGCGTCTTCATCGATTCTTACTGGTTTAATCTTTCTTTCAGATTTTAGTCTGCTTTCAATTTCTTTAATGTTTTTTTCTCTGTCTATGTTTTTATGGCCTGAATATCTAAGGATCAAACAGTTTTCCGCTGAATAATTGACGTCTAACTTTAGTACACTGCCTTTGCATCGTGATTCAGGGCTACCCCAACAAATAAAGATATCATCAGGTTTTCCCTTAACACATGTTTCTAAATTAATGATTTCTTTTAGTTCATAATTATCATTACCCATTAATTGTCCTCCAAAAAACCTGTAAGAGGGGACGATTCATCTTCTGGCGCATTTCTAGCTCGCCTAAGAAGTTTTCTTTTTGTTCGTCCTCTTAATCTTTCACTCAATAAATCATTCAGTTCATTGGCAGCAAATGCATGACGCGCCCATCTGGCTCGATGCGTAAGACCAAGTATTGGCGCGTGGATTCGATTCAACATAAATTCACGCCCTTTTTCGCGGGCTGAACTTTCTTTCCGTTTGTAAAGCAAAGATTCTCTTTCTGAATATTCTAATATTTCCCTTAGCAGACTATACTTTGGTTTGTCTAGACTAGCTGAGTCGATAAGTGTTATCGAAAGACATTCTGGAGCAGTTGGTTTGTTTAGTAACCTTTCTCTTAGAATGTCGCCTATATCAACAATAAATTGATAAATCCTCTCCCCTTGCCCACCTAGATCATAGTTATCTGGGACTTTTTCGAGCCACGCTCTTGATACAACGTAAGCTGCCCATGTCTGGTGTTTTATTGCTATTTTATCTCCGTTTTTTAGGTTTGCACCCGCACCTTGGGCTTTGTATAATGCCATTGCCGTTAAGTTTAGAAAAATTCTAATTATCCCTGACGAAAGGTATGTGTAGGTTTCCAATCCGGCATACATTTTTCTATGAACTTTCTTTCCGCGTTTTCTCTGGTTCTTTCTTAGAAGTCTAAAAATTGCTGCAGTCTGTAGTTTGTTCCTATATTCTTCGATTTCACCGCTGTCAAACTCTAATTTCGCGTTTTCCCTAATCAGCTTAATCTCCTTATCAATCACGTCTTGAGGGAATTCTGGTCCCTCAGGCTCCTCCAAAATTTTTGTTATGTCCTTTTCCTTATATTTCGCGATTTCCAAAAGATTGGTGCAAATTTTAATAAGTAAATCTCTGTAAGCCCTTTTTCCTGATTCATCAAGAAGGTCATAATCTAGCTCTATTCGTGGGCAATCTTGCCCGAACTGAAGGGGTTGTCCTTGCAATGTTTGTTTTGTGTACATTCCTTCGAATTTGCATGCAATCTTAACTACGAAATTTTTTGCGGTTTTTATCCATTCAATTATTATGGTTTGCTGAAAGGGTCGTAAGTTTTCAAATTCATCAACTAATAAGAAGAAAGAAATATCTTTAAAATCTACAACATTTTCAGACACAATTTTTAAAACTCGATCTAGAAAATGTATGTCCGTTCTAACCCAATCTACTGTTGGTTTAGCGAAAGGAGTGCAAATATCCTGAACAAATTTTCCAATTTTTCCCAGTTGTGCATTAATTAGTCTGATGAGACCATCAAAGCTCGTATCAGGGGAGGTAATCCCTAAGTCTGTAAAAATATCCTGGACTATGCGCTGCTCCGCTGCCTTCCCGATAGTTATTGCGACACTTGAGATACCTGAATTATTAGATGGTTTTGATAATGAGCTTAATTCCTCCAAAAGAGTGCTAAGAATCTTAAGGTTTAATTCATTTAGAGTGATAGCCCACGCCGCGTTTATTCCTGCACTAAGTATCGGTTCATTTTCAATACAGTTAATGGGCAGGTGCTTCATGTTTAGAGTTCGAAGACAACGCTTGTAGGTTAGGTGGTCTTTAGGAAAACTCGTCTGAGCGAAACCCATTTCCACTACACAATCATAATCATAAATAAGCAAAGAGCCCTTTTCAACCTTTGAATATATTCCAAAATACTTAATTCCCTTTTCTTTTAACTCCTCAAAGTTTTTCGTCTTAGTTCTATGAAGTTGCACTTTTGGGGTCAAGGACTTCAAAATCATGCTCTTTCCGCATCCCCTTCCGCCAAAAATAATTACAGGCTTATTCTCTAAGATGATATCATATTTTTCATTCTCAGGCCTGGCGAAAGCGCGTGCTAGCAATTCATAATTATCATGGAAGTACTCAGTCCTTCCCAACCCAAACGGATTTGAGGATTCTGGACTATCTACTCTCGATAGCATAACTTTTGCTGTCTCGCCTTCTTCTTTTTTTAAAAACTTAACGAGACTAAAAATTCCCTCCTTGTATGACTTTGAAAAATCAAAGCCTTGAATCCCTTTGATAATTAATGATTTCTCCTTTGATGGCGAAATAAAAAAAAGCGGGATAAACTTGATACTCCTTTCTTGTAAACCGGCAGCTATAGTCACATAGGCTTCTATTGCACCATTAGAAGAGGCATAACGTTCAGTTATAATTCCCAGAACATAATCGGCATCACCGAGTGCTTCATCAATCTCTTTTAGCCAAATGCTGCCAGGGTTAAGGCATTTTGTGTAGATCCAAGGGCTCACTCGTTGTTTTCTTAGTTCTTCCGCAAGTTCGTTGGCTATTTCACTATCGCCGCTGCTAAAAGATATGAAAATTCGCATTCGATCTACATTTGATTGGTTAGGCAATATCAGCCACCTTGTGACTATATCTTATAGCAACTGATGGCCAAATAAATTTACGCATTTACTTACGGTTTGATTCTTATCGTGAGCTAACTCTTGCATTTCAATGGTGGGCTGGCGAGAAATTGCTGGGTATCCGAAAGCAGTGGGCGGCTTTGGCGTTGAAGCTAAGAGAGGTTTTCCTGTTCCCGCGTTTGTCCGCAGAGAATTGATAAAAGAAAGTGGTTCGGGTTATTATGCTTCTGAAGGACGATATAAGGCTGTATCGTGAAGACATGAAACTGTCCCTGTGAAAGGCGTCTATCAAACCCGATAGAGATCTCAAGACAGGTCGATTCATTAGGAAACCCTAGCCCACGAATTGAGTTTCTACAAACTACCCAACTTGCGCAATCACAGCTTTCTTTATTTTCAACTGTTTGCTTTGCTTGATATAGCCGATGTTTCAATGATAGGCTGCCAATTGGTTCTGCTCTTCGTAGTTGGGGCAACTTTTACTGCTAATGTTATGCTGAATACTAAAACAAAAATTACTAAAGAAATGGCTAGAGCATATTGTGCCCAAATATGCAACAGAATTAAATTAGCAACAAACGAAGACAAGCTTGCTAAGAAGCCATAACCCAAGACACCTTGGGATTGCTTTAAAAACTCATTTTTCAATCGCTCGCCTGTCAATAGAATAAATAATTGCTCAATATCTTGTTTCAATATCTGCTGAGGGGTTGCATCAATTGTGTTTTTGGCGTATTGATAAAGTCCCCTTAGATATTCTGCCCTGCTTGCATCTTTTTGTTTGTTAGTTAAAAAGGGACCTACTGCCACTTTAGGGTCAATGCAGTAGTGATAAAACCACCTCCAAGTTTTTGCCACCGAAATAAAGGGTCGCTTAAATCTGTCTTGGAAGACGAACAAAACTGTGCCAGATAGTCCAACAATTGACAAGCCAAGAAAAATGGGTGCTCCTAAAATAAACCATTTACCTTGATTATACTCGTTTAGAAAAACTCCAAGCGCTGCCGCAAAAGCTAAGACACCAAGGCAAGCCTCAAATGAAGTGCGGTGCTTTTCGTCAGTATAGGAAACTCGATTGTGAACATGATTGATTAATTCGACTACTTGTTGGTCAATTTCTTTGGCTTTTTGATCATTTATTTGGCTAAATAGCTTCTGGTATTCTTCTCGGTAATCAGTAGTAGTCGCAGTAGTCGCAGTCATCACGCTCAAACTCTAAACTCGTTAGTATACTTATATATTATGTTACCATTCTCGTCCAACATTCCACTGGGTTGTACGTTTGCCATATCAGTGGGCGAGTTTTTGGTGTAAGGCGAATTCCATTTTGCTTTTATAAAATCGCTCATTGATCTCAAGTACAATTTGTTCTACCTGCATTCGTAATTCACTATTTCCCTTACCGACCCGTCAGAGCACCATTCATGTTCAATTGAGGAATAGGTTATTGATTTGTTGATTTTTCCATAGGTCACAGCCTTTGCGTTATGATGCAAATACACGTTTGCAAACCCGGTCAATCCATCTACTCCACAGCAACAGCAGCTATCGCCGAGGTCATGCAAATCATTGTCAGCAGCTCCAAAAGTCATCTTTCGTTTGCGAATGTGTTTAACGAGTTCTCGCAAATTATCTGCCTTCTCTGTAGGTTGTAGTTCCCAAAAAGCACTTCTGTTTTTCTTTCTTCTCCTGCGATAGTATTGTCCTATCTTGTAGTCACATAAGGAATCAAGACGTTCTTCGCTTTTCTTGCTCAAAAATGAGGGAAGCTTATAATGTTCAATAATTACATGCTTACATCCAACATCTGCGAGAGAATCAATAAGCTCCATGTCAGCATTGTTTACAAATGGTATTAGAGGTTGAATCCTGCAGGAAGCCCAAATACCGCTGCTCGCCAATTCTCTAATAATTTCTAGCCTTTCGGATACGGTGTTTGCTTTTGGCTCAAATTTCATTCGAATCTTGTCATCGCTTGTTATTAAACTGATTTGAACAGCCTTGTTTCTCATCTGTTTAAGTACTCTAAAATATGGCTCCTCTATGATGAGAGCACTTTTGGTGCTAAAAATCGTTGGGTAATCATATTTTAGAAGCAAGGACATTGTTTTCAGAGTAATGCTGTACGATTTTTCAATAGGCTGAAAAGGGTCGCTGAGACCTCCAAAATGAATAGGAACTCTTCTTCTTAGCATTTGTACCGCAACGTTAGTGCTCTTTTTTCCTTTTGACAAAGCTCTATCAAGTAAACTTTTTATGACCTTGTAATCTGCAGGCATTATTGATGTAAAACCAGACTTATGGTTTAGTTCTGTGGCAAAGCAATAGGCACAGTCATAATAGCAACCTCGGTAGGTATCAAGTCGAAAAGGGACTGAACAATGATAGAATTGGCTAGTAACAGACAATGGATTACTGTAATACTTCATAAGGTGCCCTTGAGTTTAACTACAGTCTTCTTGATTCTTAACTTTTTTGACTCCATATACCTGTTTGTTGATACTTCATTAGACTTATGGGCGAAAGAGTGAAAGTGACAGGCAGGCAGGGTGACCGACAGGGTAACAGACTGATAGACATTAGGCATGCACGCGGGCGGGGAAGTGCGTGCAAGCAAGAGTTAGCGCAAGCGTTAGCGTTTGAGTTCGAGAGAGCGAGAGAAAGATCAAAATTTAATCTAACCAAACAGAAAAAGGTTGCTTTTTTTTGGAAAGCTATGAGTGTTTACCAGTTAGGTATAGGCATATTACGTAAGGTTAAGGTATGCTACCTTCTCTTCTTTTTTTGTGGCTAACGCTCTCCCATTTTTGATTATTTTTTCTATTATTTTCATTTGGTTTGGTTGGCCGGTTATGGATAGGTGGGTAAAGGTTGAGTTTTTGGTGGCGTCGTGCCAGTGTTCTTCGCCGGGAGATACAAGAATTATTGTTCCGGTGTGACTTTGTATTCTTGGTTTTTGGTGGCTGCGGTTCCTTTGCCTTCGTTAAATATGAGGATTTGCTTGGTTGAGTGGGTGTGGAGTTTGTTGCTGGGACCTAGGTCAAACCTGACGTTGACAACTTGATTTTCTTGGCTTTGCGCACTTCTTCAAGAACACCCTGTGTCACTGGTGTATTGAATAGTAATAGTTAATAGTTAGTTTCGCATATAACTTAACATTGAGGCAAACTGAAATGTTCTGTCCCTCTTGTGGCAAACAAGTAGAAGAAAACAACAATTTCTGTCCATATTGCGCCAAACCGTTACCTACTAACAATACTCATTTGCAATCTGCAGTTCAACCAACAACCCCGCCGTCGCCTCAACCGGCGTGGCATCCCGCTCCTACGGTAGGCAAAAGTTCGCACACGGGCAGAAATATGGCAATCGGTATCATTGTTGCCCTATTTCTTGTTATAATTGTTTTCGCGGCCATAAGTGCAATGAACTCTGCAAACTCTAATGGAAGCGGAAATGGTTTAAACATCCTGCCAACAACTCATACAACAAACATAGTAAACGGGCTAGTCACCGTAAACGCAAACTCTTATGAGGAATACACGTTTACAATTCCTTCAGGTGCATCAAGCATTCAGGTTTCAGGCAGCTTTACTGCATCCGGCGGCTCGGGAAACGACATAAAAGTTCTCATCGTTGACCAATCAGATTTCGTTAACTGGGAGAACGGGCATACTTGTCAATGTTATTATCAAAGTGGCCAAGAAACCACGGGATCTATAAGCGCTTCACTTCCTTCAAGCGGAACTTATGTACTCGTGTATGACAACACGTTCTCCTTGTTCTCACAAAAGAACGTGAATACACAAGTGAACCTCAGCTACGTAAGCTAATAACGCCTCTTGAAAAAAAATTTCCATAGAGTACCCTATGACGGTTTCCGCGAAGACTGGAAACATCCATTGAGGAACATCGATGTCAAAACCCAGTTGACTCGAGGAAACAATCGAAATAATTTCTAATAAATTGTCTCTAAAAAAACTCGGGAGCGTCTTAACCAAAAATTAAAAGTGATTTCTTTAGTTTCTCTTGTTATGCTGGTCCTAGGGTTATTTCAAATGCATTATGGTTTAGGGTTTCTTCTTTGGGTAGGTGTGTTTTTATTAGTTCTGCGTTTATTTTGGGGATTGTTATTCGTCCGTCCTTGTTCATTTTTGTATAGAAGGTTTCGTCGACTCCCACAGCATACAGCATAATGACTCAAGTTGAAAGAATGCCCTCCTCGATATACAAAAAGAAATTCGGGGATCAGATTAAGGGACCTTGAAACAGCCAGGTTGCTAGCTAAAGGATACGAAGAAAACGCAAAAGAAGATCTATCTGCAGCAAAAGATTTTGAAGCTATAGAAGAGGAACTAGATTAAGACCGCGACGGGGAAAAAACCTAAATTTTGATCGAATCCAGTATAGTAGTTAGTTGTCCCCGATTGACAGCTTGCCGAAATAGTCGACTTAGGGGTTTGCCTTTCAGGTGTTGATATCTACTAAGAAAGACCAAAAATAAGTATTTTTGTAGTTTCTTAGTAAGTCTTAATGAATAAAATGTTAACCTGCAATGAAGACAAGCATAAATCAGCAATCTCACCAAACTAATTAGCCTTTCAAGCAGGATTGAAGCAGGCCCAAAACATAGCCAAAATAACAATCATAACAAAAATAACAAAAAAATGAGCGCCTAAATCAGTGCTTGTTAAGCGCGCTAACTCTTAAAAGCCTAAGAAGATAATTATTTCTATGGTACCGCCATGGCATTTGATGAATATCAGTTTCTACGCTATTATGATTGCTTGGCTTATAAACCGCGAAGAATAGCGCTAATGAGCTTAACGTCTCATTGAGTTCAGATTGAGGAATAGAAGAAAATTGGGCAATGCCAAGGTTAACTGCTATTCTGTTATTATGCAGTTGCTAGCTTTTTTAAATTGCATGTATATTTGCTCCACAAGTTTCTTAGGCGGGACTTTCTTGTTTGACAGTTTTGAGCGTCCATATTGAATAACGCCCTCCTTTAGATGTTTTCTGAAAATCCTATCAAGCTTGAATGGAGGCCGAGTATAACGGTCTAATGGCCAAACCTGGACAAATTGGCAAGGGTTGCCATCATATTTCTTAGGTGATACTTTTGCAAAATAATCGACTGACAGCCATCCTAATGCTGTCGGTGAATCTTTGTCAAGTTTAAAGGTCAAAATCCAATCATGTTTGTTGTAATCACCAATGTCACTTGAGATCCAACTATGAGGATTTTTTCTTCCATATTCGTTTACAGCTATCTGTCTTGCTTCGTATGCCAGCCTAACGGTTCCGCTTATTACGGCCAGCTTCCAGGGTTTTGAATATTCTGACTCATACCATTCGTCAAAGGATCGTGATTTGCTTGCAGCCACGTATTGTCCTGGAGACTTGGATTTGAAATCCTTATGTTGCTTCTCAAGGTAATGGATTTCCTCCGGGGTCGCAAGTCTAGCTTTGAAGTCATGGAGCAGCTCATCAATTGATAGTTCTTCTGCAGAAAGTAACACACCTGCTTCTAAGAGGTTTCCAGCACCAAGAGCATTGGTGGATAAGTTCGCTGATGTTACGACTGCTCCAACGCTTTCACAGTAATATACTTTCATATGTAGGCCGTCAACAAAATAGACCGTTGCACCACGTTCTATGAGATCGACCAAAGTATCTGGGTCTGTGCTGCCTGGCTTGGGCCAACTATAAAGCTCTAAACCAGACGGATTAGGGAGATATGCTTCGGCACCGTCTCCAACAAAAGCGGCTATAGCCACTCGCCTTTTCTGCAAATTACTGAACAGGTCAATTATAGTATTTCGAACATCCTCAGACGAATACAAGATCTTCAACGCAAATAGCCCCTGAGTGTTACCGTTTCAAAGGATTGTACTGAGAACCTAAAAGATTATCCCCACCCAAATCTGTTGTGTAAAATAAAGTATTTTGGAAAATACATGTTTTTCACATTTACCTGCCCGCTATGACTATTTTGCATAGGTTACTTTAACTGTTATCCAAATAGTACAAAAGAATCATCAACTGCAGAAAATCCATTTAGAAGATCCCTTGAGAGCAGTAGGATTATTCATGTAGAATTGGCTTGGGCTAATGAATTCAATCTCGTATTTGGACTTACAAAAAAGCTCCTCCTGGTCAATTCTATTGACGTTTGCAATTATCTCAATTTTTATTTTGCATGCAGGGTCTTTCTTCTGAAGATAGGTTGCTATAAGCTGATATTTCCTATTTTTTTGGAACAACTTTCTCCGTGTCAAAGTCTCAGCAGAGGCTTTACATTCTATTAAGATTATTTCCCGGATACCGTTACCTCGCTCTGCAAACAAATCGACGTCCGTTAGTGATTTTCCGGTATCTACTTCACTTACTTCATTTCCAAGCAGATAATATTTTTTTCGTCGTTTTGTTTTGAAGCCTCTAAATTGGTAAACTGGTTCAATTTCAGCCTCAAAAGCAAGACCTTTTAACTCCTTAAAACGCCCGTAATACGAAGGTCGACTAGTTGAAGCTATTGTGTAAGGGCTGATCTCATCGATTATCCCTCTTGGAATCGAACCTGCATTTAACAGACGTACACCTTTGTTCTTTTGCTTAGCAAAAACTTTAGCTTTTTCAGAAAACTCGCTACCTATATAGTACCGAGCGATTGGTGAACGGTCGGTCAATTTCTTTCGCATCTTAGACCTTTTTATTGTTCCTCCAATTCTTTGGCAAAAACTTTCCAAATCTGCTGGAGTTACTTCTCTTCTCAAGTTACATTCCACAACGAGACGGATCCGATTTCTTCTACCGCAATGCCCAAATAAATCAAACTTGTTATTGGCCAGCGAATCTGCAGAAGGCTGTCGGTACAAGGTCATCTCTTCTGCCTTCCCGGTGGACAAGAATAGTCTTCTAGCATAAGATAGGAGATAAGCTTCTTGATTTATGGAAGCCACGTAACGAGCCTGCAAAGCTATAATTTCTGATGGCTTCAATGAAGGTAGCAATAGGTTTGTACCAATGTGCTCGATCCCAAGCTTTTCTAACTTGTTAATTAATTCATCAATTTTAGGGTTCATCTTGCCATTCTCGTAAAACTTGAGGTTACTAATTCTACCGAGTTCTAAAACTGAAAGAATTCGACCAGAATGTAAAATCTGAACAAGTCTTGACAACGTTCCATTGGATTCTAATACAATACGCAGAGAGGCTTGTTTTAAAAGATCAGCCGAATGAAGCCTGGAATATAATAGATATAAGCGCCATTTTTTATTCTAAAATATCTACCAACCTTGCCTGCTTTGCACAATCGTTCTAACCGCTTGGAGGCAGCGCCTTTTCCGATTTTGTGGCTCTGCCACAATCTTTCGCACAATTGAAACGTTGACATCGGGCAATCAGTAAGAATGCCTAAAATAGGTTCAGATGCCATTCACATTGTCAACCTGTATCCACTACGTCTATAGACTATCGTCTATAAACGTAGTGGCGGTAGATTGACAGCCAACCAAGAGAAAAGACCTTTCGTGAAATGTAGTCCTAAAAAAGACTATATTTATAAGTTTTATCGCATAATTATAAAGTCGAGGTCAAAATATGGTATCGATAGTCCTCCCGAAGAATTCGTTAACAGATTTGATAAATGCAGGATTGACAGTAAGATACTATGCTGAAAAAGGAGAGTCCTCGAAAATATGTCTTATCGATGAAGATGAGAAGGAGCAGTTTTGGAAAGAGCCTCAAAAATACGCCGATGAAGATCACTCATTAATTATTTTGAACTTCCCCGTTTCCTCTGATGAGACATTAAAATCAATAACTATGGAACCTTACGATTACTCAATTATTTACGTTCCAAGTGAAACTATTGTATTTACTCCAGAAACTAAGAAGATATTATCAGAAAAAGGAGTAATTACAATGCCTCAAAGAAGTATCTACAAATGCTTCCCAGGAGACTATAGCGGAAAAGTGGAAAAGCGGTGGATGGAATTAAACAAAATAGCCTCTTTTGAGGAAGAGACAGCACCAAAAGATCCGAAAATTATTGATATTCTCAAAGGTTTGATAAAGACGATGGAAAATGAACCCGTTTCTTTGGTGTCAAATATAGCTAAAGACAATGAAACATTCTTTGAAAAAATAGGTAAGTCAGAACCGGAGATACGATTTACTACACACATAACCAATGACCATTTCGAAGCCATCGTCCTTGCTGAAGGCCAACCAGAGACAGACACCCTTCAAACCGCATTCATGCATTCAGTACTTTTCAGAAAATTTCCTATAAGCGTTAAAGGAGAGAAAGGATCTGTTGTTCTTACCGATTCGCCAACGTTTGCTGGACATGTTTTCAATGAATATAAAGTAAAACCGAATGCGCGAATAAAGCTTGGGAATCGAGAAGCGATCTTCACCAAAAATATGGAAGACGTCGAAATGGGAGCCGTTGTAGGTCAGCTCTCCCAAAAGAATATTAGAATAAAAATTATAGGGAATCCAAGCTTTTTCGTTAGAAAAACTTTGATAAGAAGACTTATTGGAGGTCGAGGACCTGGAGGTAGATTCTACAGGGGAATTAAGGACCAGTATCCGGGGATTGAATTAAAAAATGATTTTATAACTATGCCTCGCAATGCTGTTGAAATCGTAGTTGGAACACTAAGAGAAACTGGGACAAAATATGAGATAGTAGAGTAAGGTCTATATCCAATTCGCTAAGATAAATTCTGCAATCAATTGAATTGTCTTTCTAGTCTCAATTGGGATTAAATCAATGTTACCTTTCTTTACAGAAGATATTTCCAGATCAAAGAGTTGGGCAGTTAAGTGTTCAGAATTGAAACTTGCTGCTTTTTTATTCTGGTAATGCGTTTCAATTGAGATGTATTTCTTTTTCTTTCCCTTGTAGAAATCAAAGGGATGAAGAGCTACTTTATTTTTAATGAAAGAGCAAGCCTCAGCCTCAGTAGAAACATCAAATAGGTCTGAACATAATACTATCAAAATATCCGCAAGTTCTAGCAAAGCCTCAGTGCTACCTGAATGCTTGCCTATTCCGTCAAGAACTATAGTTCCTTCATATTCTATCAAGTCATGGGTACTCTGTACGCCTCTTCGAAAATTATCTTCCGTTATTTTTGTAAGTTTGACAGCGTTTGGGGTCGTAAAGATCCGAGTGTATTCATCCGGACTTGCAAACTCCTCTATGCGTATGCGCCTATAGGTTGGTGCATAATAGTCACCATCCATTACGCAGGCATCATTTCCCAACTCGAGAAGGGATTTAAATAAGATATAACTGAACACTGATTTACCACTATGACGAGGGCCTAAACATAGAACAGTTCTCGCTTTTCTGTCAGTCAGCAGTTTGCCACCTGAACTTAACTTAGACCTGAGCTAGGCTATTAGTTTTTATTCGAATAACATACGAAATTTCAAATAAGTCAACAAACCTGGCTGCATCTTTATCACCAGTCTTTAGAAGTCCGTCTTCAATGCAGGTTTTGGTGTTTCTTTAGGCTTCTCTAACCGCACTTTTTTCGATCATAGTACTTCTTCCAACAGTTTGAATAGCATCTCTGCTCCATAGGGAACAATTCGGTTATCAACTGCCTCCCAAGCTACATTGGGTTTCTTCTGTTTCTCTGGTTATGCTGGTCTTAGTGTTATTTCAAATGGGTATTGGCTTAGGGTTTCTTCTTTGGGTAGGTATGTTTTTATTATTTCTGCGTTTATTTTGGGGATTGTTATTCGTCCGTCGTTGTTCATTTTTGTTGCTGAGAATGCGATTTGTTGTGTGTTTATTTCATATTATTAAAATGTTTAAATAGGTTTTCAATAGTATGAAATTGCTATGAGACGCACAGACTCAGAATATACCTTCAGCAAGTCAGAATTGCAGATACTTAGAGAACTCTCTAAGGGAAAGCAATCCCTTCCAAAGATTAGAAAGGCAATTTCACTAAAACCAGCCCTCCTTTCCTATAACCTAAAAAAATTACAGAAGAAAGGGCTGACCCAAACAACTGAAGAAGGAAACAGAAAATATGCGTGCTTCAACGAAACAAGTCATGCAGAACTGCTACGAGACCTGTTGATTAGGTACGATCATGTGGATTGGGAAAATATTCTAACGGGAAAAACAATCGATATTCTTTTCCAAGCCCTCAGCGCAAAAGAAGGAAATTTATCTGGTTTTTCAAAGGCTACACGGTGGCGTTATCTGAAGGAACTAAGAGGAAGAGGTATTATCGGAGAGACTCAAAAAAGGTACCAAATTAACTCGCGCTTCCAAGTTCTCATAGACTTCCTGAAGGAATATCAACGGTATTTCGCTAACAAAATTTCTAAAACCCTCTCGGAAAACGCAGTCATTCTTTGGCAAGAAGACATGGAATTTTTGGTAAGGGTACCCAAAGCTGCGAAGCCGCCATCTGACGATTTCCACAAAACTGCCACCTCAATATTACCTCAATATGATCTTCCGCTTTTTTCAGAATTTGACATTTATTTTTACTCAACAAACAAGAAAGCAATCAAGCCTGAGGATGCCATACTGCATACGCTTCTTGCAGAACCAGGAAGTGTGCGGTACACAACTTATGCTCTTTTGCTGCTCAAAAAAATTCAAAATGGAGTCGACAAAGAATACCTGCTAAAGGAAGCCGAGAGGTTTAGGCTTAAAAATCAAGTAATCGGGATGCTTGAATTCTTAGAAACTCACAGGCGACCAGAAGGTCAACCACTGTCACTGCCGACTTGGAACGAATTTATGGCAAAAGCTAATGATTATGCGGTGATAGCCTGATGGCTCAAAGGCGCTTCTTTGGCAAGAACTATCACGCCCAAGAATGCGACAAACAAAACAGCCCCTTACGCTTGCGGTAAGAGGCAACGTCCGCGTTACAACAGCATGCGACGCCCGAATCTTTGCTCTAACTCTTTCAATTAATCTGTTACCTAAAAAAAGCGAATCAGGATTTCAGGAGCTTTCTTATTTCGAACACAAAGTCCCTTGCCCTTTGAAGAGAAGTCTGGGCATATCCTCGTTTTGCTTGAACGCCAATATCATATTGGAATTTGCTTTGCTTCTTTCGTTCGCCTTCATAAGAAATAATCAATTCATCTGCCTTTTTCTGCATTCTCTTCATCAGTTCCTCTCGACCGACGAGCTCCAACCCCACAGTTTGAGCTTCCTCATATTGCTCGAGTAGTTTTGCTAGTTTTTCGTTTGAAGCAAAGAAGTGAATAAGCGCATCAGCCGTGACTTTGTGAACTATTTGGCCTGTGGCTCGCATGCCCTGCTTTGCCAGAATAGCTGATGCTGCATAGAACATAGAGTAGTAGGATGAAACAATTATCCAAAGATAGGACTCGAAATCTGAGCCTACTTTCAACATTTCTTTAAGAGAGTTTTTCGTCTGATATCTCCTGCAGAATCGACGCTGTACGCAGAGAGGAATCAGCGTTAGCCATGAAAAAATCGACAAATCTGGCTGCATCTTTATCACCAGTCTTTAGCAGTCCGTCTTCAATGTAGGTTTTGACATTTCTTTTGGCTTCTTCTAACCGCACTTTTTCTATCATAGCACTTCCTCCAACATCTTAAACAGCATCTCTGCGCCGTATGGAACGATTCTGTTATCTATTGCCTCCCAAGCAACATTAGGCTTTTTCTCTTTAAGAAGCTCCGTAAACTCGCTTTTAGATAATACAGTCTCGTGGATGGTCACGGGGCTAACACGCTGGATGGACCCAACAGCTGCCTCTACCTCTTTTTCAAAACTGCGCTCGGGAACTATTAAGAGCACATCTAAATCGGATCTTGGCGAAGGCTTACCTTTGACATAGGAACCAAATAGTATGAGGGTGAAGAAGGGCATTGCAATCTTGGAAGTTAGGTCGTTGATGAGGATTCCTATGTCTTTATTTTTTTCAAAGAATCGGCTAGCTCGTACTCCTTCTATGTAGGCAAGAAGCGTTGAGTTGCTTTTTAGGTTGAGTCTGCAATAAGTTACTGGGCGTTTCTTCTCCGCAATTATGTAGTGTTGTTCGGCCAGTCGCATGGTCATGGTGTATGTGATTTTGTAGTCTTTACCGATTGCTTCTGCTATTTGGCGCACTGTGAAGTGTTCCCTGATTTTTGAACTCAGGAAAGCTAGGATTTCTGTTGAAGTTTTAGTTAATGGTTCTGAGTACATAATATTATGTACCTAAGTACATATAGAGCCATTAAATCTTGCGTTACTCTTATCCAACCACTTCGTTAACGGTTTCTTGGACAGTCCTTGGGTAGTTTTCCGAATATTTATTGATTTTTCGCCTGATATGTTTCTGGCCCACTCTGAAACGTCGAGGGTTATCTTCTCCGCGGGAACTCCATCATAACGCCATGTAATAAATAAAGTCCAGAATAGTTTTTTTCTATGTCTGAGTACATTGGGTCGTCATTCCGAGGTCGAACATGCGGATGGACACTGTTAAGAGTTGTGTGGGTTCTAGTTTGAATTTCCATCTGATGAGGGTAGGGATTTGTATTCGGTTTCCTTTGCTTATGACTGCTTTGAACTTTACTGGATGTTCTAGTGGCATAAACCTTTTTCAGCC
>Ga0187891_1000682_pt1 | contig 32654 bp, 41 predicted proteins | sample June2016WEW_21_4_FD_132990 | JGI IMG/M metagenome (GOLD analysis project Ga0187891, IMG submission 132990) | Peatland microbial communities from SPRUCE experiment site at the Marcell Experimental Forest, Minnesota, USA - June2016WEW_21_40 | ecosystem: Environmental > Terrestrial > Soil >... | reverse complement strand
AGGAGTTCCAGCAGCTCAAAGACACAAACCAAATTCTCAAAATCTCCGCAACATCAAACCCCGTTGACCTCACTGGGTCAGTAACCGACGACCAATTCGTAATCTCAGCAGACGTTATGTTCCGGGATCCAGAAATTAACGGCATAATCTTGCTTGGGCTCCATCACATGCCTGGGCTACGTGAGAAGTACATTGACGGCATCGTCTTGATCGCTTCAAGATACTGCAAGCCCATCGTGATGTGCGACATCGGCGAAACAGAAATGGCTCTCTACACCCGCTCAAGGTTCGACAGACTTAGCGTTCCTTCATACTCTTCGCCTGAAGCTGCCGCCCGAGCGATGAAAGCGCTGGTTACATACGGCGAATACCTTGCGAGGTACGGCGCAGCAGAAGAGCGTATCGCATTCGTAAAAAAGAACTGCAATGTAGTCACACAGTAACCGAGACGTCGACTTCGCTGCCGTCCGCCAAATGCAGCTGCTGCCTCAGAAAAACTTGGGCAACAACCTCTATAACATCCTGCGGATAAGCGGGAACCTGCGGTGCTATGATGCCACAGTCCAAACCCGATATTTTTGCTTTAATCAAAATTCCCCTGCAGTAGCCTTTTTCAGGTTCAATGTCTTGGCGCTCTGCCTGCGCAAGCAGTTTTTTTTGCTGCAGCCCTTCCCTGCTTAAGCGGATGTTTAGGGTTCCAGCGTAAGGTGTAAAACCAAGCTTCTCTTTGATTTGCCGTTCAACCCAGGGCAGGCTTACAAATTTTTTTCCTTCGCCCTTGCCAGTGAAAACTTTGCCTTTTAAGTTTAGTTTCGCCAAGCCCGTGCACTATGGTTTCTGTTCTTTTAGCCATTGGGCAACTTTTTTAAGAATAGGATCAGATGATATGTCTACTACGGGCACAATCATTTTTTCTTTAGTTTCAATAACAGGCGCATATTTCGGCATGAGCGAGTAACCTAGAAAGGTCCAGTAAACTTTGCCGTCCTCCAATAGGGCTTTAGCCACCACGGCGGTTGAAGCAGGCAACGGAAAATACAAAAAGACAACACCCTCAACCCAGTATAACCCAGCTAGTTTGCCGCCTGCAATCACAGAGGTAAACCGCGCCATGTCTTCAGGCGAATTAAAGAAGGTTTTTTCCATGATAACAATTTCTTTGAATGGACTGTATGTAACGTTGACTTCGGGTTTGCTCATATCCTTTCACTTCAACGAGTTAGCTAGGTGTTTGCGGTGCCCTTTTAATCTTGCCGTAAAATTTGTTGCAGCGCATCCGAGTTGGCGTGCTACTTTGTGAAACGGTATTTCCATCAGGTTTAAGTATTACTGGCTCCGCTGGTATTACTTGGAGCGTGTTCGTATGATTCAAGTTGTCTCCGTCACCAAAAAAGGGCAAGCCACGATACCTAAAAGGCTACGAGAAAAGTACGGAATCAAAGACAAGGTCATCTTTGAAGAAAACGAATGCGGCCTTGTACTAAAACCAGTTCCAACCCCAAGTCAGGAACGTGGCTCCTTAAAGGAGCTTTTCAAAGGAAAAACCGCAAGGCAACTTCTTGAAGAGGCACGAAAAGAAGAATATGCAGAAGAGCGGAAACTTGAACGACATACCCGAAAGTTACACGTTTGACGCAGAAGCCTTACTTGCCTTCTATTTGAATGAAGAAGGAGCAGACGTTGTTCAGGACATTCTTGAAAAAATTGGCGATGGCTCAGCCGACGGCAACATAAACATAATCAACCTAGCCGAGATCTATTACATCCTTAGTCGAAAAGACCCGAAGATAGCAGAAGAAAAAGAGAAAAAACTTCGGCTAATGGGCCTGAAAATCGTTCCAATAAAAGATGACGGACTATGGCGTGAAGCCGCTCTTCTCAAATCTAAACATTCCATGTCACTTTCAGACGCCTTCGCAGTTGCAACAGCCAAAGCCTACAAAACCAAATTAGTAGTCGGAAGCGACAGAGAATTTGACGGTGTAAACGCAAGTCTGCTGCGAATACGAAAATGAAGCTGAAATCCAGTTGATATATGAAAAGAAGGCAAAATACAAATGCCAAAAAACCTGAGAAAAAAGCATAGCCGCTCTGAAAAATCAAAGACCAAACTTGTGCCCAAAGCAGAAAGGCTATTTGTCAAACCAAGAACGAAAGACCCGGTATACGAACTCAAAGGTTTAGCTAAAGACGTTTGGCCTGACAGTGTTTCCAGCGTGGAATTAGTGAAAGATATTAGGCGAAGAGCCGCCCTTGAAGCGAAACAGAAGCTTCGAACGGTCTAACTGGACACTAACCTTTTCGAACAAGCAGTCATTTGACAAGGACTTAATCTAGCAGAAATCACGTGGTTGGGCTTGGGAAAAAGTTATAGCGTAGGCAAACATTAAGGCTAAACTAACACAACAATCTTGGATGGTTACCTTTGGATGCCTGAAATTCGTGTAGCTTTAGTCGGCGTTGGCAACAGCGCTTGCGCCCTGGTTCAAGGAACTCAATATTACAAGGATGCGAAGGAAAACGAGTCCGTGCCCGGTTTGATGCACGTGAACTATGGCGGCTACCACATCCGCGACATACACTTCGTCGCCGCCTTTGAAGTCAACAAAAACAAGATCGGCAAAGACCTCTCCGAAGCCATCTGGGTCAAACCTAATTGCTGCGAAAAATTCAGCGACGTCCCCAACCTCGGCGTGAAAGTTTCGCCAGGCATCATTCTTGACGGCGCTGCACCCCATATGCTCGAAACCTTCAACGTTTACGACGACTCCAAAACCACCAGGGAAAGCATCGTTAAAACCCTCAAAGACGCCAAAACCCAGGTTCTTGTAAATTATCTGCCCGTAGGAAGCCACGATGCAGTAAGGTTTTACGCCCAGTGCGCCATTGACGCGGGATGCGCCCTGGTGAACTGTATGCCTGAATTCATCGGTTCAGACAAGTCGGGCGAGTGGCCCAAGAAATTTGAGACGGCGGGTTTGCCCGTTTTGGGCGACGATATCAAAAGCCAGGTTGGCGCTACCATTCTTCACCGCACGCTTGTTAGGCTTTGTCTTGACCGCGGCGCCATTATAGATGAAACATACCAGTTGAATCTTGGCGGCGATACTGACTTTCAAAACATGACCGTTGAAAACCGCCTCACCAGCAAGCGCATCAGCAAAACCGAAGCCGTCACCAGCCTTGTCCCCTACAATTTGCCCACAAGAATAGGGCCATCAGACTATGTGCCGTTCCTCAAAAACAAAAAAATATGCTATCTGTCAATCAAAACCCGCGCTTTCGGCGACCGCCCAATAAACATCAGTGCAAAACTCGAAGTAGAAGACTCCCCGAACAGTGCAGGCGTAGTCATCGACCTCATACGCGCAGCAAAAATCGCCCTTGACCGCAAAATCTCAGGCACCCTCATCAGCATGCCGTCTTACGCGTTTAAGCATCCGCCAGTGCAGGTTCCTGACTCGCAGGCGCGACAGTGGACGGAGGATTGGATAGCGGGCAAACGCGAACGCTAAACCCGCGTCCGCCGCCAGAAAAAGATGAGTTTATAGGTTCACCATCGCATTATTATTCCATATGTGGTTGGTATGGCTGAAAACGAGGCAATGTTAGAAAGAATTGCCAAAGTCTTAGGAGTTCCGCTGAAGGAACTTGTAAAAAAGGGATTAGAAGAGTTGCTTGAGGCGCAGTTAAGGGCTTGTTTTGCCGAAATGACTGAAATAAAGAATAGATACGACGTAAAAAGTGCTTCAGAGCTTGAGGGGAAAATTGAAAAAGGAAGCGTGGACGAGCACCCAGCTTGGGAAGACCTGATCTTCCTGGAAAACTTGGAGGAACGCGCCAAGAAGATTAAAAAAGAGTCAGTGGCTCTCAAGCATGCCTAACGATTCTTTGGAAGAGCTATTCAACCGGATTATTGACCTAATTCTATCACAATTTTCAGACATAGTTGTTGACGTTCAACTTCGTTTTAGCCCTTCGGGCTCAATCGAAAAGCTGCGAATTTTCATGATTGATGAGACTTTTATTGATGTCTGGCTTTCATCGTCTGGAAAATACTCTTACCATTGGGAGCAAAGACACGTCAGGGGTCTAATACATCGCCACGATAACGCACCGCACATCAAATGGAAAAAAATCAAAACGTTTCCAAAACACTTTCACGATGGAACAGAGGACAACGTCAAGGAAAGCAGTCTCCCCGATAATCCTACAGAAGCCATAAACTACTTTCTAAGCTTCGCAAGAAAATTCCTGAAAAAACAAAACGCCAAATAACGAGGTCTCATCACGTCAGGGTCGCTTACCCCGTGGACAGCACCCACTACAAACCACCACAACCTCAAGAGCGAAAGCCGCAACCCGCAAAGACCATCAAGCCCCAAACAATAACAACCCAAAACACAAAAACCCAAGCCCAAAGTCGCAACTTTCCACCACTCAAAAGTCCCAACTTAAATTTTCAACCCAAAACAACCATAAAACCACGAAAAAACGCAGCCAAAAAAACGCCTTCCCCACTTTTCTTTTTTGTGAAACCTTTTAAGCTTGAAATTAGACTGCATATTTATTGAAATTCAAGGAAGGTTAAGGTGCATGGTTAAAGTTGGAGCTTATGAAGTGCCGGAAGGCCTCTATTATTCTAAAGATTTTGAATGGATAAAGATTGAAGGGGAAAAAGTCCGCATGGGCATCACCGACTACGCGCAGAAGTCTCTTAGAGAAATCGTTTACGCTGAACTGCCCAGCATTGGAACGGTGGTGAAGCAAGATGAGCCCTATGGAACATTGGAGTCTGTGAAGGCGGTATCAGACCTTGTTGCGGCGATAAGCGGAACAATCGAGCAAGTCAACGACGAAGTCCAATCGAAACCTGAAACGTTAAACGAGGATCCATACGTGAAAGGCTGGTTAATCGTTGTTAAAGCTTCAAACTTGCAGGCAGAACTCGCCAACCTCATGGACTTCAACAAAGCGGTTGAATGGCATAACGCCCAAGCCCAATCCAAATAGGCAGAAGGCAAAGCTGGATGGCTAGACGCATTATTGTTATCGGGGCTAACGCAGCAGGCGTTGAAGCAGCCTCCGCGGCACGCAAAAAAGATCGGACAGCCGAAATCACACTGATCACTCAGGAGAAGAACGCTGGTTACTCACGCTGCGGTTTACCCTTTGTCATCGGCGGGCAAATTCAAAGTTTTCACGATTTGATTGTTTACCCACCAGCTTATTTCCAGATGTTAAAGCTGAATTTGCGTAACGAAACAAAAGCCACCGCGATTAACACTAAAGAAAAAACCGTCACAGTCGTTGACAAAGCAGGAGCCACCGAAGTGCTGCCCTACGACAGCCTGGTAATTGCGACGGGTGCTGACTCGTTTATGCCGCCGATTAAAGGCAGAGAAAAACCCGGAATCCTGAGCCTTCGCGGCATCGAAGACGGCGAAAAAATTGATGCGGCAGTTAAAGCCGGAGCGAAATCAGCCGTTATTATGGGAGCCGGCTTGATCGGTTTGGAAGTGGGCGTCGGCTTAATGGAGAAAGGCTTGAAAGTTACCATCGTGGAGATGTTGCCTCAGATTCTGCCCCAGCTGCTTGACGCAGACATGGCGAAGCTGGTTCAGGACCACTTGGAAGAGAAGGGCATGCACATTCTCACAAGCAAAGGCGTCGAAGAATTCTTAGGCGAAGACAAAGTATCCGCCGTCGTGGCTGGCGGAGAAAAAATCGAAGCAGACCTCTTCATCAGCGCCTTTGGCGTACGAGCCAACACGAAACTCGCAGTCGACGCAGGAATTCCCTTGGGTGAAACGCGTGCGATTAAGACTAATGGACGCATGGAAACAGACATTAGAGACGTTTACGCCGTCGGCGACTGCGCCGAAGCCCCAAACCTCATCACTCACCGACCCATGTGCGCTCAACTTGGCACCATCGCGGTTCGGCAGGGCAAAGTTGCGGGAGCAAACGCCGGAGGGGATTACTCGCAGTTCACGGGCATTTTGGCTTCGGCTGTTACAAGGCTGTTTGAGATGGAAGCAGGCAACACAGGATTAACGGAAGCAGCCGCCGCGCGCAACCGCATCGAGGTCGTAACCGGAGCCATAAGCAGCAAAACCAAAGCAGACTATTTCCCAGGCGCCAAACCCATCAAAATCAAACTCATCGTCGAAAAAGAATCCCAACGCATCATAGGAGGCCAAGTTATAGGCGGAGAAGAAGTTACCCAACGAATAAACTGCCTAAGCTTCGCCATCCAAAAGCAGATGACCGTGCGGGAACTATCCAAAGCAGACACCGCGTATGCGCCGCCGCTCTGCGAAACCTGGGAACCCATGGTCTTAGCCGCAGAAATGGTGCTCATGAAACTGCGGTAACCCAGTTTTCATTTTTCTTTTTTGCTTTTAGTTTTTTAAGTTTGGGGTTATTGGACCTAAAAAATTTATTGATAGACATCTCGTAGAAGCATACTGTTAACTCTTATTGCCTAAGTGGCAACTTGAGCGTGTGGTTTGTTTTGTTGGTGTGGAAAGTTCTATAAGCAACCTATGACACGTGTCATGTGAGGTGCGTAAATGTTATCTCGCGATTGTGACGGATGCGAAAGGCAATATTCCGAGTGCAAACGCCGTTTTGCCCAAGTTTCCTTTGGCGGAAAAGTTTTTTGCCCCGACGGCACAGCTCATCTCGTCGACACAAACAATTAAAGTCAACAAGTAAGCCATTTTTCTTCGTTTCCGTTTTGTTTTTCGATGAAGCTTTGATATTAAGTAGCATGGCGAACGTTGGGTTTAGATGAGGTAGGCTTCAGTTATGTATCTTCGCACGACCCATTGCGTTTGGAAGTAGTAGGCTATTTTTGCGATGGAGTTTTTCATGAGATTTATCCAAGCGTCTTTTTGCCTGTAGAACGTGGGGAGGATTAAGTATTCGAGTTTGCTGTAGAGGTCTTGGAGTTCCAGTTCTCTTCTTTGACCCTCGTTCAGGAGCTCTCGGGGGTGGGGTCCTATTGCCCAGCCAGTTACGCCTTCGATGCAGCCCTCCATCCACCAGCCATCTAGAACACTGAAGTTTACGACGCCGTTGTGGGCCGCTTTCATGCCGCTGGTTCCAGAGGCTTCAAAGGGCGGCAGGGGAGTGTTAAGCCAGACGTCAACGCCTGAAGTGAGTTTGGCTGCGATTTCCATGTTGTAGTTTTCTAGGTAAACTATGCTGATTTGATTCTTCAGCGTGTTTGCGTAGTCGTGGATTTGTCTTATGAGTCTCTTGCCGTCGGTGTCGTTTGGGTGTGCTTTTCCGGCGAATATCATCTGGATTTTTTCTTTCCGATTGATATCTATTAGCCTGTGCAGGTCAGTGAAGATCAGGGTTGCACGTTTGTAGCCTGTGGCTCTTCTGGCGAAGCCCAGCGTCAGGGCTTGGGGATCCAGTTTTACCCCGTTGGTTTTTTCAACGAAAGTTAGCAGGTCTGTTTTTGCTTTGGTGTGGGCGTCCCAGACTTCTGCGTTGGGGATTTCGCTGGCTTTCGCAAGCAGTATGGGTTCGTTTGCCCAGCCGGCGATGTATTTGTCGAAGAGTTGCCTGAAATACAGATTCGTCCAGGTGAAGGAGTGGACTCCGTTGGTGACGGCTCGGATGTAGCGGCCTGGAAAAAGTTTTCGTGAGTAATCCACATGGGCTAGGGAGACGCCGTTGATGTATTTACTTAAGTTTAATGCGAGAAAAGCCATGTTCAAGTTTTCTTCTCCCGCATACTGCTTCATGTCAGCGAGCGAGTACTCGTTACCCAGCATCTGTTGGACAAGGCCATATGAGAATTGGTCGAACGCTGCTTCCACTGGGCTGTGTGTGGTGAAAACGCAGAGGTTTTGGACTTTTTCTACGTCAAAGTCTTTCTCTTTGAGCAGTTCAAGTGTTAGGAGGCTGGAGTGGCCTTCGTTCATGTGGTACTTTCTGATTTTGAAGGGCAATTTTTTTAAGAGTTTGGTGCCGCCTATGCCAAGAACAATCTCTTGTTTTAGCCTGTAACTTTTATCGCCGCCGTAAAGTGAATCGGTGATTCTTCGGTCCTCAGCTGTGTTTTCCTCCATGTCGGTGTCTAGAAACAGAATGGGCACCATGCCGCCCGTGATGCTCTGGTACTCGTAGAGCCAAGCTTGCACCTGAACGGGGCGTCCTTCGATGGTTACGGTGACGACGTTTGGCATGCGGGTTAAGGTTTTGGCTGGATCCCATTCGTCAGGAAACTCTTGTTGATCTCCTTGCTCGGTTAGTTTTTGCCTGAAGTAACCTTTCCTGCTTGCAAGCGTGATTGCCACCATCTGGAGGCGCAGGTCTGCGCTGGATTTCACGATGTCGCCTGCTAACACGCCTAAGCCGCCGCTGTAGGTTGGCATTTTGCTGGATACGCCTATTTCCATGGAGAAGTAGGCAATTCGGGGATCTTCCAGGAAGTGACGGCGGCAGTTTTCGCTGCAGAAACAGTATTTTTTGCCTCCGAAACTTTCACATACTCCTTCGATTCTTGCTGCTAAGTTCTCGGGATCTATCTGGATTCCGCAAACTGGGCATCTTAAAAACGCAGGATTATCCAAACTCGGCACCACTAAAGAAACCCCCGCTTCCCACATTGATATACATTTGTATCGCCCCGAGAACTTTCATTTTGAAAATATTAGATTGTTTGCAGTGAAATCGAATTGCGGTTCTCTTAGCCTGTTTGGGATGTTTCGGGTTGGGTGAATGGCTCATCCATGCCAGCCAAGAGCTTGCCGAAGGTGTTGATGTGGTTTTCTTCTTCAGCCAAGATTTCCTCAAGCATTCGCCGCGTGGTGTAGTCGCCTTCTTCCGCCGCAGCCTGAATTGCCTGCTTGTAGAGGTTGATGGCGTCTTCTTCGTCCCGCTCGTCTTGGGTGAGCATTTCGATGAGGCTGCCTCTGACGAAAATCGGGTCTGGCTTGGTTGTGGGTACGCCGTTGAGGTAGTCTAGGCGTTCGGCTAGGCGCTCGGCATGTTTCATTTCGGCGATGGCTGTCTTGCGGAAAACGTCTTCCACGATGGCACCGTCGATGCCTGTAACCTGGACGTGCTGCCACATATATTGTATGCTGACTTGGAGTTCGCGGGCTATGCCCTTGTTCAAAAATTCCAAAAGCTTATCAGAAACCAAGATATTCACCAACAAAAATTAAGTCAGCTAAATATATAAATAAACCCTAACCGAAGCAACAGGGAAACAAAATTCTAATATCAACCAAACGCAATTCATAAATCCAAACAGCTTAAATCAATCGTCACATAAGCAAACTGTGCGGGCCGGTCGTCTAGCTTGGTTAGGACGTTGGCTTTACGAGCCAAAGGTCGCCGGTTCAAGTCCGGCTCGGCCCACCAAGAAAGTTTCTGAAAATCTTTTAGAGGCCAACAGGATTACAAAGAAAAATATATATACATACATGTATAGATGTTTTTTGGCGAATCATGTGGTAAGGGTCATATCAATATCCGATGAAGTCTACTTCGAGCTCTCTCGTATGAAAAACGGAAAATCATTCACTCAGTTACTCAAGTCGATGATTGACCGTTGTGAGAATAAAGGCGATCCGAAGTCGATTCTTGAGTTTCTGAATTCGCATGACCCTTTAAGTGACGAGGATGCCGAAGAAATGTTGGCAGAAATAGAGAAGGGCCGAAAACGCACGCTGCCCCGTAAGATAGATCTCGAGTGATGCTATGGTTGTCTTTGACTCAAGCATACTCATCGATGCCCTGCGAAAGAAGAAAGACGCCTTAGACTTGATTGATTCCTACTCTGAAAAGGAACAGGTTGCCATTACAGTTATCAGTAAATATGAGATTCTGCGCGGAGCCAAGGACACGAACAAAAATCTGGTCACCGGATTGCTTGCCCGTTTCATAATCTACGATTTTGAAGATTCCGCTATAATGGAAGCAGTAAGAATTTACAGAAAGGTCAAGGCAAAAGGCAAATTGGTTAGCGAGCTTGACGTATTGGTAGCGGGGATAGCGGCAACGAATAATGAGACCTTGGTAACTAGAGACAGGGATTTCTTGAATTTTGAGAGCGAAAGAATCAGAGTGGTTTAAGCCGTTGGAAGTTGAGGCCGATTCACAACTGAAATTCTGCAAGCAGATTTGAAGCTTGCTTTACGAGCCAAAGGTCGTCGGTTCAAGTCTGGCCCGGCCCACATTCGACCAGCCACTTCACGGTCTGAGACCCGTTGCATTCCAAATGCGTGCAATAGAAGCTGAGAAAGAAAACCCAAAGCCCTCCGCGTGCCACGTGATTGTTAGGTGATGCCGCAAACCCTAAATAAAGCGCTTTAACCATTTTTCTTATGAGGATAAATTCTTGCAGCAGGTAATTGTTCTTGGGGCAGGTTATGGCGGATTGATGACAGCGCTTCAACTGGAAGAAAAAACGCGAAATCTACAAGACGTTAATATCATATTAGTCGACAGGAACGATTTTCACCAGTACATACATCTATCATACGAGATTGTCACAGGCGTCAAAAAAGCATCCGACATCGTTATCCCCCTAAGCGAACTGCTGGAAAAAAGAAAAATTCAGTTTTACCAAGCAACAGTTGAGTGCATTGACTTAGCCCGCAAAACTGTGCAGACAAGCAAAGGAGATTTATCATATTCTGAGCTTGTAATCGCACTTGGCAGTGAACCCAACTTTTTCAACGTTAAAGGCACCGAAAACGCCTTCTGCGTCTGTTCAGTGGAGTCTGCCGTTAAAATTGAAGATGAACTGAAGAAACTTCGAGCGAAAGACCCAAATGTCAAGGTCATAGTTGGCGGCGGAGGATTCACGGGAGTTGAGTTGGCTGGCGAAATTGCTGATGAAATGAAATGCTGCGTTACCATAGTTGAAGGCGCCAACATGCTGCTTCCAACATGGGGGATTCCCGAATTTTCAAGCAAAGTCGCCACGGTTCTTGAGGACATGGGAGCCAAAATAGTGCTCAACAAATGCATCGTTGAAATTAAGCCAGACGCTGTTATCCTTGACGACGGCAGCCAAATGGACTGTTCTATGTTCATTTGGACCGCTGGAGTCCAAGCTTCGCGGGTAGTTGCTGAAAGCGGATTGAAAACGGGTAAAGGCAAAAGAGTGTTGATAAACGAGTATTGTGAAGCAGTAAATTTTCCAGGAGTCTACGTCGTCGGGGACTGCTCACTTGTCGTTGACTCCCAAACTGGTGAACCCCTTCCTCAATGCATTGAGATTACTCTTGAGCAAGCGGATGCCGTGTCGAAAAACTTGTTTGCTGATTTGACAGGAGGAAAAAGGGCAGTTTACATTCCTAAGTTCAGAGGGCTCATCTTAGCTGTAGGCGAAAGATTTGGGATTGGGAGAATTGCCGGCGTAAAAGTTGAGGGAAAGCTTGCTTTAATGGTCAAGAAAGTTGTGCATCTGCATTATGTCTACAAGATAGCGGGCGTCACAGAGGCTTTAGAATGCGTATGATTTCGTAAAAAAAGAAAAACCCAGAAGACGACTTTCTAACTTTTTTGACGTTCATGTTTTCAACTCCAAAGGGAACCTCCAGACTCAGACTGCAGCTTCGACGCCATAGTTTCCTGTGTTCGTCGAATTGAAAAAGCAAGGCTAGCGGCCAATGTGGCTAACGCAAGGATAAGTGTTGGTGCCATGAACTCAGAGAGAATCGGGTCATAGACTTTTGTCTGCACCAATTTATATGTATACACGTCATAGCCGATTGTGACGCTAATATGGTCAGGCACCACGTAGTCGTAATGTAACCTGAAGTAGTAAGTTCCATTCTCCGGTGGATACCAAGCCTTGGAAACCCAGCTTGTGACGCTTAAGGAGAGGTAAATCTTAGGCGTGGATAGCGCCGAAGTGGACTGGTGGGTTACTTGGACGCTAATGCTTGAGGCTTCATTTTGAACTGCGTCAACTTGAGCGACATTTATCTCGAAGTAAACGTAGTCGTTGGTCGTCAAGTTCTCGGCAACATCGAGGTCGGGAACAGAGTTATTCAAAACGAAAGATGTGTTTGCGATGACTACTGGACCAGCATGCAAACCACGAGTCGGTTTGGCTTCGACATGGGAAACCTGAGCCAAGGAGAGAGCTAGCAAAGCTATACCCAGCAACGCAAGAAAGAGGCTTAGTTTTCTGTGCACATCAACGTTTGCCCTTTGCGAAAGTCTTCCTGTGAATGCATAAGACGTGGTGAAGACAGAAATCCCGATTATTGAAGTTGCAAAGTAGCCGACGGGATTGATGAGTCCCAACCACAGAAGTGCGCCCGCCGCAGCGACCACCGAACCCGACAGCGCCAACAGAAGTATTCTGTAATAGTCGTTGAGCGCATGACGCTTTCTAAGTTCGCGTACCCCTATCGAAAAATACAAGCCCATCTGAGGTAAGAAAATCCCTGCAAGAATGGGATTCTCGCTGCCAGCCCATACTTCAAGAAAAACAAAAACTGAAGATATGATGGGCCAATATAGAAAATAGCCTATGCAAGTCCAAAAATTCGCTGGAATACCTGCGAAAACCCTTCCACCCGGAGGCGGGGAAGGCTTCAGTGCCGGTGGATATTTTGCCAGTTCCATGGCGCCGCTTCCAACCATTAAGAGGAGGGGTACTACTCCAAGTAAGTTACAGGCTATACCTGTCATTAGGGCTGCGATAATCAGCATGATGCCTCCTTGCCCGTTTTTTCTTGAGAGCCCAACGAACGCAAGTGTCACTGCTGCCACGCCAACACCTGCGAAGACAAAGTATTGGATGCCTATCAGCTGAGGAAGCAGCTCAACAATTTCGTAATTGTTCAAAAACCTAAACACGCCTAAGAAAGCCACGAATATAATCTGCCATGCAATTATCAGAACCGCAGCTATTGCGCCAACAAAACCAAGAACATAACTTCTTTCCATTCTTGGCTTAGGCTGCCGTTTCTGGAAATCTATCTTGACTGACGTCTTCGGAAGCTTCGGCTGTTGGGGGAACCAGCCTCGGATGCGGGATTTTAGACTTTTCTTGGTATTCATGTTCTCAACTTATTTTTCGTTAAAGTTTGCTACTATGTTCATGCTCGATTGACTGGCAGTTGCGTTGACATCTAACTTTTCCTGTGTTGAGGTGTCGTAGTTTGGGGTTTGGGCGTTGAAGTACGTGTTACTTTTGTTTATAACTTCAAAGCCATTTGTTTTCGCATGCAAGGTTACCCACTGGTTTGTTAAGTAAGCAGTTATTTGTGAAGGAACGCTGCTTACCTGCAGATTCAGATTTACCGTTCCGCCGGTCAGCTGGACAGCTGCGTTTTGCGTTTGCGCCGTTGAGGTAATGGTTGCTGTAACGGTGGAACCGGCTTTTGCCGCTATGCTTCGCACGTTGGCTGTGTTGCTTATCTTCAGGTTTACGTTGCCTAAGATGCTTGTCAAATTCAATGTTTGAACGGTGTTTACGTTTTGCGGGACATAGACTGTGATGTCTCCATAATAGGTGTAAAGGCTAAAGTTGCCGATCAAATTTTCATTGACGGTTATATTCATCACAGTAGAAAATGAATCGGCGATAACGTAAGCCTCACTGTTGCTGACAGAATAATAGAAGACGGGTGCCGGTTCATTGTCGTACGCAGACGGACCATTAAAACCTGTGCTCAAACCCACTCTAACCACCCCATATTCCTTCACGTATTGAACGTTGCAGACTTCTGAACTGTTATCGGTGAAGTAAAGATTGATGTCTCCCTCAACGGTTCTGGCAGTGATATTGACCGCGTCAAGACTTGGCGCCTGCACCGCAGTTATCCCGCGGCTCACCGAGGTATAAGTAACCACGTTGGGTCCGGCGAAGACGCTGCCTAAAACCAGCATGCTTACCAGCACCACAGCAAACGCGGGGAGTGTAACTGTGAAACGTTTCAAACCCTTGAACACCAAGACTCCTGAGGCAACCAAAGCTATCGGTATGGCGTAAGTAAACTGTACGCCTAGGCCCGAGGCTAAGTAAGCTGAGAAAAGAAGAATTGCCGCTACGCCATAGGGTAAAAGGCGCCTTCGGGTAAAATTCCTTTTCAGAAGTGCCCCGTTTATCGTGTGGTTCGCAATAAGAACCACTATCACTACGACTCCGACAACGCCTATCCAGAAACCGAAGAAGTACCCTATTAGGGCGGCCACTGGAGCAAGAATTAAGAGGTCCTGCAAAATTGCCACGGCTGCGCCATTAAAAACGAAACCCAGAATTCCAAAAAGTATGAGCAGAAACCCCACCACCATGCTCAACACGGTGTCGAGACTGAGCTCGCTTATGGGTTTGTCAAGGACGCTTTCCTTCTTCTCCGAAGGATTTCCAGCGTATTTTCCCGGCAACTTTGGCTCCTTCGGAAACCAACCTCGAACACGATTCTCCAAACTTTCTTTAAATTTTGAAGCTTTCAACTTTACCCCACCTTATTATCTCCTTGAAATGTTTGGCTGGAAATATTTTGGTCCAAAATAGGGTTAGCATCATTTGTCGAAATATAGAATCCGTATTTATCCTGAAAAATTCTTGTTCTCTTTTGTTTTTCCCAATAAACCATTAAAATAGTTCTGGTGAGAAGAACGGCGGGAGCACATGCAAAAATCGAATATCCCAAAGCGCTTTCCACCACACTCGGCAGGTTGCTAAAGCCAATTTCTACAATTACCGCCACAGCTATAACTGCGGCTCCAACCGTTATAAAAATGGTTTTCAAGGTAGTGGGAACTTCGCCTTTTTTCTCCAACGTGTTCAGCTGCCTGCAAGTAAGTAATGTGCTGAAAAATATTCCAAAAGATATGCCGACAATAAGAAATATAATGCGAAAGCTTAGGGCAGAAGGGAAATACGTGTTTAATTGAAACATGAACGTGAAAGAAAAGAATGTCCAAAATGCAGCAAATAACGCTGTAAACAGTGAAGTTCTTGAACCAGACCGAAATTGGCTTTTCACTGTTTTAGCTGTCGGCTGACCATATTGCTGAAAAGGCTCAGACAGGTTTGGCTCTTTTGGAAACCAGCCTCTAATTCGATTTTCCAAGCTTTTTTTGACGTTCATGTTTTCAACTCAGGAATAGGTTTAGACACGTTAGTATTTTCGTTTTGAGAAATAGCGTAAACTCTGTCCCTCGTGGCGCAGATGAGCTTTCGATAGGTGCTTTCCCATTTGAAGAAAAGAAATGCCCATGAGCAGAAAAAACCCAAGCCACCGCCGAAAACCGAGTCAAGGTATAAGGTTCTTATCTGTAATGAAAGATACGAAAATAAGAACCCGGTAATGCCTGAAAAAGCAACAACAGCAACCAGAGAAATAACCAATAGATACGGAATGTCGCCCCAAGTTATTTCTCCTTTTTCACGCAATAATTTGAGTTCTCTTTTGATGAAAGTTGAACTGATAAGCGAACCCGCAATTAATCCTGGGACCATATAAATCGCTGCTACTTGCCAAGTGGTGATAGAGTTTATTACTTGAAAATCAACAAAAGCAAGAGTTAGCAGAGTTAATACAGATGCAAAAATTAGAATACTGGTTGTTTGTTTTCTTGCGTGTGGCTCCTTTGTTACGTGTTTTTGGTTAATTGTTGTCGGCTGAGCATATCGCTGAGGAGGCTTAGGTAGATTTGGCCCTTTTGGAAGCCATCCCCGAATGCGTGATTTTAAGCTTTTCTTGACGTTCATGTTTTCAACTCGGGGATAATTTTATGGAAAATCATGTGGGTCTCCTTGAACCTTCGTTAGTGACTTTCGAAATTTGAGGCAAAGATATGCAATCCACAGAGTTCCCAAGCTAACGAGTATTATTCCAGCCGTTCCAAACTCAATTGAGAATATACGGTGGAACGGATCTGAGGCCGATGCTATCGGATAGGAATATAAAACCGCATTTGACACTGAATCCGCAACACCTATTGCGCCGCCAACTACGAAGCCGCCTGCCAAGGCAAAGCTAATATTCTTTTGTTTTATAAGAGTCCGAATTATTGGATTCAATTGGTAAACTGAAGCAAGAATGAGCACGTAGCTGGAATAAACCACTGCCGTGACACAAAAGTAAATGTCAAATGCCAGAGGATCAACGAAATAGTAAATTTCGCTCTTTGTCCATCCTGACATAATCAAAGTGTTTCTTTGGCTCCAATACATTGAGTTTAGAGACGACCACAGCAACAGTCCAACAAGAAGTGCAACCATGCTTCCTCCAATGATGATGCCGCTCAAAAGCTTGTTAGAAGGTGTTGCTGCAAAATTTTGATTCGTTAAAACTTTTTCATCCATGGCTCCAGTTTTTTTAAAAGTTGGCGTTGATGAGGAGTTAGGTAAGTTTGGTGTTTTAGGAAGCCAACCTCTAAATCGATTTTGCAGAGTTTTTTTTATATTCATGTTTTCAACTCGGGAATAAGTTGAGTGAAAATCATGTGTGCCAGTTTGGCTGGGTGTATGACCGCCGCGTTTTCAACGATTATGCCTCTTTCCTTGGCAATGTCAATGAGGTACTGTCTTGTTTGGTTTAGGAAGGCTGTGTCGGTTACTTCTTCTGGGTTGTCGTGCCAGTACCAGACTTTTAAGCCGTGGCTGGTTGTGTAGGTGATTATGGCTTTTCGTTTGAGCGCTGGGTGATAGCCGAGGAGTATGGCTTGTTTGGGGTACAGTTTTGTTACTTGGAGGTCGTTTACTTGTGCGACGTCGAGAAGTGTGGTTGCAAGCTTAGCTTCGGCGGCTAATCTGGTTTGGTTGACGTATTGACGTGTTGTGCTGAGTTTTTCGGCTATGTTTGAGACTGAGAAGCCTTTGCAAATTAGCGACCAAACGGTTTTTTGGCTTTGGCTTAACGGTGAAGATACGGAACAGCTTGGGCACATAACTTATCAGTAAATACACACATATTTACAAATATTTAAATTTAACTTTTTTCAGGGAATCAACATACAGGCTCTTAAACTCCCATACATATTTGTATATTCGCACTCAGTTGAGCTCATCTCTCTCATGGGGACACGATAAAACAAAAATATCTTTTCACGTCATGATTCGTTTTGCCAAAGCCTATGGCAACTTAGGAAAAGTATAGCAAGCAAGCGCTCAATCTTAAGAAAGCGCTCTTCCTGAGAATCAGTCTTAACTTCTGATACCAGTTTTAGGGTTCTGTTTGCTGCACGAGTGTGGTATCTATTGTGTAGCCGGTTAGATAGGCGCTAGGAGAAGTTGATATTATCACTTGAAGAGTGCTTTGAATCTGTTTACAGGTGCCATACTCAAGATATGACGTTCCGCTGATGCTAAGGGCATTGTTTGAATTGGGATTTCCACTTGTTGAGTAGTCTATTTTGAAAACTTTGTATGTGCCCGCTGGCACCACAAGGTTTTGAATAGCACGAAGTGTTATGACTAGGTTGCCCACTCCAGAGTTGCTGTAAAGTGTCCATGTATCGCCTACTTTAGCATCTGCCTGATTAAAGAATGACAGCAGAAAAGGATTGTTGGGAATATTGGCGGCAGAGTTGGCATTTGTCTGAAGCTCAATAGGCATCAAAGCTACGAAACTAGCCATGTCTGTCTTGTTTACTTGTTGGAGTTCTGAAGAGGAAAAAGTGGTTCCAAGAATCGTAGAGGTTGCGGTGTAGTTCAGCGTGTAGGTTTCTTGATCAAGACTTACAACGTATATGCTAATGGTTGAGTTAAAGCTTAGTTGACCTTGAGTTTCCCCTGTCAGATTTGTGAAATTACTTCCGATTTGGTCTGTTGTAGTCACAGCATACACCAGTGTTTCGCCTACCGTGTAGTTGACTCCTAGCGGTATGGTGTCGGCTGTGCCTATTGGAACAAGCAAAACCGCAACGGCAATTATTGCAATTATTATGATTGCGCCTATTGCGGCGTAAATTTTCTTGCTGAATCTTTTTTTGGAAGATATTTGCGCAATACTGGGTCCAGGTTCGGAACTTGAATCTGAAGGAACAGGATTGTTTAAGCCAGAAAAGTCTGTTTTCATTTCCTAACTTACCTCGCTAACCTTCATGAGTAAATACATACATATTTACAAATATTTAAAACTTACGGGCAATCGATATCTCGCCAAGTACACTGGCTTTTCATGAATCCAACCACAAAACGTCCCAAGAAATTAAGCAAAACAAAAAAGCGGAGTTCTGGAAGGACTCTTGTCGTCAAAGCTGAACTTAGCGAAGCTTTAGCTTTTTTTCTATGAAGTAAAATGCTATGTATACGACGACCCCGAGAATCACTAAGGTTAGCCCCAGAGGTCGGGATAGCTCAAATATCGTGTATACTCCGAAAGCAAGAAGAATCAACCCTATGATACCCATGATTCCAAGAAGGGTCAGCACTTTTCCGCTAACCTCGGGTTTTTGATTTGTTTTTTTACTCATTGTTAACTCTTCTCAACGCACCTTTGAGTCAAGCGAATATAAAATAATAATGGTTTTGGGCTGAAGCAAAATTTATCTTTTTTCAGCGTCCACATTCACACTTAGCGCCCTTTCCTGCCTGCCCATTTCAGTCATCACCCGAGTTCTGTCGCACTCGAATGATAAAAACGCAAACGAAATATAACTTGCACCCGCATAATAGAATTCTTGGTGGCCGAAATGGAGGATTCAGATAAACCGGATGTTGGATTGCTGGTGACGTCTATGGGAGTGATTTTAGTTATAATAGGCTTTGTTTTGGTTGCGGTTTTTGTGTTTGTTAATCCATCCATCCACCCGGGCACCACACCAATTCAAACCCAAAAAGTCTACGCTGCAGTCGGACTAACTATTTTAGGTCTTATCCTGACAACTGTTGGAGCGTTTATCTCTAAGCGATTGCTACGAAATACGCGTCTAAGATGAGTAATTTTCATTTTCTAGTTTCCGCACATAAAATATAATTACGGAAGACGAGTTGCTATAGTTGGTTTAACAGGCATGAAAAAGCAAGTGTTCATTTCAGGCCCCATTCTCGGCATGGAAAACAACCAAGATTACCGGAAAACAATCACCGATATCCTTCTCAGGGCGGGGTTTGAAGTTATTGATCCGTGGAATAGAGAAAAAGTCCTCTACAAAGGCGACGAAAGATGCTGGTGGGATAAGGTTCCAACGTTCGACTTTATCCAGCGAGATTTAGATGACGCTGAAAGATGCGACATCATGGTTGTTTATATGCCGATGTTGTCGGCGGGGGCATGCATGGAGCTATTTTATGCCAAACGCCTAGGCAAGAAAACCATTTTGATGTCGGAAATAAAATGCTTAAGCCCTTGGATTATAGCGCACTGTGACGTGATTGTCAAAAACCTCAATCAGCTTGAAGACGCACTGAAAAAAACTCAATAGAACGCACATCAATTCTTAATCTACTGTTTGAATGATTTAGAAAGCAATTGAATCTGCACAGGATCACATTGGTTGCAGGTGCAGTCACAAAATCTTTAATAATTATCCTGCATGCCTAGTTACTTGGTTTGGAGCCATTTTTGGTTGGAGGTGAATTATTTGACAAAAGACCCTTGCGGAAGAGACCCGAAAATTACCGTGCCAAAACCTGAAATGACGAAAGATAAAAAGTTCAAGTGCCCTCTGGACCAAACAGTGTATGATAACAAAAAGGACTATGAGAAGCATTGTAAAGAAGAGCACGATGTGCTTTAAAATTGCATCTGCATAAGCTATAATTTGCCTTTATTCGCCTTTGTTTTTGGCAAATATGGAAGATGGATTGATTCAGTTGCTTTGGTTATCTTATCTTATTGCTTCGTCTATCTTTGAGTCACGTCTTGTTTTGGTGACTTCATTGAAAAGCTCCAGACACTCTTTTTTGGTTGGCGCCTCGATGGCTATACTGCCATAAGCCCCTATATCAATCCTGTATTTTTTTCTCTCTCTATCTTCGCCTTGGCTCATGGGAATTTCTCTCCCTCTCTCTTCTATTAGCCTTATTGGATAATAGTTGGTAATAGGTAGTAATGGAAACTATTTATAAGGTTAATGCCGATTTACCGATAAATTCTCTGGCTGCCTTTGGACTAAAAACAACAAAAATGGAATTTTTCATGTATCTGCCGATCTTCGGAATCAATCCGGCTGCGTCAGTTCCAAGCTTGCAGGTTAAAGCGTGCTCAAACAACCCTAACGGCTCCATGCCGATGACATCTCTGTTTAGTCTTGTCCGTTCAAGCACCATCTCTATCTGGCTGCGGGATGCATTTAAAATTATCAGCCGATCTAAAAGGGATTGCTCCCATAAACGGATTTTTTCGATCTGAGCCGTCGACAATTCCGCCTGCAACAAGCCGTCTTCCTCGCTGCTTAAGGAGACTACTTTGATGCTCAACGGCACATTCATGTGGAAACCATAGATCTGTGATATTTTCTTTAAATCCGCTTTTCTGCCGTCGGCAAGTTGAGCTTGCAAATAAGCCAGAGGAACGGCGGCTTGGATTATTTTGGGTTCAAAAACGCCGACATCTACCATCAATTCTTGTCTGTCAGTGTCAACTTTAGAGATATATCCTTTTAGAACCGAAAATTTTGCTGCGTTTTTTAGGTTGATGGGGCAGGTGCCTATATTTTTGTTGATGTAGCTTGTAGCTATGGTTTCGTCTTCGCCCGAGAGGGAAACTTGGACCCACCTGTTCACGGGGGTGCCTAAAACTTTCACGTCTAAATCCAAGTTCTCAAACTCAGACTTCAACAACTCATCTATCTGCCTAATTTGCCCAGCATTGGAAGCTTTAACCAGCAGCGTTAAGACAACCATTTTTAATCGCCTAGCAGACGGGTTATTTCTTCATGGAGTTTTCTAACTCTTTCTGCAGCCTCTTTGTGCTCAACTTGAAGCCGCTCAATCTCCACGTCAATCGGAACCCTTTTTGAGCCGTCAATTAGCTTGTCGGCGTACGAAACAATTTTCTCCTCCAAAGTCACTGGTTCATAAACATCTTTTGGCCAACCGAACTGCGTGGCTTCTTGAGAGGTGATTCCGGCGCCTACATGCCTCTTGATGATTTTGACGAGGGTTTCGGGTAAATTTTCTGATTCAGCTATTTCGGCGCCGACTACTCCGTGGTCAACGGCGTGACTTTTTGTGCGGCCTAAATCGTGTAAAAGTGCTCCGGCTTCAACGAGTTTTAAGTCGACTTTTACGCCTTTTTCTTCGAGTTTGCGTGCGATTTCTACTGCGAGTTTTGCGACTTCTTCGCAGTGGTTTATGATTTTGGGTGGGCAGTTGTATTTTTGTAGAAGCTCGATTGCTTGCTTCCTTGAAGGAAGCTCTTTATTCACCGAGTTCCTTCCTCAAAGTGTCAACTTTCTCGTTTAGTTTGCTTATCATTTTTTCGTTCGCGAAATGCACCAACGGTTTGTTGCAGGTTGAGCAGTGAAAAACCAGTTCAACGGCTTCTTCGAAGGGCACCCGTTTGCACTCTGCGCTTCCGCAGTAGTAGAAGTCATGGTTTTTTTCGTATTCTAATCGGACGTTTAGTTTTTCGAGGACGCGGCGTTTTTGGCTAAGGATGAATCCTTCAAGTTGGTCGGGTTGGAGTTTCCAGTGGAAGATGAACCATCCTGTTTTTGGGTCTCGGGTCCTTCTGAGGCTTACCAGTGAGTGGTCGTAGAGTTTGTAGAGGATTTTTCGAACTGAGTTTAGGCGGATGCCTGTTTTGTTGGCGATTTCGTCGTCGGTTATCTCATCTACGCCTTTCAAAAACTCGATTAATCGGACGGCTTCTTCGTCTCCTAAAGCCATTGCTACTTTGATTAGTGTTGCATCATCAATAGTCGATAACATACTCTAAGGTTCCTTAATACCCCAATAATGCAACATGCTGCAATAAAACTCTTCTTGCGAAACACAATAAAAGCTCCCGTGAAAAAACGGTTCAGTTTGGCGTCGGCTGGTTTTGGCTGGTGTTGGCGGGGTGGATTTTGGCTGGTTGTGTTTTGGGTTGCTTTTTTGGTTTAGCGTTTGCTGCGTTTGCAAGTTGAGTTTTTTCCCGTTTCTTCCCGTTGAATTCCGTTTCTTTCCGTTGTTTCCCGTTCTTCCCCGTCTTTTTCCGTTCACCCCAGCTTCCTGTGACCTAGTGACCACGCGACATCTTTTTCTTTAGGCGCTAGCGGCGGAGCCTTCAAAACGGGGTGCTAAGCCGAGGGCTTTTTGGGGCTGAGTTTGGTGGAGACTCTGATTGCTTTAGGTTTGAATTCAATAAAGAATTTCTATGCTAAACCAAAAAATGGGTCAATTCTATTTTTGCTTGAAGTTAATTGTGGAAGTTTTTTTCGGTTGTCCGCCACAAAACAGCTTCTTTAATGTTTAAGCAAACAAGTTTTTGTCTGCGCTTATCTTAAATAACACCGTATTATCTCATGTTATATGGTGTAATTACTTGAGGGTGCGGCATGGTAAAAAATGTTATCGAATTAGATGAAAGAGAAAACCGAGTAATCAACATAGTTAAAGCAAAATATGGTCTAAAGGATAAAAGCCAAGCCTTAAGCGTAATAATCAAGCGTTACGAAGAATGCGAACTTGAACCCCAACTGCGCCCCGAAGTCGTTAAAGAAATCGAGGAAACTCTAAAAAACGGTAAATTCGTCAAAGTTAAGAATTTTGCGGAAGAGTACGGCTTAAAGTGATTGCGTGTACAGCCTAGAGATTGAAGAAGAGGTTTCTAAAACATTCAAAAGGCTCCTCAAAAAAGACAGAAAACAGTTAGAGGCAATAAACAAGAAAATCGAGCAGATACTATCAGATCCCCTTCAATTCAAACCTCTAAAACACCCCCTGGAAGGTCTTCGCAGAGTGCACATCGGCTCATTCGTGCTCATATACAAAATAACAGAAAACCCACCGACCGTTTTAATTGTGAAGTACAAGCATCACGATGAAGCATACCTCTGAACCACACTGGCAAGCCACAAGTGACCAAACAAACATTACTAAACGCCACACCACTCAAGCTAAACCCCTTGATGAAGTAATGAAAAGAATCAAAGAAGCCATTGAGGCATGTTTAGAGGTTGAAGGACCAAAAAGCCGAGGACGAACCGAACTTGTCGGCGTTCAATTCGTCGAGGTTCAAGCCTAAATGAGTTTGAAGCCTCAACCGCCCCAAAAAGTGATTAAAGCTCTATCGAAATTGGGTTTCAAGATTGTAAGAAAACATGCCAGCCACGTCGTCCTCAAACATCCTGACGGCAGATCAACTGTTGTTCCCGTACATCCCGGAGAAGATATTGGAACAGGACTGCTGAACAAAATAATCAAAGACACAGGATTAACCAAAGAGGAATTTTTGGCGGCACTTTGAACCAAGCCTCCTAAGTTGGGGGTCGAGGGTTCAAATCCATCCCCGCCCGCCACAGTTATTGATTTAGCCTTTCACTCGAAAATTAAGAAAAACAAATTAAGGTTCAATGTCGCTTTTTATTTTCTTTCCTCTCACGGACGGCACTATCTTCATTTTGGCCCCGCCGAAATCCTTAGCTAGCTCTTCGCCTGCAAAGAAACGATCCAAAAAAACGGCAAGCGCGGCGCATTCCGAATGCGGCTGGTTCCCAACTGCCACGTTAAAATCTGAAACGCTGCTTGAGTAGAATTCGCCTGGAACCTTCTGGCTTCCGACAAGGACTAAAACATCCTTCTTCAAATTTTTAATTCTGTTTAGGGCGTCGCTTGTTTGGATGTTTTCGCCGTAAGCCGTTAAGTGGACAACCACGCCGCCGTTAGCCCGCCAATCGTGAACGGCTTTTTTCCAGGTTGTGCCCATTTCAAACGTGAAGGTTCCGCCCCAATGCGCGGTTATCTTTTTTACTGTTTGCTCGATGTGTGAGTCTTGTACGTCTGAGAGTATGAAGCCTGAAGCGCACAGAGCCCTTGCGGTTAAGGCGACATGGGTGGTTAACCGCACGTCCCGCTGCGGTCTGTGCCCCCACCTTAAAACTACAAGCTTGGGTGGGTCATTTGGTTTTTTGGTTGGTTGTGAATTTGCCATTTAACTCTTCCACTTTCCGTTTCACTTGCTCAGTTAACTCTGGCGTGGCTTCAAAGTCCACTTGAACTGAATCGTTGGTGAATTCTTCTTTTTTGACTTCTGTTTTTCCATGAACCCAGGAGATAAACGGCATGGCGCTGTCGGTTAGCGGAACTGAGAACTGGGCTTGAACGTATTTTTCGAGAATCCTCAGTATCTGCTCTCGTAGCAGGTCAAGGTTTATTCTGCATTTTGCTGACAGGAGAATTGGCTTCTTAACTTTGTCTTTGAGGGCTTCGAGTTTCTGGTTTATTTCGTCTTCGCCCATTAAGTCAATCTTGTTTAGGGCAGTGATGGTCGGGATGCCTGCTGCGCCTAAGCGGTCGATTGTTTCGTTGCAGACATCGAGTTTCTTCTCGATTTTCTCCATTGGCTCGCTTAAATCTAGCATCAGTATGATTAGGTCTGAAAAAATGGTTTCTTCCAAAGTGGAGTGGAACGCTTCAATCAGCGAGATGGGTAAGCGGTCGATGAAACCGACGGTGTCGGTTAAGAGGAACTTGCGGTTGGAAAACTGCACTATCCGCGTCGTTGTGGAGAGGGTGGTGAATAATGCTTTGTCAACTTCCACGGTTTCTTCGGCTAGGGCATTAAACAGGCTGCTTTTTCCCGACTTTGTGTATCCGACAAGCGAAATAGTCAAGAAGCCAAGCTCCGTGCGTCTTTCGCGGTGGAGGACTCGGTTTTCTCTGATTTTTGTGAGTTTTTTGAGGATTGTTTGAACCTGCCGCTTGATGGCGTCTCTGTAAACGTCTGCTTCGTAAGCGCCAAGACCCATAAAGCCAGGCTGCTCGCTTCCTTTGGCTAACCGCACCTTTTCCTTGGCGTGCTTGAGCTCGTTTTGCAGGGTTGCCAGTTGAATCTGCATTTGGGCTTCGGTGGTTGTGGCTCGTCTGTTGAAGATTTCAAGGATAAGCTGGAAGCGGTCGATGACTTCTACGTGTGTTGCTTTTGCAAGGTTGTATGTTTGGCGGGTTTTCAGTTGGTTATCAAAAATTACTTTTTCAGCGCCATTTTCTTTCACCATCTGGGCGAGTTCCTCAACTTTTCCAGCGCCAATCTGGTACCGTGCGTCGGGCAGTCTGGTCTGCTCCAACGTGGCTACAACGGTGTATCCGGCTGATTCTGCTAATCTTTTAAGTTCATCTAAACTTGATTCTTCACGGTTCAGCCGACGCTGAACTATGACAGCTTTCGTTTGTTAGCCGCCTCCTCGTCTTTGCTGTCTATCTCGATGAGGTCGCCCAAGGTTAATTCTTGGTTGGCGGATTTTGAGGTTGGAGGAGGAACTTTTTCTTGTGAGATGGGAACAAGCAGCTTGATTTTTAACATGTGCTCAAGTTTTGAGGCAAGCTGGTTATTGGGCGCCATTTTGCCGGCTTCAAGGTTTCTTAAAACGGAGGCTTTCTCGTTTATTTTTTTGCCCAGTTCCTCATGGGTAAGCACTAATTTTTCCCGCGCCGCCCTTATTTTGTTTGGGTAGTCTTCGGTGATTTCCTGAGTGATTTCCACTTTAGCAACAACGGGTTTTCTCTGAACCATCGCGACGGGAGCCTGCGGTTTCTTTAGGCTTTTTTGGGGAAGCGCCACTTCTTCTTCATGGATTATTTTTCCATGCTTTGAACATTCGATGCATACGGTTAGTTTGGCTCCTTCAATTACCGCCGTTATGGGTTCGTCATGAATTTTGCGTCCGCAGACTTCACATCTCAAAGTAAGCTGTCACCTTTCACTGTGTTTATTATCTTGTGATGTTTATACTTGTCGAAAACAAAGGGTCAATCGATGGTGAAAACGTGGAGAACGAACTTGGAAAAGTAAGAACTATTGCCGATTACCAATTCGGAAAAGGCGTAGGCGCAAAACTTTTCCCGGAAAACATAGAAATAAAGCTTTCACCGCGAACAGGCAGAATACGCTTCATCAACCTAAACGGCGAAAGACTAGCCACACTGCGCCCAACCGACAGCATGTTTTCGCTAAGCATCAAAGCAGCCAAATTCATATCTGATAATCTACCGTCCGCCAAATGCTTCGTTACCGTGCAAAACGGCGTTTCAAAATTCATAACCGAGGGCGGGGATGTCTTTGCGGTTCACGTAGTCAAAGTTGACGATGAAATCCGAGCCAAAGATGAAGTTATTGTTAAAGATGAGGCAGAAAATGTTTTGGCTGTTGGACGGGCTTTGCTTTCAAGCGTGGAGATGACTGCTTTTAAAGTGGGTGTGGCAGTTAAGGTGCGGCATGGCTGCAAGAAAAGCTAAGGCTTGAGTTTGCAGGTTATAGACCGAGGCCATTGATTACTTTGCCGCAGTTAGCGTCAATTACCAGCACGATTTTTTTGCCTTTGTGGTCAAACTTTGCGAACCACACTGGGACATGAAGCAGCTCTACGTCGCCGACGTCGGAATCCGTATGTATCGACGAGATTGTTTGGTATTTGGCATGGGCTTTTTGTGATTGAAGCTGGTCAACCAGCGTTTTTGCCTGGTTTTTCGCCATCTCTTCGCTTACGTCGCCGTTGAGGATCTTAACGCCTTTAGGCAGCTTGGAAATATCAAACAGTTCTCTGCCCTCAAGGTTAAACTGGTAATAACGAGGCTGATAATCCGTCATGGATTTTAATGCGATCACTGGAAAGTTATAGTTCTCATCCATCTGCTCGGCTTTTCCTTGTCCTCCGCCGCCGCGTCCCATTCCCATTCCAAAACCCATTATCCTTATCCGCTTCAATCCAAGTATGCCTGCAAACGATTTGCTTACTGCAAATTCTCCTTCATAAGCGCGTCTGCCTCCTCTGCCGCCGCCCCTTCCTCCTCCGCCTCCTCCACCACCACCTAGTCCGCCGAGGATTACGCCCATCAACGCGGCAGTTGTTGCTGTCTGTGCGAGTTGTGCGGTTTGGTTTGGAACGGTTATGGCTGTGCGGGCTGAGACGCTTACGATCCAGTAGGGCATGTAGGTAAGGCTCATCTCCTCTTGTTTGGAGTCTTCCAGACGATGCCTGTTCAGAATACCCTTGTTTATCAAAGGCTTGATTATTGCGTTCACTTGGTCAACGGTGGCAACCTTTAAAGTGAGCATTGTCTGCTTCTGCAGGTTAGTCCAACCTTGACTTCCCAGCGTGACTCCGCTACCACAATATTGGCAGGTTATAACCATCTCGCCGAATTTGGGTGTGATGGGTGCGCCACAACTGGGGCACTTTAACGATGTTACTCCCGAAGGTGCAATTACTGGTCCGCTAGAAGCTGCTGCGGTTGGCTTAGAAGCATTCAATGATGTGCTTTTTCCGCATTTACTGCAGAACGCTGTGTCGTCTGGGAGTTGGGTACCACAATTTTGACAATACAAATTATTCACCGATGTTTTCCCATAAATAATGTTTATAGTCTCTTAAATTTTTCCCCATAACTAACTCAATTTCATCATCAAAACGTGTATGCCAACAAAATACTCTTTTCAATGTTAGAACTGGGTGGTCCATGTTTGCATTCCGTGTCTTCCCCAGATCATCCACATCAACCCGATTAAAAGACCAGTTATGCATAGGGAGACGATGAAGACAACGAGGTTTTGAAAAAGACTGTATCCTCTTGACCAAAACAGGGCATAAACCAGGATAAATATGAGCCACACCAATATTCCAACCATGGTAGCCACGATGGGAACGAAGGGACCTGATCCCCGCCGCGTTCTAACCCATCTTTGCTCGTTTTCCGTTTGCCCTGGATTATAGTTTAACATAACAATAGCCCTCTGCTGCTTTGAATATTTATGATTGTCGGTCAATTAACTCATGTTTTTTAAGCTGTTTATTTGACTTTAATTTATAGTATTTATCGGGATTTTGCTTGTTTATGCTTTGTTTCTTTTGGTAAAGCGTATCATGTACTTTTTTTCATCTATATTTTTTATGCGGCTGTCGATAAGCCCCTGTTTTATTGCTTCGGTTACGGCTTGGCTGAATGTCAAGGGCTGAGGATTTGCAGCTTTCTTGTTTGTTATGATTATCCAAATTTCATGATATTTGTCTTTATTTTCTTCAAAAAACAGTTTAAGCGACGCCAAATTTTGGGGCTCAAAGGATACAGATTCACTCACGATGATTTAACACTCCACTTTTTGATCAAGGTGTCTCCCCGCGTAACCTAAACAGGAAAGGCTTCACCCTTCTTTACGTTTGATTTTCCTGATACTTTAATGTTGAGAAGCCGATAAGGGTGTTCTTTGCTGGGTAAACAGGTAGCGCAAGCGATAACGGATGAGCCTTTACTGATTTGTTTAAAAACTAAAATCAAAAGGAACACCTTAGGTAAGTTAAGTTTATGAAGTTCTACTGCTGAATACTTGGTGGATGTGAAGTCTACGCATAAACGCATGAATCCAAGAGAGCAGAAACGTATGATGCAACGTATGGGCATGAACATGGATTCGGTGCCTGACGTTCAACAAGTCGTGATTAAAACAAGCAGCAAAGACATAGTTATTGATGAACCCGAAGTGGCAATTTTGGAGGTACAAGGACAAAAAATGTACCAGATAATCGGCGGCCAAGTTTCAGAGCAAATGCCATCTCAACGCCAAACTGCTAAGGCTGTGCAGCCGGCGTTTTCTGAGGAGGATGTGAGGCTGGTTGCAGATCAAACTGGCAAAAGCTTGGAGAAAGCAAAAGAAGCCCTTGCGGAATGCCAGGGAGATTTGGCTAAAGCTATACTGCTGCTTCAATCCTGATTCTTTAATCTTTATTTATATCTCTCGCATGTCCTATTAGTCATGAATGGGGTCGGGCAGTGATTCAAAACGTAGATTTAGCGGTTATTGGTCACTTATCAATCGATACGATTTTGTTGCCCAGCAGAACTGCCCCGTTCGTTGTTTTAGGCGGCTCGGCAGCCTACACTTCTTTTGCTGCTAAACGTTTGCAAGCAACGGCTTCTGTAATCTCCAAAGTAGGCGGAGATTTCCCGGAAGCTTACCTGTGGTGGCTAAAGCAGGAAGGCATCGACGTTTCAGGCGTAATTAAACGGGCAGGTGAGCCGACCACATGTTTTGAGCTGCGGTATAATGAGGATTTGTCTGAAAGAGTGCTGAAACTGAAAAGTAAGGGAGCCCCGATATGTTTGGCTGATGTGCCGGCTAATCTGCAGGCTAAAGCTATCCATATTGCGCCTATCGCCAACGAAGTATCGTTCGAAGTGGTTGAGCACTTGAAGCACTGCGCTGATGTTTTATCGCTAGATCCTCAGGGTTTACTTCGAAGCTTCGACGAAGCGGGAAACGTCACGGAAAACGCTTCTTTAGATGCGCGGATATTCAGTTTAATCAACATTTACAAGTCATCACAAAAGGAAATCTATTCATTGACCGGCGAGTCAGAGCTAAAACCTGCTATAAAAGCGATTCACGATGTCGGGGTTGAAACCGTCATTGTTACCATGGGCACTAGAGGCTCAGTGCTCTCAGTTGAGGGTGCACAATACAATATTGCTGCTTGCCCTTCACAGGTTCTGGTTGACCCAACAGGCGCAGGAGACGTTTTCATAGGCGGCTTCTTAACCGAGTATCATCGCCAAAAAGATTCGGTGTGGTGTGCCTGCGTCGGTTCAGCCGCGGCTTCGATGGTTGTCGAAGGAATTGGGCCAACTTGTTTTGGCAAAATAGAAGAAATTTATTTGAGAGCCAAAGATTTGTATGAAAAGGAACTTAAGCAATAATGTATATTTACGTAGTAAATTAATATGCAGAGGCTTTGACTGTGGGACGCGTTGAAAAAGGAGTTAAATGCAGTGTGTCAGGCTGCGGCAGAGAAGCTGCCCGTTCAATATCAGTTGACAAAGTCAAGGCTGTTTTAAGTATCAGCAGCAAAGATAAGCGCGCTTACGTATGCAAAGAACATTACAAGGAATTTAAGAAAAAGACTAAAAAAGATAAAACGATTGATAAGTGGCGTTACGGTCACCCATAAGAGTGAGATACCATGCGAATACTACAGTTACACTCCAACTTTATAGTTTTTAAACCAATCCAAAAAGAAATCTCTATTGCGGAAGAAGCGGAGCAAAAAGAAAACCGCATAGAAGAAGTCGTAGTCCTATTCATCGCAGTAGAAGAGGGCGACAACACTCAGACAGCGCAGAAAGCCATCGATGATCTGCGAGCCTTTCTGGGTAAACAGAAAACTAACCGCATCCTAATTTACCCCTTTGCGCATTTAAGCAGCAACCTCAGCAACCCGACTGAAGCCCTCAATGTTATAAAAGCTATGGAAGCCTACGCGAAAGAGAAGGGAATCGAAACTTACCGTGCTCCATTTGGCTGGAACAAACAATTCACAATCTCAATTAAGGGGCACCCGCTTGCTGAACAGGCACGCTCCTACGCACCCGTGCCAGTTGAAACTGAAGCAAAAGCGGAAGGTGTGTGCAAAAAAGAGGAGGAGCCTGTTTCTGCAGCGTTGAAAGCTGAGGACAAAATGCAGTCGTTCTGGCATGTTCTTATGCCTGATGGCTCATTGGTGCCGATTGAAGAATTCAAGTTTAAAGGACACACCAACCTGCAAAAGTTCAGTCAGTATGAAATCAAGAAGGCTAGGGCAGTTACCCAGATGCCTCCGCATGTGCCTTTGATGAAGAGGCTGGAAATCGCGGATTATGAGCCGGGAAGCGACCCTGGAAACATTCGGTGGTACCCCAAAGGCCGCATGATTAAGTCTCTGCTTGAACAATATGTTACTGCGCGGGTTGCAGCTTACGGCGGCATGGAAGTTGAAACACCAATCATGTATGACTTCAACCATCCAAGCCTCAAAAGCTACTTAAACCGTTTCCCAGCCCGCCAATACACGCTTAAATCTGAAGATAAAGAGCTTTTCCTGCGTTTTGCAGCATGCTTCGGCCAATTCCTCATGGCTCATGACGCTCAAATAAGCTACAAACAGCTACCAATCAAACTGTATGAGTTGACGCGTTACAGTTTTAGGCGTGAGAAAAGCGGTGAAGTCGTCGGTTTAAAACGCCTAAGAGCCTTCACAATGCCTGACTGCCACGCCTTGTGCGCTGACCTTGAGCAAGCAAAGAAAGAATTCATGGTTCGCTTTAACCTCTGCATAGACGTTCTAGACAACATTGGGCTTGTAAAAGATGACTACGAAATAGCTATGCGCTTCACACGCGGCTTCTACGATGAGCACAGGGAGTTCATCTGTGAAATCGCAAAAGCGTACGGCAAACCCATGCTGGCTGAAGTGTGGAACGAACGCTTCTTCTACTTTGTTCTGAAATGGGACCTCAACTTTGTCGATAACCAAGATAAAGCCGCAGCACTAAGCACTGACCAAATTGACGTGGAAAACGCTAAACGCTACGAAATAACCTACGTTGACGAGAAAGGCGAAAAACAGTACCCGCTGATTCTGCACTGTTCCCCAAGCGGCGCCATCGAACGAGACATCTACGCGCTGCTGGAGAAGGCTTACCGCGAACAGATGACGGGCAAAGCACCGATGCTTCCACTTTGGCTTTCGCCAACTCAAGTACGGCTTATTCCAATATCTGACAAGTTTTTGGATAAATTGGAAGAACTTGCCCAGCAAATTGCTTCCCACTGCATACGCGTCGACATCGACGATAGCGCATCGACACTGCAGAAGAAGATTCGTGAGGCCGAGCAGGAATGGGTCCCTTACATTGTCGTTGTCGGCGAAAAAGAAGTTGAGTCAAAAACTCTCTCCGTTCGAGACCGGGAGCTCAAGGGTCAACAACTAAACATGACCACTGAACAGCTAATCTCGAAAGTGGCAGAGAAAATTGCTGGCAAACCTTTCAAACCGTTGCCGTTACCGCTTTATCTTTCCAAGAGACCGCAGTTTCACGGTTGATAAACGAATTATACGTATCGTTGGCGTAAACTATATCAAATAATCGAATAATATGAAACAGCGAGTGACTAGTGAGAAAGTATGAGTGAACTGTTAGTTTACGTTGACGGCGCGTATTATCGTAAATCAGAGGCTAAAATATCCGTTTTTGACCATGGACTCCTCTACGGTGACGGGGTTTTTGAGGGGATTCGCGAGTACAACTGTGTTGTCTTTAAGCTTAAAGAGCACATTGACCGCCTTTATCGCTCGGCACTAGCGCTAATGCTGAAGATTCCTTTAACCAAGGAGGAAATGACCCAAGCCGTCGTTGAAATCCTGCGCAAAAACAAGTTGAAGGATTCATACATTCGTTTGGTAGTTACCCGAGGCGTCGGCGACCTTGGATTGGACCCGCGCAAATGCCCCAAACCCTCAGTGATAATCATAACTGACAAAATCGTGCTTCATGAAACCGGCGCAAAAGAGAACGGAATCACCACAATGTTCTCCTGGGTGAGAAGAAACTCCGTGGACGCAACCACACAAGAAATAAAATCACTCAACTACCTCAACAGTGTCCTAGCAAAAATTGAGGCAAACGCAAACGGCGCTGACGAAGCCATCTGCCTTGAAAACGGCGGCTGCGTGGCTGAAGGCGTAGGCGAAAACATTTTCATCGTGAAAAACGGCGAATTATTCACCCCGCCCACTTCAACAGGCGCTCT
>Ga0187891_1000676_pt1 | contig 33010 bp, 22 predicted proteins | sample June2016WEW_21_4_FD_132990 | JGI IMG/M metagenome (GOLD analysis project Ga0187891, IMG submission 132990) | Peatland microbial communities from SPRUCE experiment site at the Marcell Experimental Forest, Minnesota, USA - June2016WEW_21_40 | ecosystem: Environmental > Terrestrial > Soil >... | reverse complement strand
GCGGTGCTGGGAGCGTATCTCTTGCGTGGTCCCAAGAGCCGGGAGACGTGACCACCCGCACTCGCGAATGGTCGGCAACCTACACTCGTTTCGGAGTGCAAATGGCTGCGAGGATAGTCTCGGCCCTCTTCGTACTCCTCTTAGTTGTTGGAGTCCCGGTCCTTTCCCTATCCACAGCTCGCGATGACCGGCTTCGTCAAATGCGACGGCTCGAGCTTTATGTCTCCGCAGCGATTTCGCAGTGGGCCCTGGCGGTCGTCGGGGTGGTTGTCTGTTTTCTAGGCTCGCTGAGTGCTTTTTCCGTAGGCTTCAGAAGGCTCGCACCTGCCACTGCTCTCATCTGGGCAAGCGCTTTGGTTGCGCTGTCCGTGGCCGCCATTCTCCTAAGCCTATTCCTGGAACGCCATGGGTGGTGGCCGGCAGAAAGCGAGCTGACCTACCTCTTGATTCCCAGGACGCGCCAGGAAAAAGCCTGGTCGCTGCTTCTGCTGGTTCCCACGGCCGCTCTCTGCGAGGAATTCTTGTACCGCGGTTTGCTTCTCGCCCAAATCAGTCAATGGCTGCCTACCGGCGCCTGGGCGTGCGCTGTTTCATCGCTGGCGTTTGGATTGGCGCATGTTTATCAAGGATGGAGCGGGATCGTGCGAGCCTCTCTGCTAGGGGCTTTGCTTGCCTATCCCGTCATTCATTTCGGGAGTCTCTATCCTTCCATGCTCGCGCACGGACTGATCGATGCCGTGGCCTTGGCGTGGCTGGGTCCAAAGTTCCTTGCAGGGAATAGGGAACAGGGAATAGGGAACGGACCACAGGGAACAGCCGAGATGACTAGCACTATTCCCTGTTCCCTACTCCCCGTTCCCTGTCCTTAAGCTCCGCCGTCAGAGACAGGCGCCAGCTTGTAGAATATTTCAGCGTCCTCGAGTAGCTCCTCTGCAACTTTCAGGCACGCTACGCGCAAGCACTTGTTATCCAGGCAGGTTGGGCAGTTTACAATAATGCGATCAAAGAGATAATCGGCGAGCTCTTGTTCCCCAAATGTGTGGGACATATGACTGGTCCTCCGGAATATAGCAAGACCTCAGAAACTGAATTAGTTTCTCGCCCCCAGCGCATTATACTTCTGTTCGAAGAACGAAACCACTACTTAAATCGATAGTCGCTCAGCTTGACGTTGTCACGGCGAGCCTGCGGTTAACGGCTGCCTTCAAATGAGTCTGGAGTTACAGCCGGAAACCAGTTAGAATAGAACAGTTATGGACGAGCGCGAATTTTTCGATGAAAACGAGAGTCTAAAGCCCGCCACCCTCTCCTGCCTGCATTGTCACCAGACGGAGGCGTACGAGATTCGCTGGCTGGTTCGAACCAAAAAGAAAAAGCTTCCGGGTCACGCCGATGAACGAGACCGAGCGCGTTTCGCCAAATCCAGGGACTACATGATCCGGCGAGACGATATGGTTCAATGCAAAAATCCCCGCTGCCGAAAGCGGTTCGAGGTTTACGGTATCCAATCGGTGGTTTTTATGTAGGCGCGCTTTTCTTACTTAACCTGTGCCACGTCGTGCAGCGTAGGCAGAGTGGAAGCATCCCACCCACCGCCCAAGGCTTCGATGAGGAGCACGCTGGCGCTCATACGGCGGGTCAGAATGTTCACGGCTTGCACTTGGTCCTGGAGCAGAATGGCTTGTTCCGTGATTACCGCGAGGTAGTTGACGGTCCCCGCTTTGTACTGATAGGTCGAGATATCGAGGGCATTCTGGGCCGCTTTCACTGCCTGGTCCTCAGCCTGCGCTTCGTCCTCGAGCACGCGTAATGCCGCCACGTTATCCTCGACTTGTTGGAAAGCCGTGAGAACGGTCTGGCGGTAATTGGCCACCGTAGCGTCGTAGGCAGCAATGTTTTGATTCAGCGTGGCTCGGCGCTTGCCGGCATCGTAGACCGTTTCCGCCACACCTGGCCCTACGGACCAGAATCGGCTGGGCCAGGAGATCCAATGTTTGAATGATGTGCTTTCAAGGCCTACCGGCGCGCTATTCGTGGTGAGACCGATGGACGGGTAAAAAGCAGCTTTGGCAATACCAATCTGCTCGTTGGCCTCGGCCATCTGGCGTTCGGCGTTGGCGATATCGGGCCGTCGCTCCAGCAGTTGGGAAGGCAGCCCCACCGGCACGACCGGCGGAATGATCTTGATCGAATTGTAAGAAATGTTGACTTCCGCGGGAGCTTTGCCCGCCAAGACAGCGATGGCGTGCTCATATTGCGCTCGCGCCACGTTAAAATCAATCAACTGGGCCCGCGCCGTTTCCAATTGAGTCTGCGCTTGCGCAACGTCCGAGCCCGACGCCACTCCGCTACTAAACCTGTCCCGGGTGAGTTTGAGGTAATCCTGGTAGGATTTCACGGTGGTCTCGAGCAATTCTTTCTCGCCATCCGTACCGCGCAACTCGAAATAATCCTGTGCGAGCTCTGCCTGGTAAGAAAGTCGGGCATTTTCCAACTCGGCGTCGCTCGCTTGCGCAGCCTCCTTGCTCGACAGAATGCTACGTCGGACACTTCCCCAAATATCGGCTTCCCAAGACACATTCACTGGCAGGTCATAAGTCGTTTGTCGTCCCGTAGAGAGAGCTGCATTGATAGAGGACCGCGCGTTCACTATGGTAGGAGTGACGGAGATGGTCGGAAACAGGTTGGAGTGAGCAATCCTCACTGCGAACTTGGCCTCGCGGAACTGCGCTTCCGCCATTTTCAGATTCTGGTTGGAAATGCTCACCTGTTCTTCCAGCGCGTTGAGCTCGGCATCGTTATAGATTTCCCACCACTTTCCGCGCTTCACTCCTTCACTGGGCTGAGCCTGCTTCCACTCCTGCGTTTCCGCCCAGGTGGCAGGCGGGGTTTCCTTGTAGGCCGAGGGGGCTGGCGCGGTGGGCCGATGGTACTTCGGGCCAACCATGCAAGCAGCCGAGAGGAACAGAAGGCAGAGGGCGGAAAGCAGTAGGCAGCAGGCAGTGGGCAGTTGGCAGTCCGCAGGTGGGTGTTTGGCTGTATCGTGATCCATAGTTCGCATCTCAGTACTTCGTAATCTCCGATCCGTCATCTTCGAGACGCCGAGCACCTATGTGCCTCCACCACCAGTGTTGTACCCGGTCGAAGTAGAGATACACCACCGGAGTCGTGTAAAGAGTCAGCAACTGGCTCACCGCCAAGCCGCCGATGATGGCGATTCCCAACGGACGGCGAAACTCCGAGCCCATGCCGGTGCCGAGGGCAAGCGGCACGGCGCCGAGCATGGCCGCCATGGTCGTCATCATGATGGGCCGGAAGCGCAACAGGCATGCTTCGTAGATCGAGTCACGGGAAGACTTTCCTTCGTTGCGCTCGGCGCCCAGCGCAAAGTCAATCATCAGGATGGCGTTCTTTTTCACAAGTCCGATCAGCAGAATGATTCCGATGATGGCGATCACCGTGAGCTCGGTCCGCGTGAGCAAAAGCGCCAGCAGCGCGCCCACCCCCGCCGAGGGCAAGGTGGAGAGAATGGTAACGGGATGAACGTAGCTTTCGTAAAGGATGCCCAGGACGAGGTAAACCGAAGCGAGAGCGGCGGCGATCAGCAGCGGCTCGCTGGAAAGTGAATCCTGATAAGCTTGCGCGGTCCCTGCGAAACCAGTGTGGATGGTCGAGGGCAAACCAACCTTGGCGGCCCTGGCCAGAATAGCCTCCGCCGCATCCCCCAGGGGCACACCTGGTTGAAGATTGAACGAAATCATTACCGAGGGTGAGAGACCCTGGTGATTTACCGCGAGTGGCGCGGTGATGGAACTAAAATGCGAGAACGCGCTTAAGGGGACCTCCTGCCCGTTCGGCGCATAGGCGTAAACCTGGCGCAGGAACAAGGGGTTCTGCCAAAATGCGCGCCCCACCAGCATGACCACATAATATTGGTTGAGCGGCTTGTAGATGGTTGAGACTTCGCGCTCTCCGAAGGCGTCGTAAAGGACGTTGTCAACGAGTTGCGACGATATGCCGAAGCGGGCGGCGGTGGAGCGATCAACCTGTACGTAACTTTGCAAGCCGCTATTCTGCTGATCGGTATTCACATCCACGATCAACGGGATAGTCCTTAATTCCTCCAACATGCGCGGGCCATAAGCTTGGAGGTCGCGCAGATTATCACCCTGCATGGTGAACTGATACTGGGCGGCGCCGAAGCGTCCCCCGACGCGAATGTCCTGCGAAGACTGCATAAAAAGCGTCGCGCCTGGGACAACCGCCAATTTCGGGCGCAAACGTGCGATCACCAGGTCGGCAGTGATTTTTCGCTGGGCGGGGGGCTTGAGCATGATAAACATCCGCGCTTGGTTGATGGCCCCGCCACCCGGGCCGCCTCCACCGCAGAAACCGCTTACGGCATCCACGGCCGGGTCATCCGTGATGATTCCAATCATCTGCCGCAGAATCTTGTCCATGGCCTGATAGGAGGTGTCCTGATCGGCGATGATCGACCCCATCATGCGCCCGTTATCCTGCTGCGGGAAGAATCCCTTGGGAACATGAATGTAAAGGTAAACATTCAGGGCGATGGTGGCCAGCAACACGGCCAGGGTGGTGGCCGGGAAACGCAGGACGACGGCCAAGGTTCTGCCATAAAACCCTACCACCCAATTGAAGGCGCGTTCGGAGGCTCTGTAAAGCCGGCCGTGGGACTCATGCTGCTTGAGGAGATGCGCGGACATGGAAGGCGTCGCGGTGAGCGAGACCACCAAGGAAACAAGAATGGCTGCGGACAGGGTCACGGCAAACTCGCGAAACAACCGGCCGACGATCCCCCCCATCAGGAGCAGGGGGATAAACACCGCCACCAGCGAAATGCTCATGGTCAGCACGGTGAACCCAATCTCCTGCGCGCCCTTAAGGGCCGCCTGGAAGGGCGCCATGCCCTTCTCCAGGTGGCGCGTGATGTTCTCAATGACCACGATGGCGTCATCCACGACAAATCCGGTAGAAATGCAGAGAGCCATCAGGGAAAGGTTGTCAATACTATAGTCGAGCAAGTACATGATCCCGAAAGTCCCCACCAGGGACACGGGAACGGCGATGCTGGGAATGAAGGTGCTCCGCGCATTGCGCAGAAAGACGAAAACCACCAAGATCACCAGAAGCACCGAGATGATCAGCGTCCGCTCCACGTCCCGCACCGAACTGCGGATGGTCAGGGTCTGATCCATGGCGATGCCCGTATTAATGGACGGGGGAATGTCCGCTTTGAGCTGCGGCAGCATGGCCCGGACGCGGTCCACGGTGTCGATGATATTGGCGCCCGGCTGGCGAAAGATGACGAGCAAAATGGAAGGCTTCCCGTTGGTATAGCCGGAGGACATGATCGTTTGCGGCCCGTCCACCACTTCGGCAATATCGGAGAGACGCACGGGCGAGCCCATCCGGTAGGCCACAATCAGCGGGCGATAATCTACCGCGTGGAAGAGCTGGTCGTTGGCCCCCACCTGCCACATGCGATGGCCGTCGGAGAAGTATCCTTTGGGGGTGTTCGAGTTCGCGTTGCTCAGCACGCCCCGAACCTGCTCGAGCCCGATCCCGTACTTGTTGAGCAAGGTGGGGTTCACTCCCACGCGCACCCCGGGCAGCGCGGCGCCCCCCGCGAAAACTTGCCCCACCCCGCTCACCTGCGACAACTTTTGCGCCATGATCGTGGAGGCATAATCGTAAATCTGGCTTTTGGAAAGGACCTCGGACGTCAGAGAGATGATGAGAATAGGCGAATCAGCCGGGTTCACCTTCCGATAGGTCGGGTTGCTGGGAAGATTGGTCGGAAGGTATCCGCGGGCCGCATTGATGGCGGCCTGAACATCGCGCGCCGCGGCGTCGATATTCCGGTCCAAATTGAATTGCAAGGTGACGCTGGACGACCCGAGGGCGCTCGAGGAAGTCATCTCACTGACCGCCGCAATGCGCCCAAACTGGCGCTCCAGCGGGGTGGCGACCGAGGAGGCCATGATCTCCGGGCTCGCGCCGGGCAAACCGGCCGAGATGGAGATCGTGGGAAAATCCACCTGCGGCAGCGGCGCCACCGGCAACAACCGGAAAGCCACGGCGCCCGCTAAAAGGATGGCAATGACGAGGAGCGTCGTCGCCACGGGCCGTCGGATGAATGGTTCAGAGATATTCATGCCAATTCAGCACAGAGCCGCGCATTTGTGATTTGCGACGGGTGATTTGTGATTGGCGACCCTGGATTGGCAGACGTGAAAAGTCGACAATCGGCGAACACCGTTCCACTATCAGCAATCGAAAACCGGCAAAGGGCAATAACAAATCACCCATCACAAATCACCAATCTTGCTCGTCACTTGTCACTCGCCACTCGTCGCTGCCTTCCCGCGACCACGCCACTCGGAAAGGCCATGCGCCAAGCGATCAAACCAGAGATAAATGACCGGGGTCGTATAAAGGGTCAGCAACTGGCTCAAAAGGAGTCCGCCGACCATGGTGATTCCCAAAGGCCGGCGCAGTTCCGAACCCATACCGGTGCCCAGCGCCAAGGGAATGCCGGCCAGGAGCGCCGCCATCGTAGTCATCATGATGGGCCGGAATCGGAGCAAGCAGGCCTGATAGATGGCGTTCACCGGCGTCATCCCTTCCTTGCGCTCCGCGTCCAAGGCGAAATCGATCATCATGATGCCGTTCTTCTTGACAATCCCGATGAGCAAGACGAGGCCGATCAGCGCAATCACGCTGAAATCAGTCCGCACGATCATGAGTGATAGCAGGGCGCCCACACCTGCCGAAGGCAGCGTGGAGAGGATGGTGACGGGGTGAATGTAGCTTTCGTACAAAACTCCCAACACAATATAGACCGTAACCAGTGCCGCCAGGATCAGAATGGGCTCGTTGGATAGGGAGGCCAGGAACGACGCTGCCGTACCTTGGAATGCTGCCTGAATGGCGGCGGGCATGTGACTCTCGTCCTTCACTTTGTTGACTGCCGTCACCGCGTCTCCCAGGGAAGCGCCCGGAGCCAGGTTGAAAGAGAGCGTCACCACTGGAAACTGGCCCTGGTGATTCACCGTGATGGGAACGTTGGTCTCTTCCACGTGCGTGAAAGCTGACAACGGAACCTGACCGCCGTTGGGGAAATGTGAGGTGGAAGCGATCTGAGCACCGCCGAAGGCGCTGTTCGAGGCGATGCTGGAAGAGAAACTAGCCGAAGACGCGGTTGAGTTCGAGAGGCTCGTGTTGGCTGCAGTCAGCGAACTGGTTGGTCCGTACAACTGTGCGGCGGACGAACCGCCCGCTATCAACCCGGTGGATCCGGTAGTGCTGGCTCCGTTGGTGCGAATGAAGAGGTCGCGCAGGTCCAGAGGATTCTTCATATAAGACGGATCCACTTCCAAGACCACGTGGTATTGGTTCAACTGAGTGTAGATGGTGGACACTTCCCGCTGGCCGTAAGCGTCGTAAAGCGTTTGGTCGATGGTTGAGGGTGAGATGCCGAAACGGTAGGCTGTGCTGCGATCGAACACCAGATTCGTGCACAGCCCGCCCTCTTCCTGGTCGCTCGCCACGTCGCGCAACAACGGGGACTGTTGCAGTCTCCTGAGCATGCGGGGGGCAAAGGCATAAAGCTCGTCAGTGTTAGGATCCTCGAGGGTGTACTGGAACTGGGTGCGGCTGACGCGGTCCTCCACCGTGATATCCTGCACCGGCTGCATAAACAGAGTGATTCCCGGTACCTGAGCGAGCTCCGGCTGCAAGCGGCGGATGACCTCGCTGGCGGTTATCTCTCGTTCGTCGAGCGGCTTCAGGTTGATGAGGATGCGCCCGCTATTGAGCGTGGTGTTGGTCCCGTCAATCCCGATGAACGAGGAGAGGCTTTCGACGGCCGGATCCTTCAGAATGATCTTGCCCAGCGCTTGCTGCAAGGTGCCCATTTCCGGAAAAGACACCGTCTCCGAGGCTTCCGAGATGCCTTGGATGACCCCGGTATCCTGAATCGGGAAGAAACCCTTGGGGATATAGATGTAGAGCAGAATGGTGAGGACGAGTGTCGCTGCGGCCACCAGCAACGTCGTGGTCTGATGGCGCAGGACCACCTGAAGCGTCCGGTCATAGAAAGATATGATGGCCTTCCAGCCCTTTTCGGTGATCCGATAGAAGCGGGTCTGATCGGCCTCTGGGGAATGCTTGAGCAGCTTCGAGCACATCATAGGGGTAAGCGTCAAAGAGACGACCGCGGAGACCAGAATCGTAACCGCCAGCGTAACCGCGAATTCGCGGAAGAGCCGCCCAACAATATCGCCCATGAACAAGAGGGGGATGAGGACCGCAATCAAGGATATCGTCAAGGAAACAATGGTGAAACCAATCTGCGCGGAGCCTTTCAGTGCCGCCTGGAGAGGCGGCTCGCCTTCTTCGATGTAGCGGGTGATGTTCTCGATCATCACGATGGCGTCGTCCACCACGAACCCCGTAGAAATGGTCAGGGCCATCAAGCTGAGGTTATTAAGGCTGTAGCCGAGCAAGTACATCACCCCGAAGGTGCCCACCAGGGAGAGCGGAACGGCGACGCTGGGAATGACGGTGGCGGATAGGTTGCGCAGAAAGAGGAAAATGACCATCACCACCAGACCCACCGTCAGCATCAACTCGAACTCGACGTCGCGAACGGAGGCGCGAATCGTGGTAGTCCGGTCGGTCAGAATGCTGACCTTCACGGAGGATGGCACCGCCTTCATGAGCTGATCGAGCAGGGCCTTGATGCGATCCACCACGGCGATCACGTTGGCCCCCGGCTGGCGCTGGATATTCACAATAACCGCAGGCGTGTCGTTCATCCAGGCGGCCTGCCGGACGTTCTCGACATCGTCCTCGACGCTCGCCACGTCGGTCAGGTTCACGGGCGAGCCGTTCCGGTAGGCCACAATCAGCGGCCGGTAATCCGCGCTGGAGATCAACTGGTCGTTAGCGCCAATCTGATAGTTCTGGTGCGGGCCGTCGAAGCTGCCCTTGGCTTGGTCCACGTTGGCGGCGACGATGGCGCTCCGCAGATCCTCGAGGTTAAGGCCGTAGGAGGCCATCAAGGTGGGATTGGCGCGAATCCGCACCGCCGGTTTCTGCCCGCCACTGATGCTCACCAAGCCCACTCCCGGCAACTGCGAAATCTTCGGCGTCAGCCGCGTATCCGCAAGGTCTTCAACTTTCGACAAGGGCAAGGTATCCGAACTGAGCGCCAGGGTCAGAACCGGAGCGTCTGCCGGATTGCTCTTGCTGTAGATCGGCGGGGTGGGGAGGTCAGGCGGCAAGTAAGTTCCGGCCGCGTTAATCGACTCCTGCACCTCCTGCTCCGCCACATCGATATTCAGGCTGAGGTTAAACTGTAGCGTGATGATGGAGCTGCCGGCGGAGCTGGTCGAGGTCATCTGCTGGAGCCCGGGCACTTGCCCGAATTGCCGCTCCAGCGGCGCCGTCACCGAAGACGCCATCACGTCCGGGCTGGCTCCAGGATAAAAGGTGATGACTTGGATGGTTGGGTAATCTACTTCCGGCAGTGCCGAAATTGGCAATTGCTTGAATGCCACAGCACCCGCCAGCAGAATGGCCACCATGAGCAACGACGTGGCTACTGGCCGGATAATAAAGATCCGAGACGGACTCATTGTTTAATTGCAGTGATGAGTGACGAGTGACGTGTGACGAGCAAGTGCCGCGTTTTGCTCATCGCTCTTCCCTCAATCCTCCTCACTGTTCCATGCGCCCCTTCGTTCGAATGCAGTGTTCAGTGACATGCGACAAGTGATCGGTAGTACTCTTCCTCGTCACTCGTCACTGGTCACTCGTCACTCTTGTTTCGTCTTCTGAAGCCTGACCTTCGTTCCTTCTTGCAGCCTATCGACGCCCGTCATCACCACCTCGTCACCCGGCTTCAGCCCTGAGGTGACCTCCGATTCATCTCCTTCGGAGGTTCCGATGGTAATGGTCTGTATCGTCGCGGTGGAATCAGGTTTCACCAGAAAAACGTACGTCCGTTGGGAGTTCCGTTGCACAGCCGCCGTGGGGATGAGGGTTACTCCGCGCTTCTCCTGGACCAGCAGCTTGGCATTGACAAACTGATTCGGGAACAGTGCTCCGTCTCGATTGTCGAAATTGGCGCGCAGCTTGACCGTCCCCGTGGTGGGATCGATCTGATTATCAACCGTGTCCAGCCAGCCTGTGGCCATTTTCTTGGTGTTCGCACGGTCATATGCCTCAACTTGGAGCCGGGCTCCAGCGCGCTCCCGCTCCATAACGACCGGGAGTTGATCTTCCGGAAGCGGGAAGATCACGCTGATCGGCTCGATTTGGGTAATAACGACCAATCCCGTGGCGTCGGTCGGAGTGACGTAGTTCCCGGGATCAACCAACCGCAAGCCAACGCGCCCCGTAATGGGGGCCGTAATATGGCAATAAACGAGGTCGAGCTTAGCGGTGTCAATCTGGGCTTGGTCCGCCTTGACGACTCCTTCGGTTGACTTCACCAGAGAGGTTTGAGTGGCCAGTTGTTGTTCTGGAACGGCGCGGAGCGGTACGAGTGTTTGGTAACGCTGCAGGTCCACCTTAGCATTGTCGAGGGTGGCTTGGTCTCTTGCCAATCCTGCTTCCGCGTTCTCGAGCATGACTTGATACGGCCGTGGGTCAATCTCCGCTAACGGATCGCCTTTATTTACAAGCTGGCCTTCCTTGTAGAGCACCTGCATCAGGTAACCGGCAATTTGGCTTCTTACCGAGACAGTATGAATCGGCGTAACGATACCCAGCCCGGGGAAATAAACTCCGATATCGCCTTTGACGGCGGGTACGGCAACCACCGGAACGGCGCCGAAATTCCGCCCCGGCGCTCCCCCTGCCGGGTTGGTGTTCGCGGCTTGCGGTACCACCATCCCCTTGCGAACGCGGTATGCTCCAAAAGCCAAAACCGCCAGCGCCAACAGCCAAAGCCACCAACGCCGTTTGGGTTCTTTGCCCGGAACCCGTGGCGAAGCATTTGGTCGAATCTGGGCCTCGTCATTTCGCTCTAGTGTACTGGGCGTACTCATGGTTCAATCCTTATTTAGTGCAGATTGTAAGCCGGTCCTCATTCGAAATCCTACTTGCCATTGGGTTTAGGCCTTTTCGACGGACACTCTTCCCCCGAGGAATGCCGCAATATAAATGGACGGTCAATACGCCGGCTTGGTTACCAGCGGAACCCACTATCAACGTGGCCAACCGATTCCGGAGCGCGGCTGCCCGCACAAGTTCTTAGGCTTCAGCCGCACACACTGAAAACCCAAGATAACCGAGTCACCGTGGGATGGTCAACTGCTAGAATTCCTACAAACGGTTGTGATTTGAACGTAGCGCCGGCCTTTAGAGCCTGCCCCGAGCGAAGCGAAGGGTCGGCAATTGCTGGCCTCAAGGCCAGCGCTACAGGTTGAAATAGGACACTGCCGATTCCTAATTCAGGATTAGGGCCGAAATACATAGCGATGCATGAGTTGGCACGGCCAGCAAGCACGCGCAAAAGGCGAAATGTGGTTGCCTGGTTCATAAGGAAAGGATACGATTCAAGACGGATTCGGGTTTTCCCCGAATCCTGAATTCTGACTCCTGCATCCTGAATTCTTGCATGTTGCTCAATCCTGAACAACTTCGGGCGGTTCAACACGGCGACGGGCCGCTGCTGGTGATTGCGGGTCCGGGCAGCGGCAAGACCCGAGTAATAACGCAGCGAATTGTTCATTTGCTCGAGCATTACCCCGGCCTCGCACCGCGCAACATTCTGGCCTTAACCTTTACAGAGAAGGCTGCCGGCGAGATGCAATCTCGCGTCCGCCAAGCCTTGCCAGATCTTGCCGCCAACCCGCACATCTCCACTTTTCATGCCTTTGCCTACGAAGTGGTCCGCAGCCAAAGCACGCATGTAGCTCCGGGTTTGAGCCAGGCATCTTCCGGCGCAGACCTGAAGGTCGCGACGGCGCTGAACGTTGACGCTGGCGTCGGGCCCGGCGAGCGCATGTTGTTGGATAAAGAGGATGTGTGGGTCTTCCTCCGCCAGCGCCTGGACCGTCTCGAGCTCGAGTTCTTTCAGAAGTTGGCTGAACCTGGGGCATTCCTGCACGCACTTAATGATTTCTTTTCTCGCTGCCAAGACGAGCTCATCGAGCCGGAAGACTTCGAGAAATATGTCCAAGCGGCCAAAAGAGCTTTCCTGGAGAAAGCCGGCAAACTCGGCGCCGAGGAACGGGCCCTGGAAGGGGAGGAGATTGAAAAGGAAAAGGAGTTGTCCCGCGTCTTCCGCAATAGCCGCAGTCTGATCGAGCGGGCGGGCAGTTCCAGCCTCGGCAGCCTGATTCCGGAGGCGGTGCGCCTTCTCGACCGCGAGCCCGAAGTCTGCCATGCTTACCGCAATCAGTTCCGTGTTGTCCTGGTCGATGAGTTCCAAGACACAAACTACGCCCAAGTGGAGCTGCTCAGGCGGTTGGTGGCTCCGCCCTTTAACATCACCGCCGTCGGTGACGACGACCAGGCGATCTACCGCTTTCGCGGCGCTTCCCATGGTGCCTTCGACATGTTTGGGAAGGTGTTCCCGGGGCACGAAACTATCTTTTTGAATCGCAATTACCGCTCCACTGAGCGTGTGCTGCACGTCGCGGATGTGGTGATCAAAAAGAATGGCACCCGGTATCCCGGCAAGCCTGAATTGATACCTGAACGTGAAGAAGGCCGCCCGGTTTATCTGCCCACTAGCCCAGACTACGTTAGCGAGGCGAATTGGGTTGCCGATGAAATACAGCGGCTCTTCGATGACGGGGCTCTCTATGGCGACATCGCCGTCCTGTACCGTGCGCATAGCTATCGCGACCGGCTCGTCGAGGAATTCAAGCGCCGGGGAATACCATTCGCCATTCGTGGCCTTTCGGTTCTTTCCACAGTGATTATTCGCGACCTTCTCGCCTATCTCAACTTGATCCATTCGCCCCACGACAATATCAGCTTGACCCGCGTGCTGCTGGCTCCGCGCTGGAACTTTCCGGAAGAACTCGCCCTCGAAGTCCGCGTCGAGGCGGACCGGCGGCGCTGCTCGCTCTACGATGTCCTCGCCACATTCAGCAAGGGCGGTTCGCGAACCGCCCCTGCTGCCGACCCCCTCGAAGCTACCAACTGGGGGGCGTTGAAACAACTCCTTCACGACCTGCACTGGGCGGCCCAGAATGTCACCGTGACTTCGCTGTTCAGCCTGCTTTGTGAGCGCCTTCAAATACTCTCGTTTCTTGACGAAAGGGACCTCCGATACGTGAATGCGTTCGCTGAGTTCCTGCGCAAGTGGGAAGAGAAGCTCGCGAAATTCCCGGCCCTGGCCGGCCCTCAGTGGGAAGAGGAACACGAGGGGAGGAAACCAGCCAGGAACTTGCATGAATTCCTCTTCTATTTCGAGCATTACCTCGAGGCGGGAGGAAAGATTGAGGCGCCTGTCGTTGAAGACCGCGCCGGCGCGGTCCAGATGATGACCGTCCACGCCGCCAAGGGGCTGGAGTTCCCAGTGGTTTTTTTGCTCAGCGTGGCCTCTCGCCGCTTTCCCAGCGTCGAGCGCAAAGCAGTCATTGAGTTTCCTGACGAGCTTCGCAAGGGGCCTTTGCCGCCCAAGAATATCCACACGCAAGAGGAACGCCGGTTGTTTTTTGTGGCGCTTACACGCGCCAAGGACCGCCTTTATGTTTCCAGCGTGGCGGCGCCTGGGAAAAAGCCGTCGAAACTCATCGATGACATGGTTTCTGACCCGGTGGTAGTAGCTCGCGACATCGCGCGCGTGCAGGTGCCGGAACGGCCCTCGAGTCCCCCGCCTGTCATTCTGAGCAAAGCGAAGAATCCACGCAGTTCGCCTGTATTACGTTCCGACCACTCCGACGGAACTACGCAGATCCTTCGTTCCGCTCAGGATGACAGCAAGGCCTGGCACGACGCAGGGTCAGCTCAACACGAACTCTTCGTTGAGTTGGCCGGTCTTCCTGCCGTGCACCCTCCGCTTGCGGCATGGGCGGGCCGCGGGCCGGAGACCAAGCCGGGGGAAAGGCTGCGCCTAAGTGCTTCCTCGATCGAGGATTACGAGGCCTGCCCCCTCAAGTTCAAGTTTGGCCATTTTCTGAAGATCCCCACCGGGCCGCAGGCCTCCCTCACCTTCGGGCACATCATGCATCGTTCCGTAAGGCGCTATTTCGAGCTGCGAGCCAGGGGCAAGGCGAGTTTCGACGCGGTGAGGGATTTCTACGAGACGTCCTGGAGGAACACCGGGTTCGAAGACGAGTACCAGGAGCAGACTTACAAGCAAATTGGGCTGGAACAATTGCGCGCCTTCGTAGAAAAGCAGGGACGCACCGAGATTCTTCCGCTGAGCATGGAAACATCTTTCTCGCTTGATCTGGGCGAAGTCTTGTTGGAAGGGCGCATCGACCAGATCAGTCCCATGACGCCGCGCGCGGGCGAGAACAAGGACATAGTTGAACTCATTGACTACAAAACTGGAAAGCCTCGCTCGCAAAAGGATGCCGACGGCAGCTTGCAGCTTTCCGTGTACGCTCTGGCGGCGCAGGAAGAATTGAAGTTGAAGCCCCGCCGCTTGACGTTCTATTGCCTGTCCAACAACCAAACTGTCCACACCGCACGGACCGATTCAGACCTTAAAGCCCTCAGGACCAGGGTCCTGACGGTCGCCGATCAGATTCGCGGGAACCAATTCCCTCCAGCACCCGGTTTTGTTTGCAAATTCTGCGATTACCGTCCGATCTGCCCTGCACACGAGGAGAACTTTTAGTTTGCAAGCGAAGGCTAATTTCGTTAGGTCGGATCGATTGATAGACGTAATGGGCATCCGAGGCTCTAAACCATGTCCATGACAGAGAACAGCAAGACTCGGGTCAGAGTTCTTTCGCTTCGGTTATTTTCCAGCAGTGTAGTCCAGGTCCTGATGTTTCTCGTTTTCGGCTGTTCTGGGCCGACTCTTGGTGGGCAAACGATTGGGATTAAGCTTGTGAATGGCCGGACTGGGCGCCCCATTGCCAATACCTGCGTGAACGTATGGGTAGGGCACGAACGCAAAGACGCAATGGCAATTCCAACCGACAAAAACTGCATTGCTTGGCTTCGCCTTACCGACAAGGATGACGGAATAAACATCAATAACCGCTGGAAAGGCTGCGGAGAATTTGGGGTGATCGATCCTGTCGTGAAATACGACTACTCTCTCCGGATCAACGCTGGTTATGCATTGTGTCAAGTCCACGGGTCGGACTACTCCTGGCTGGCCATTACTGACTTTTCGATGAAGCAGGCGGTTCAGCAGGGAATAGTTACCACGAACACCTGCGGCAAAGCCACAGCTTCGCCAAAGCCTGGAGAGGTGACCATCTTCGTCAGGCCCCTGACCTGGTGGGAAAAAATGAAGCAGTAATTCTTCCTCCCACTTCACGGGAGAAACGGACGGCTGGCGGCCGGGGCAGCCGTCCCGACGCCTTGCGTCGGGATGTACGCGTCCCTCTGGAGTCAAGACTCCGCGAACATGCCAAACGACGGCACGTCTGCGCCGCCCGGGAACTTGCGAACCGATAAGGAAACTCTATGACCTCAATCATTTTTATCATCGTCGGCGTAATCTTGGGAGGGGTCATCGCTTGGTTATGGGCCACGGCCCGCTCCGGAGCCACCATTCAAAGAGTACAAGTCGAAGCGGAAGGCCGCGTCAAGGCGGCGGAAGCTACCGCCACCGAAGTGCGGGCGCAACTGACCGCGCTTCACGGTTTATTCGAAGCCAAGGAAAAAGAAACTTTCAGCCTGCAGCAACAACTGCGCGGTGAGAGCGAGCAAAAGGTCAAAGCCCAGACCGAACTCGAGCAATTGCACCAACAGTTGGAGGATCTGGCGGCCTTGCGCGAGCGAATGAAGACTGAGGGCGAAATGCGCGTCGCCGCAGAGACCAAGCTTCAGGAAGCGCAGGCGAGCCTGGAAGAGCAGAAGAAGCTACTTGGAGAGGCCAAGAAGAACCTGTCGGATGCGTTTCAGGCGTTGTCGGCGGAGGCGCTCAAGAGCAACAACCAAGCGTTTATTGCCTTGGCACGAAGCACCTTTGAGACCGTTCAAGCTCAGGCGAAAGGAGACCTGGATACACGCCAGCAGGCAATCGATGCGCTGGTTGCGCCGCTTAAGGAATCCCTCGGCCGTTATGAAGCGCAGATCCTGGAGATGGAGAAAGCGCGGCAAAGCGCTTACGGCGCGCTGGATGAGCAACTCCGTAACCTAGCCGCTACAAACCAGCAATTGCAGGAAAAGACCTCCTCGCTGGCTATCGTATTAAGGGGCGGGAGCCAAGCCCGGGGCCGCTGGGGTGAAATGACCCTTCGGAACGTGGCCGAGTTGGCGGGTATGTCGGAGCACTGCGATTTCACCGAGCAGGAAACCTTTGCTTCCGAGTCAGGGCGGTTGCGCCCTGACATGATCGTAAGGCTACCTGGCAACCGGCGTATCGCCGTTGATGCCAAGGTCCCGCTCCAGGCTTTTCTCGATGCCTCGGCCGCCACCAAAGAAGAGGAGCGGAAGGAGGCGCTCGAAAAACATGCCCAAAGCGTGCGCCTCTATATGAATCAGTTGGCGGCGCGCAGTTATTGGGAACAGTTGGAGCCCGCGCCAGAGGTTGTAGTGCTGTTTCTTCCCGGGGAGTCATTCTTCAGTGCGGCACTCGAGCAGGACCGCACCCTGATTGAGGACGGACTTCGAAAGCGCGTAGTGTTGGCCACTCCCACGACACTTATTGCCTTGCTGTGGGCGGTAGCGTACGGGTGGAGGCAGGAACGAATCGCGGAGAATGCTCGCGTCATCAGCGAATTGGGCAAGGAACTCCACGATCGGCTGCGGCCCTTCCTTGCTCACTTCCAAGCGATTGAATCGGCTCTGACGAAAGCGGTTGATTCGTACAATAAGGCGGTGGGTTCACTGGAAGGGCGCGTGCTGCCTGCGGCCAGAAGACTGAAAGAGCTTGGAGCCGCCACAGGCGATGAGCTGCCTGTCATTGAACCAGTGGACGAGACGCCCCGCACCCTGACCGCCGCGGAAGGGAACCTGGATGAGAGCGAAAGCGCACAGGAGCAAGGTCCACAGTCGACCGTCAATACTCAATAGCCGTTCGGTTCCTCGCTGCTTCGAAATCAGCTGCTATTCCGAGTCCTCGCGGGTCCTCGAACCACCCACATTAATGAAAATCGCGGACGTCGTCACCCCCGCGAAAGCGGGGGTCCATCGTTGGTCCGGAACGCCTTGGATTCCCGCTTCCGCGGGAATGACGTGATTTTGAGAACTCGGTGAGGAATGAGAGATCTGGCTGCGGTCTGAAGACCGGGAGGGAAAGGCCCCTAAAAAACTTCGGGGATGCATCGCTGCATCCCCGAGAGTTCCTTTCGGATTTTAAGAACTTACCTCTTCTTTTTTGCTTTCTTTTTCGCTGCCATTCTATTCTCCTCCAAACTTTTTGAAATTCACGCCAGCGTTGCTGGCGGAGCGCGTATTCAATCTCATGTATAGTGACACCGCATTATCTTGTCAAGAGGAAAGTGAAGTTTGCATGAAAAAAAATACAAAAACGGGATTCGATTCATTGAAAAATAGAAATAGGCCGGGAGTTTTTCGAGTGATCGATGTCTGAGTTGGGCTTCGTTGACCTCCTCTACGCAGTCGCACGCGACGCCAACGGCACCCGGAGAGCCTGAAATGTCATTCCCAGCGGAGCGAGGACTCTCGCTCTGCGCCGGATGCACCGGAAACGAAAGATCAGGGCGAGATTCCTCGTTCGCTCGGAACGGCACGGACTCTTATGGTTGTGAATGACTGACGTTCTAAACAGGCATATAATAGGCAACGACGCGGAACTTTAGAATTGCATCCAAAAGACATGGCAACAATATCGAAAGTCAGCGAGCCGCCGCCCGTCCTGCAGTACTCGACTGCAAGCGGAAAGCGAACCTACCTCCTTCTCGGAATGCTCTTCTGGGCGCTGACGAGTGTGCCCGGTTCGAGCCAGCAGAACCCCGAGCAGACGCCTCCAGCGACCTTAAAGGTGTCGACGGAAGTGGTGAACGTGTATGCGGTGGTAGAGGATAAGAAGAAGCACCTGATCGCGGACTTGAAGAAAGAGGACTTCGAAGTTCAGGAAGACGGAGTGCCCCAGGAGATCCGCTATTTCTCACGTGAAACGGACACACCTCTGACCATGGGAATCATGGTGGACACCAGCCCCAGCCAGGGACGGGTGTTGGGCATCGAGCAGGAGCAAGCAGACGCTTTTCTGCACCAGGTGATGCGCCCAAAGGACCTGGCCTTCGTCCTGCACTTCGACGTCGACGTGGAGCTCCTCCAGGATTTCACGGCCGATCAAAAGCTGCTCGCCCACGCCATCGATCAAACCGTGATTAATGGCGGTGGCCATGGGGTGATGCCGGGGCCCTTTCCCACCAGTGACGCCGGTGGCGCCACCCACCTTTACGACGCCGTCTACCTTGCATCGAACGAGCTATTGAGGAATGAAGTGGGGCGCAAGGTGCTCATTCTCCTGACCGATGGTGAAGATCAGGGCAGCAACGTCAAGATCGAGACCGCCCTTGAGGCGGCGCAAAAGTCGGATGTGATCAACTATGCCGTCAATATCGTCGACCGTCCTTTCTACGGCATACGCTCGATTGGTTTCAGCGGCGATTCGGTTCTAAGGAAGCTTTCCGAGGATACGGGCGGACGCGTCCTCCAAGTGAACAAAACCAAGGATACGGCGGCGGCCTTTCAGGAAATCGCCAACGAACTGCGAACTCAGTACCTGATCGGATATACGCCCACCAACACCAAGCACAATGGAGCCTTCCGCAAGATTCGAGTGCAAGTTCACAACTCAGACTACAAGGTGCAGGCGCGGCGGGGTTATTACGCACCCACGGAGTAGGGAGCAGGTTACAGGGAATAGGGAACAGCGAATAAGCGCGGGCGCATAGCTGATTCTGGGTTCGCTAGTGCCTTTTCGCTGTAACTTGTTCCCTGTTCCCTACTGAGACAGCGCGAAATAGCCGTCCTTAGCGCGGACACGCAGGGAGTTGTCGACCGGCTGAATAGCGATTTTGCGGAAGGTTCCGTCGTGGGAAGTATTCGTTGAGACGTAAGCCAAGCTGTACTGGCTGCGGAGTTCGCGGGCAATTTCCTTGAAGTTGGCGGCCAAATCACCCGCCTCGAAGGGGAAAAAGGGATGGCCGCCCGTATCCTTTGCCAACATTTTCAGGACCTGGTCGCCTTTCCCTTCTGCGCCGCTGCGGTTGGTGCCGATTGTGAAAATAGTAACCTCGGCCTTCTGCGCCATGGCGATGGCTTCGTCCCGGGTGTGCACGCTTTGATTATCCTGTCCGTCGCTGATGACAATCATGACCCGGCGCAGGTAAGGCTCTGGGGGCGGAAAGATATAAAGTTTCTCCTTGCAGGCAAGGTAAACTGCATCGTAGAGGCTCGTAACCCCACCCGCTCGCAGACTCTGAATGGCGTTCGAGAGTTTTTCGACGTCGTCCGTGTAGTCCTGAATGAACTGGGGCTCCACATCAAAAGCCTCCACGAAGGCCGAATCTTTGCCGGGGCGCAGAACTTCCGTAAGGAAATCGACAGCGGCGTCCTGCTCAAAGTGCAGCCGGTCGCGAATGCTGTTGCTTGTATCGATCAACATCCCTATGCGCAAAGGGAGATCCGTCTCACGGCTGAAGAAGCGGATCTCCTGGGGCTTGCCGTCTTCGAAAATCTTGAAATCGTCTTTAGTGAGGTCGGTGACGAGCCGGTTCTTCTTGTCAGTAACCGTCGCGAGCATTTGCACCAACTCAACGCGCACCTGAATCCGACTCTGGTCGCCGGCGACTTGAGGCTTGTTGGCGGTGGGGCTGGCAGGCTCGGCGGGAGGCTGCTGGGCGAAAATCCGTCCCAGCGGCAGGCATAACAACAGAAGAACCAGGAAAAGTGTTCTCATCCGCGACTTCTCCAATACACCTAACAATTATAGAAGCCCTCGGCGGGCCGGTCAATTCTATGCTAGGGCAGGGTGCTTGAGGTGTGAGCTAGATCAAATTCGTGGCGGCGGTATCGAAAACCACGTCACCCCCGCGCCCGCGGGAATCCAGTGGTTCCTTGACTGACCCTGGACCCCCGCTTCTGCGGAGGTGACGAATGCTGACTTTCAATGTGCAGCAGCTTGGTTTGGGTCTGCTGTCGCTTTAAGGGCGTAGAGGAGTTTTTCGAAGCGCCTCGACGTCGCCTCGCGTGAAGTGACTAATCCCCTCTCGAATTTGAAATTCAATACGCTGGTGGATTCGAGACCCATCCTGACCAAGGCAGGGATGTCGATTCCTGCCTCCTCCGCGTCGAGCTGCTCGGTCTGGGCAAAGATGGCGGGGGCGCGAGGCATGAAGCGCGGGCAGCAGTCCTCAAAGGGTTCACAGGAGATTTTGTAGGTCCCAATCTGCCGGGCCAACCGCAGTATTTCAGCTTTGTCGTCGCCTGCCAACGGGCGGTAGAGGGGCAAGTCGAGCCCGTGGTCGATGGCCGCCAGGTTATGCAAGGTCTGCGAGGCCACCTGCGACACGCTATCGCCGGTCACCAGGCCCATGGCGCGCTCGGCGCGGGCGATCTCTCGCGCCATGCGCGCCATCATGCGCCGGTACAGCAGCACGCGAAAGCTCTCTTGCGCGCTCGCAACGATCTGGCGCTGCACCGCCTCAAAAGCCACCAGGTAGAGCCGGGAAGTAAACTGGTAGGGCGTAAGCGTCCGAACGATCTCCTCTGCCACGCCTCTTGATGAATCCCGCGAAGGCGAGGGGTTTCCGTAGAAATGCACGAAAGCGGCATGACAACCGCGACGCATCATCTTGTAGGCCGCCACCGCGGAATCGAACCCGCCCGAAAGCAACACGATGAGCCGGCCACTGGTGAGGGCCGGCAGACCGCCAGGACCGTCCACACGGTCGACATAGAGGAGTGTCTTCCCGGGCACCACTTCGACCCAGCAAGTCGCCTCGGGGTTGCTAAGATTCACCTGGACGCTGGGGTTCATTGCGCGCAGATGGTCCAGGATGACTCGCCCAAGTTGGCGCTCCAGGTCCATGGAATGCATGCCACATCCCGTGGCTGCAATCTTGGCGCGGACTGCGAAGTTGCGCGGATTCTTCTCCGCCATCAAAGCGCAAGCCACGGGACCCATGTCCGCAAGCGAACTCGGCACTTCGCGCGCCGAGGCGATATAGGCGAGTCCGAAGACGCGGCGTAAACGCTCCAGGATAGCGGGCGCGGCCGATTCATCCCCGGGGACTAGCAGGAAGCGTTCGGCAAGGCTCTCCAAGGATTGGACGGGCAAGTCGGCAAGGCTCTGCTTGACGGCGGAGCGCAGCCGGCTGAGAAAGTAGTTCTTATTCCCTCCTTTGAGCCAGATTTCGTGATAGTGGAGAATGAAGACCCGGTTCATGCTTTCCGCCAATCCTTGAGGATCTCTCGCGCCGCGTTGTGGCCCGGCGCTCCCGTCACTCCTCCTCCGGGATGCGTGCCCGAGCCACACAAATAGAGGCCGCGGATGGGCGTGCGATATTGCGCCCAGCCCGGAACCGGCCGAAGGAAATAAAGCTGGTCGGTGCCCATCTCGCCCTGAAAGATATTCCCGCCCGTCAGGCCGTACTCCTCTTCGAGGTCCAGCGGGGAGAGTACGTGGCGATGCAGCACCAACCCTTTGAATCCCGGAGCATACTCCTCGATGAGGTCCATCACGCCGTCGGCGTAGCTGTCCTTAAGACCGTACCAACTGGTGGCGACCTCTGGAGACAGCGTATAAGGCGCGTATTGCAGGAATATGTTTGCCACGTGCTTCCCCGGCGGCGCGAGGGAGGAATCATAAGTGGTTGGAATGGTGATCTCGAGCATTGGCCGCCGGCTGGGGCGCCCATACTTTGAGTCGTCGAAGGCTCGCTCGATGTATTCCAGCGTGGGACAGATATGGATCGTGGTCTTGTGGTGCGGCGCGAGCTGCGAGCCCGGAAGGCACTTGAAGTCCGGCAGGCCATCCAGGGCGAGATTAATCTTCATCGATACGCCCTCACTCTTGAATGCTCTGACGGCGCCCAGAAATTCCTTGTCCAAGTGACTCGACTCGACAAGTTTGAGGAAAGTCCGCTTGGGGTCCACGCCGGACACGACAATCCTGGCACGGATTTCCTCGCCGCCCTCCAGCACGATGCCGACGGCGCGGCCACCTTGGATCAGCACCCTCTCCGCGAGGGCTTCGGTGCGGATTTCCGCACCTCGGCTGCGTGCCGAATCAGCCATGGCCTGCGTGATGCTGCCCATGCCTCCACGAACAAATCCCCACAGTCCACGCTTTCCACCCACGCCTCCCATGCAATGATGCATAAGGACGTAGGCTGTCCCAGGCGTGTAGGGACCACCCTTGGTACCAATCACGCCATCCGTGGCCAGAGCCGTCTTGAGCTGCTCCGATTCGAACCACGGATCGAGAAAATCCTTCACGCTTTGAGTCAGGATGCGGAGGTGGCCGACGCGTTCCTCTTTCGGCATCCTGTTGAGCCCCAACCCTAGCCTGGCGAGGCTCCGCCAATCATCGAACCCTCGGGGGACCAGGCCAGGTGGCGACTGGAGCAGCAGAGGCTCGATAAAGCGCGCCAGCCGATCGATGTGATCTTCATAGTGCGGGTAAACCTCAGCGTCGTGAGTGGAGAATTTCGCAATCTCCTCGCACGTCGCCCGGGTATCCGACCACATCAGCAGATAGCGCCCGTCGGGAAATGGGCTGAAGAAGGCCGGGTCTTTAGGATAGACATGATACCCGAATCGCTCCAGCTCCAGTTCGCGAATGACTTTGTCCTGGAGCAAGCTGCAAAGATAGGAAGTCGTCGAGAACTTGAAGCCGGGGAAGATTTCCTCCGTGACGCAAGCGCCCCCCACCACGCGTCGGCTCTCGAGCTCTAACACGCGAAGCCCCGCGCGCGCCAGGTAGCCGGCGGTTACAAGGCCGTTATGGCCACCGCCGATGATAATCGCGTCATAGGGTTTAGTCATGATGAGCTATAATTCTAAACGCCAGCTTAACCGAATTCCAAGGCAGTGGCGAGCTTTTGTAGGGGCGCCCCCGCGAGTTGACGGGTTGCCCGACCTCGTAGCGAAAGACTGACTGCTCCATGGGACGAATCCCCATGCTCAAAGTCGCCATCCTCAGTGCATGGCTCATCCTGACGCCTGTTATGTGGTTCGCCGCGACCAAGTCATTTTCCACTGTGGACCGCGTTCTCCGCACTGCCAACCCTCAATTCAGCGAAGCTACCAGGGGGATGGCCGAGGGACAGGCTCGGGTGGTGTTGCGCCACTTGGCTTCGGAAATCAACCGCTCATTTTTCTGGGGCTACGGTTTGGCCCAGATCGTTTTAGGCGGCGTGCTGCTCTTGCTCTTGTGGCGCGCGACCCCACGAGACGTGCTTGGCTTCGGAGTGGTCTGCTTCATGCTGGGTCTGGTCTTGATCCTCACGCTCGCCCTTACGCCGATGATCATTTCACTGGGACGAAGCATCGATTTTGTTCCCCGCACCCCACCCCCACCCGTCATGCCGCGCTTCTGGGCGCTGCACGGAGCTTTCACCGGCTTGGATGCCGTGAAGTTCCTGGCGGGCCTGGGCCTGCTGGGTCGCTGGATTCTGCGAGGGTAGGAGTAAGGAACTAGCAAAAGTTGCTATTCCCTATTCCCTGTTCCCTCTCTTTGCCATTTCCGGCTCCGGCTCAATTCCCAGTGCATCGGCAACCCGGTTGATGTAATTGAAGTAGGAAATCACCTGAACTGCTTCCAGGATATCGCGATCCGAGAGGCCGTCTTTTTGCAGCGTTCCTATATCCCGGCGGCGGACGGCAGCGGGCGCGCGCGTCACCTTCACTGCGAACTGGCACAGAGCCTTTTGTCGGGCCGAAAGCCCGGCCCGTCGATAATCGTGCTTGACGTGCTCGTCCAGTTTCTGGTCGCCCGTTTCCTGACGGAGATCCTCCCCGTGTGCTTCAATTCAATAAAAGCACTGGTTTTGATCCAGGACATCTCAATCGAATCTCCATTATCGGCCCTTCACACGGGCTCAGGGGTCGCCAAAAAGCGCCCAAGCGCCGCGTTCACCTGTTCCGGTTTCTCGAGCATCGGGTAGTGTCCGACCCCAGTCAGCAGCTCGAACTGTAATCGGGGCAGGGTCTTCTTAATGAGGTCGACGAAGCGTTCGGGATTCCAGAAGGCGCTGAATATCGCGAAGGCGGGAATGTCAAGCGTCTCGTGCTGGAAGAGTCGGGGGTCGGCAAGACCCTCCATACAACTTGCCAGTACGTGTTGGGGAGTCGAGAGGATACTTTCGGTGACTGTCTCTCGGATAGCCGTGGGGGTCTCCGGGACGTACAGTTGGTCGACAAAACTCCGGACCTTAGCCTCATAATCCGGCGACCGGAACTCTTCCGCACGCTTGCGGAGCCCGGCGATCTGCTGGTCGACATCAATGGGCATGCTGAATGCGGCGTCGACCCAGATCAGCGCGACGATCTTCTCCGGCCAGCGGCGCGCATACTCGTAGGCTACTATCCCGCCCAGACTATGCCCCACGGCAACAACCTTCGGCGCCTGCACCTGTTCGACCACGGCGTTCACCGCGCCCAGAAACAGGTCGATGCTGTACGGAATGTCCGGCTTGTCGCTGCCCCCATGACCTGGGAGGTCGATGAGCAGTACTCGATAATGCGGTGCCAGCACGGGAGCCTGGTTTACCCATAGCGAGGTGTCGCACCCCCAGCCGGAAAGGAAGATCACGGGAGTCGCGCCGGAGCCGAAGCTGCGGTAGTGAACCCGGCGGCCATCCAGATTCGCGAACTGAACGTCCGCAGGCGGTGAACTGTTCATCAGGCTCAATGGTGAAGTACTCATGGTGGGTCCTCCTTCCGCTGTCCGTCGTCACCAGGCTGGCGGCTACGCGCCAATTTGTAACAGTGAGCGATTATCGCCAGGCACTTTAGCATTCCATGGCTCCCAGCACAACCGCTCGCTGGGGCCGACCTTGTCGACGCCCTTGGGCCAACCACAAGGGTTGCCCGTACTTTGCCTCCGAGGTATATTGCTGCTCGGGACCTCTCAGCAGCGGCAATCTTGCATCGCCATCGTCCCGGATGCACCAAATCAGCACTCGACGGAGATTAGGAATGTTCAAGCGGTTCAGTCACGCTCTCCTGCTTTTTGCCATCCTTTCTTGCATGGCGACGAATCTATACTCCCAAGACGGAGAGTTCTACCTGGTTGGCCACGCACACATCGATCCCTCCTGGCTATGGCCGAGGAGTGAAACCATCCACGAGGTCTGCCCGCTCACCTTTCGAAGCGTCATGCGCATCATGGGCGAGCACCCCGACTTTATCTTCGCTCAGAGCGCCGCGCAGCTCTACAAGTGGATGCAGACGTACTACCCGGATGTTTTTCAGGGGATCAAGGAAAAGGTGGCGTCGGGCCAATGGGAAATTGTCGGCGGCCAGTGGGTCGAGCACAACACCAACATTCCCAATGGCGAGTCGCTGGTGCGCCAGCATCTTTATGCCAAGCGTTTTTTCAAGGACAACTTCGGCGTCGACGTCCATGTGGGCTGGCTGCCGGATGTGTTCGGCTTCAACTGGAACATGCCCCAAATCTACCGCAAGTGCGGCATTGATTACTTCGTCACTCACAAGCTGAAATGGCAAGTCGAGCGGAACAATCCCCCCGTGCCGTTCCCCTATCACTTGTTTTGGTGGCAGGCTTCTGACGGCTCGCGCGTCTTGGCATTCCACACCGTGGGGGACTACAACCAGGAAGTTATCCCGGACGAGATGCTCCAGGAATTAGCTGAGCTCAAAGCGAAGCACGGCGTGGACAAGCTCCTGATCCTCTTTGGACAGGGCGATCACGGCGGCGGCCCCATGCCGGAGATGGTCAACCGGGCTACGGAGCTGATGCACATGCCAGGCTTTCCCAAAGTCCGTTTCTCCAAGGCCCAGGCATATTTTGAAACCATCAAGGCGCTGCCCGCCAGTGCCGGCTTCCCAGTCGTCAATGACGAACTCTACGTCAAAACGCATCGCGGCACTTTCACGACCGATTCGCAGGTGAAGCGGGACAATCGCCGCTGCGAAGTCCTGCTCATGAATACGGAGAAGTTCGCGGCTGTGGCCACTGAGTTCGGCCACTCCTACCCGCAGGCGGCGCTGCAGCCAATGTGGGAAAAGCTGCTGTTCGGCCAGGTCCACGACAACATCGACGGCTCAGCCGTCGGGGAAGTCTATCGAGACGCGGCGACCGATTACACGGACCTCAAAATCGAGGGCGGCAAACTCCTCGATGTGGCGCTGGCTTCGATCGCACACCGGGCCAACACGGAGGGCGAAGGTCGCGCTCTGCTGGTCTTCAACCCCTCGACCTGGGCGCGGACGGACTTGGTCACCCTACTCGCGCTACCCGCCTCGTTTAAAATCGTCGATCCGGCCGGGCGGCTCGTTCCCTATCAAATCATTAATGGGGACGGCGCCGACAAAGCCATTTTTTTCGCAGAGGAAGTTCCCGGCCTTGGGTTTAAAGAGTATCGCCTGGTTCCAAGCCCGAACAAGCCCGAGTTCCAAACCGATCTGGTGGTGTCGGGGCTGAAATTGGCCAACAGCGAGATCGAAATCGAAGTCGACGAGAACACCGGGAATTTGAAATCGCTGAAGAAGAAGGGAAGCGAGGAGAGTTTCCTGCCCGACGAGCTTGAGGGCAATGCGCTCGAAGTCTGGGAGGATCGCCCGCCCGACGCGCCCGGCGGCGAGCCGGCCTGGAATATTTACCTGGGCGACGTTCATAAGCTGGACAAATCCGAAAGCGTGAAGGTGATCGAGCAGGGGCCGGTGCGGGCCGTGGTGCGAGTCAAGAAGCAGTTTGGCAAGTCGGCATTCGTACAGGATATCGTTCTCTACAGCCATGCGGATCGCGTGGACTTCGAATTCCGCGCCGACTGGCACGAGCACTACCGCTTTGCCAAGGTTGCTTTCCCGCTTCGGGTTTCGAGCGCCTTCGCAACCTACGAGATTCCGTTCGGGTCGATCCAGCGCTTTGACTATACCTTCAAAGAAGACCCGAATACCCGGCTCGAGGAGCCTGCGCGCGGCTGGGAGATCGCCGACCGGACGAAATTCGAGTTAGCCGCGCAGCGCTGGGCGGACGTGACCGACCGGGGCGGGGACCACGGAGTGACCCTGCTGAACGATTCGAAATACGGATTCTCCTTCGAGCAGAATGTGCTCCGCATGAGCCTCGTCCGCGGGCCGCGCCGCGGCTATCCTGACACTCCGGAGATGTGGTCGGACCAGTCGGATGAACCGCTGGTGGGTATCCATCACGTGAAATACGCACTCGTCCCCCATCGCGGAGGCTGGCAAGCTCTGGCGCCGACGCGGCTGGGCGTTGCCTACAATGCGCCGTTGCTGGTGCAATTCGAACCGGCGCACGCCGGCGAACTTGGCAGGACCTTTAGCGCCCTAAATGTCGAGCCCGCGAATGTCGTGGTCGAGGCGGTGAAGAAGGCCGAAGACTCAAATGAGCTGATCGTGCGTCTCTATGAGACCGGCGGTAAAGCTGCCGACTCCGTCCTCAGCTTCAATCGCGCCCCGCAAGCCGCCCGCGAGACGGATATGCTCGAGTGGGATAAGTACGTTGCGCCCAAGTCGTTCGTCATCGAAGGCAAGAAGATAAAAGTGCCGGTGGCGCCTCACGAGGTCAAAACCATTAGGGTGAAGTTCTGAAGGGCAGGAGTCAGGATTCAGAACTGAGAAGCACAGCCCTCCCTTGGGGGAGAGGGTGGCCCGCTGTCCCGATGCACTTTATCGGGAAGCGGCCCGGGTGAGGGGGTCTGTCGCGGCGCGAGAGGCGCCGCACACCTTGAAAAGCAGGTCCGCGCTACGCGTCTTCCTCCGCCTGCCGCTCCTCTTGCTCTGCAAGGTAGGCTTCAATCCCTTCCACATGTTCCAAATAATAGATGATGGCGCGATAGACGTCCCCAAGGGCCAGCGAGGGGAAGCGTTGTTGGATTTGCTCAGCGGTGGCGCCCTGTTTGAAATGCTGCACTACAAGGTCAATACGCACCTCAGACGATCCTACTCGAATCGTCCCGTCGACCCAGAATTTGAGAGGCGGGGGAGGGATTCTGGCTAAGGCATTCATAGCTCTTTCCAACGGTTATGGAAGGATTTTTTTGCCAGGGCTGGTATGTCTCGCGCATCGGTCCAGCGGGATGCGGGGTAGAGCGGCACCTTCCGAATCCAACCGGAGCGAGCGAGCAGGAACTGGCCCCAGCGCGCCATTCGCCCGCCCAGCCGATAAACCCAGGGGCGCGAGAATGCCCAGGCCCACAAGCGCATCATGGTCTTCTCGTGCAGCAGCGCGCCTTTGGCCCGGGGAACTGGAACATGTTCCTGAGCTTCACTCCGCAAGTGCAGCAAAAGGTCGGGAATGTTGATTTTGACAGGACAGACTTCGCGGCAGGCGCCGCAAAGCGAAGAGGCGAAGGGCAGTTCCCGCGCCTGCTCAAGGCTGGTGAATTGAGGAGTAACCAACGCCCCGATAGGGCCGCTGTAGACCCAGCCGTAAGCATGCCCTCCGATCTTTCGGTAGACTGGGCAAGTGTTGAGGCAGGCGCCGCAGCGGATGCAGTAAAGGGCTTCGCGCATCTTGGGATCCGCCAGCGTCGCCACGCGCCCGTTGTCCACCAGCACCACGTGCATCTCCTCCGGGCCGTCCTCACCCGGCCGCCGCGGGCCGCTGAGTAGAGATGTGTAGGTCGTCAGCTTTTGCCCCGTGCCGGAACGCCCCAGCATGCGCAGGAAGACACCCAGATCCGCAAAACGCGGGATCAGTTTCTCGATGCCCACCAGCGCCACATGCACTCGCGGCGCCGTCGTGCAAAAACGGATGTTCCCCTCGTTTTCGATCAACACCACCGTGCCGGTTTCCGCCACCAGGAAGTTGGCGCCGCTCACTCCCATTTCCGCCCGGGCAAACCTTTCGCGCAGCGCCTGGCGCGCAATCTTCGTCAGACGTTCCGGCACCTCGGTGCGCTCCGACTGAAGGTTCTTCGCGAAGAGTTCCGACACGTCATGCCGGGTCAAATGAATGGCGGGGGCCACGATGTGGGCGGGCCGGTTGCCCTCGAGTTGGATAATGAACTCGCCCAAGTCAGTCTCAACGGGGTGAATTCCTTGCGCCTCGAAAGCGTGGTTCAGCTCCACCTCCTCCGCCACCATCGATTTCGCCTTCACAATTTCTCGCGCTCCGCATTGCCGCGCGATTTCCAGAACGATCTGGCGAGCCTCGTCGGCGGTCTCAGCCCAGTGAACCTTGCCGCCGTTCCGCTCCACGTGGTCGGCGAACTGTTCGAGGTAAAAGTCCAGGTGCTCGATCACTTCGCGCTTCAGCTCGCGAGCCCGCTCGCGCAGCCGTTCCCAGCCCGGCACTTCGCTGATCGCTTCCAAGCGGTGGGTGTAAAGACGTAGCGTGGAGGAACGATAAGCTTCCTGAAGATGCGGGTCGGCAAGGTTCTTGTTACCCAGCTCGTGAACTTCGTTACTGTGAACACCGGTGTCGGACATAGTCGAGAGTCGAAAGTCAAGAGTCGAAGGTCAAATCAAGCGATATCCAATTCCCTCTCCCCTTGGGGGAGAGGGTGGCCCGCGGCCGGCGCTTTCATCAGCCGGCGCGGGCCGGGTGAGGGGGTCGCCCGTTTACTTTTGCGCCAGCACCTCCGCCAAATGCATCGTCTTGAGCGCCAATCCCTGGCGATGAATCATCCCTGCGAGGTGCATCAGGCACCCGGAGTCATTGGCGACCAGGTACTCGGCCTTGGTCGCGGTGGCAAAACCAAGTTTGTCCTGGCCCATGGCTGCCGAAACTTCGGGAAACTTGACGGCAAACGTCCCCCCAAAGCCGCAGCACACCTTATACCCTTCCATCTCCACGAAGTCGATGCCTCGTACGTTGCTCAGTAGCTTGCGCGGCTGCTGCTCGACGCCCAGCTCGCGCAGAAGGTGGCAGGAATCGTGGTACGTGACGCGATGGGGGAAGCTCGCCCCAACATCCTCAACCTTCAAGACGTTCACCAGGAATTCCGAGAATTCGAAAAACCTGTCGCGAAGTTGCTGGCATTTTTTGAGGCGATCCAAGTCGTTGGCGAACAGCTCGGGGTAGAACACGCGCACCATCGCAGTGCAGGAGCCGGAAGGGCACACCACGTAGTCCGCATCATCAAAAAGGTCGAGAACTTTGGAAGCTACGACGCGGGCTTCATCCCGGTAACCGGTATTGAACGCCGGCTGGCCACAGCAAGTTTGGGCTGGATTGAAGGTGACTTCGACATCCAGGCGCCGAAGGATCTTGACGACGGACTCTCCAACTTGCGGAAAGAACTGGTCACCTAAACACGTCACAAACAACGCCGCACGAGTTTTCGACATCCGAAACCTCTCGAAGCTCTCACGCTATTAGAAAACTCGGCGGGGGTCAAGAATCAAAATCACGTCGAATGAACCACCGAGGCGCTGAGATACTGAGGGAAGCCCATATCTTATGCCCTCTGTGTCTCTGCGGTGACATGTGTGTTTTGCCCACCTCACCGCAGTGGCACGCGAACGACAATCGTGTCGTTCACCCGTGCGATGAGCGAGGCGAACGAATCTTTGGAGACGGCGTTCATAGGCTTGACGAGATGGTTCAACGGCTTCACGCTGACCAGCAGTTTCACTTTGGGATCGCGCGGCGCCTGGAAAGAAACCTCGCAATCCGGCCGGCCATCGCCGTCCAGATCGAGCGGCTCAGACACGGTGGCCGGCAGCGCCGAGGCAGGTTTCCAAACGATTTGCACGAACGACCCGGTGGCAGAGAGCGGGGCGCGCTTCGGCACGGGTTTGTAGATCACAATCTGGTAAGCGTCCCGGGCGATTGTGCGGGCGGGCTCGCCTCCGGTATAGGTGGGGTTAATCCGCAACGAGGTCTTGGCGGCGGCGCGGCTGAAGAAGCCGAACCAGAACATCGGCCCCACCACCGCCACTACGATGGTCAACACCGCGACCGTATAACCCAGTATTGTAGTCAGGCGTTTCATGGCATGCTCCTGATTCCCTGCGAAGAACCGATCCACCACAGAGGTCACAGAGATCACGGAGAGATAAAAGCTTTTCTCCATGAACTCTGTGACCTTTGTGGTAAGGCCTTTCCTCACATCACCAGACCAATGAGCCTCTCCAGAGAATGGGCGATGATGCTGCCGCCAAACATCGTGGCGAAGAGCCACCCCGCATAAAGAAAGAGCAGCCGCGCGCGCTCCGGCTTGAGGCCCACCGGCGTGCCCTTGATGTGCCAGACCGCAGCGTCCTTCCGGCAAACGTCGATGCAGGCGCCGCAGCGCATGCAGGAGGTGAGGGTTTTGCCGGCGCGAATCGACTCCTGGTCGATGGCCATCGTGGGGCAATTGTTCTGGCACAACAGGCAGCCGGACCCGCATTTTTCTTTGTCGATCCGTACCTCAAAGATGCTGGTCCGGCTGAAGATCGACTGGAAGGCGCCGAACGGGCAGAAGAAAGCGCACTGGGTGCGCCGCTTGGTAAGGAACGGCAGCACAACCACCAGCCCTAGAAACAGTGCGATGAAGACGCCGAACTGGATCGCGGTTTGGGTGGAGCGCACCTGCGGAAACTCCGTGACCGCCTTGAACGGGCAGAGCCACATGCAATAGGTGGGCTCAAAGGTAGCCGCAGAGAGGAGCACGATGGCCACCAGAATCGCCCACGGCGCGAGGCGCCACCGCGGGTTGATCTTGCGAAGGCGCGCTTTCCTCGCGATCGACGAAAAACCTTCGTCCAGCCCCCCGAAGAAGCACCCATAGCTGCACCACGCTTTGCCCAGAATGACGGTGGCAAGCAGCCAAAGTGCCACCATCATGGCGATGCTGTGCGGGTTCGAAGGCGTCGGCAGGATCGAGCCCGGAAAGATGATGGTTTTCGTCAGCGCGGCGGGGACGAGCGTCATGGGGATCACCATGAAGCAAAAAGGAGTGTCGCCGGAGAGCATCCGTTCCAGGGGGATGCTCATCGACGAGCGCAGGGCGATGAGGTCCCAGATGAAGCCCACCGGGAACAGGAATCCCAAAGCGATGAAGTATACGCGGCGCCAGCGATAGGTCTCGCGGGTACGCATCATCAGGAAGAACAAGGCGATCATAAAGACCCAGGTAACCAGCGCCGCCAGCTTGGCAGGGCGGCCCGGTTGCTGGATGACCGGCGTAAACAACAGCAGCGTAAACAGGGCCATCGGTACGCAGAGAAGAATCGAGCGCCCGATGCCGCGGGGGAGATCGGACGCGCTCATAGGAGCAGTATCAGGCATGGGACACCATCCCGCTGAGAAATATGAAAAGACTGCCGGCCCGGGCTGGCGCCATTCGCCAAGCGGTCACGCTCACAACTCCCAGGTAGGCGTAATAAATGGCGAGAGCGGCCATGGTCATACGCGCCAGGGTCGGAACGGCGGTGAATCGGCGCAACCAACTGACCCCGAGCGCCGGAAGAAACCACACGGAGGTCCCGGCGAAAAAGAGCGCGAAGAAGGCGAGCGCTCCGGGGAGGCTATGCGTCGTCGCCGCGCGCACGCCGGCCGCAACGAACGGCGGGCAGAGATTGAGCCCCGTGAGCAAGCCCAGGGTGAGGGCAGCGGGCGGACGGAAGCGATTCGCGGCGCCGATCTGATAGAGGCGGGTGGATCGTTCTTCGGGTGGCGCGCAGGCACGGCGAGGAAAGCACGCCGAGAAACCCAGCAGCAGGGCCAGGCCCAGGTTGGCCAGCCCGAACACCAGGCTACGCGAGCGCAGAT
>Ga0187891_1000674_pt1 | contig 33053 bp, 32 predicted proteins | sample June2016WEW_21_4_FD_132990 | JGI IMG/M metagenome (GOLD analysis project Ga0187891, IMG submission 132990) | Peatland microbial communities from SPRUCE experiment site at the Marcell Experimental Forest, Minnesota, USA - June2016WEW_21_40 | ecosystem: Environmental > Terrestrial > Soil >... | reverse complement strand
GGAAATTAACGGCAATTTAACATATGACGGAGCCGGGCTGCAGGGGTTGCCAGTTTTGCTTTCATTCAGCGTCGACGAGGGAAACACTTGGAACGAACTCACTACTGTGGGCACCGACAGTAACGGAAATTTCTTGGCAGTTTGGTTGCCCTCTGTTACGGGAAATTATCTCTTGGAGGCTGAGTGGGCAGGAAACAGCAATTACACTCAAACAAGCTCGATGATTAATTTTGCAGTGTTGCCCTTTGGAGCGCAAAGTGTTTTCTCGGTAACGTCAAACTCGACAATATCCGCGCTTGCTTTTAACTCCACCAGCGGAGAGCTGGATTTCACCGTCAGCGGACCGGAAGGCACAGCCGGGTATTGTGACGTCTACATTCCCACTTCGTTAATCAGCGACGTCTCTGACCTCACCGTGTTCCTTGACGGAAACCCCATATCCTACAACGTGGAGTCTTTGGGGAATGCTTGGCTGGTATCTTTCAGCTACCAAACCAGCACTAATCAAGTGTCGATAGGAGTGAATGCTGCGGATTCGATTGTGATGAATGGAAACCAATTGGGGCAATGGATTCCGTACGGAGTGATAATTGTACTGTTAGCAATAATCGCGGTTTTGTTGGCTTCCAAGAGAACGAAAAAAACGGCAAGTCCCTAACCAACATACACAATTTAGAAGATGCAACATGCCAGTTTCTGATGAATGCCGCTGGAACCCTGCAGGTTCAATTTTACCCTCAAGCTCTTTCTTTTTCTGTGGTTTTGTTTTTGCAGAAATTCGCAGTGCAGCCTCTTTGGAATATGTCCGATTTCGATATATGGCTGTTGCTGAAATAACGGATTTATTCAGAATTCTATTTTTTTAGTCATAGGAAGGAGTATGGAAAAACAAACAATTAATTTTCTTGATCTTTCTGACTCTCAAAAAGCCAAAGTTTTGGAGCAGGCTAGAACTCACCTGCAGCAGCAAATAGCCGAAGCAAAACTTCAGAAAACTGTTGAAACAATCCTCACTAAACACGGCACTTTATAGCCAAAAAAACCTGTCTTCTCGTACGCAGTAACAGCAAAAATGCAGGTGACGCTATGTATCATTGGCTGCTGGCTGCTTGTAATTTGAATTTGGTTGTTGCTGCGAGATGCAGTGAATTGCTCCAAATCCGCATATCAAGTCAACACAGTTTACGCCCATGACTCTTCTCTCTGGGAATAGTTCTTGCAGAATAGATAATGCCTGTTTGTCGTTTTCTGATTCGAAGGTTGGGACTAAAACGGTTTTGTTTCCTATGTAGAAGTTTGTGTAGCTTGCGGGGAGCCTTTTTTTGTTGCACTCGACTTTTCCAGGCATCGGCAGCTTGAAGATGTTTAGTTTCTTGCCATCTTGATCGGTGGATTGACGCAGGATTTCATAATTTTTTCTTAAGGCGTCTGCATTCTCGTCGTTGCCTTCTTCATAAGCGCATACGACCGTAGTTGGGTTAACGAAACGTGCAAGATCATCCACATGCCCGTCCGTGTCGTCTCCGGCGATGCCGCATCTTAACCAGACGATTTGAGTTACGCCCAAGTAGTCTTTGAGGTATTTCTCGATTTTTTCTTTTTTAAGATGAGGATTTCTGTTCTTGTTGAGTAGGCACTGTTCAGTTGTGAGCAAGGTTCCTTTTCCATTGACATCTATTGATCCGCCTTCAAGAATGATGCCGGGCTCAAAACAGTTCAAATGCATCTCTTGGTTTATTACGTGAACAATCTGCCTGTCTTTTAGGAGTTCTTCGTATTTTTCTCCCCATGAATTAAAAATCCAGTGCACCATTGCTAACTCTTGATTTCTGTTCCTGACAAATATCGGACCATAATCTCTAAACCACACATCAGCATAATCAAATTCAAAAAACCGGATTCTCTTTAAATCAATCCCTCTTTTCACAAACAAACCTGTTATCTTTTTCTTCATGTCCTCATCTTTCACAAAAAGATTAACGCATTCATCTTTGTGGAGTAGCTTTATGATTTGAACGTAGGTTTCCTCGACCTTCTCAACGCCCGACGTAAAGGTTGTAGGGTCATGCGGCCACGCCAACCAGACTGCCTTATGCTTGTCCCACTCCGCAGGCATGCAGTATCCAAGTTCACGGGGAGTCTTGTTTAAGGTGTTTTCAATCTTCATTATTGCGCCCCAGAATTGTCTTCGGCTAGTTTATTGTACGTGTCTGGTCGCCGATTTTTAAGGAACCCCCATCCTTCTTGGATTTCCTTGTTTTTGCTTAGATCCGCTTTGACAACCAGTACTTCCTCATTCGTGTAGCTGGCTTCTTTAAGCACTTTTCCAAAAGAGTCGCATACAAATGAACCGCCCCAAAACACCAGTTGCCCTTCCTCACCTACCCTATTCACCGCAGCAACATGAACACCATTCATTATGGCGTTGGCGCGCTGCACGGTTTTCCATGCATCATGCCAGTCCCCGTCGGATGAAGCATAACCTTTAATCCAGCCGATTGCTGTGGGGTAAAAAATGATTTCTGCACCCTCCAACGCGTTGATTCTGGCGGGTTCAGGAAACCATTGATCATAACAGATAAGCACCCCTACAGAGGCGTACTGAGTTTTTTGAACGGAGTAGCCTGAATCGCCTTCTTCAAAATAGTTTTTTTCATAAAATAGCGGGTCATTTGGTACGTGTACTTTGCGGTAGGCGCCTAAAATTTTTCCGTCTGCGTCAATTGTGACTGCTGTGTTGTAGTATTTTCCGTTTGAATGTTTTTCAAAAATAGGCGCAATTATAACTATCTTGTTTTTTTTCGCCAGCGCTGAGAAAGCTCTTGTGGATTCTCCGGGAATGGTTTCAGCTAAGCTGCCGACATCCTGTTTTTCTTCTTGCGGAAAATACTTGGTTCTATACAGTTCTTGGAGGCAGACAATTTGAGCCCCCCTTCGTGTGGCTTCCTCGATTTTTTCTATGGTCTTTTTCATATTCTCAGGTATGTTTCCTGAAACAGTTGTTTGAATAAGTCCGATGCTTACAATTTTTCTTTTTTCCTCTGCTTCGAAAGAGTTGGAAACGTCAGCCGATTTCATGGTGTATCCTTAATTGCAACTACGGTGTTGGATGTAATAACTTTTCTGAACCAAAACTGTAAAAAAGGCAGATTGCAAAAGTTATTTAGCTGGTTTGGAGAAATTTATGAAGTTTGTAGGTATATATTTTATTTAGGAACTCTTAATTTCGCGATTGTTCATACTAGTTAACGGTTCTTTTGGATAAAAAACAAGATGATACGCTGAAGCCTCAACTCTCTTTATTTGAGGCTATAGCCACGGGTCTTGCCGCAATTCTTGGCGCTGGTATATTCGCAATCATAGCTCCTGCTGCCGGGATTGCTGGACCGGCAATACTTGTTTCTTTTTGCATTGCAGCTTTTGTGGCTTTTTGCAACGCGTTGTCATCTGTCCAGTTGGCAGCCGCTTTTCCTCGGTCAGGAGGCACTTACGAGTTTGGTCGTCGCATGCTTGGCGACGGGTGGGGGTATGTTGCTGGCTGGATGTTTCTGGTTGCGAATACTTTCGGGCCTGGAGTGAGCGCTTTAGCGTTCGGTAGTTATCTTAGTGCTGTGTGGCCTGCTATTCCCGAGCGCGTTGCAGCAATCGGTATTGCAGCGGTTATAATTGTGCTTGATGCTGCGGGTATTCGCAGGTCGGTACGTGTCACTAGCGTAATTGTTGTTTTATCTATTGCTTCACTGTTAGCGGTCGCCGTAATTGCTCTGCCGTCAGCGCATCTCTCTAATTTTACGCCATTTGCCCCAGAAGGCGTCGTCGGGGTTCTCCGCGCCACTGGCTTGCTTTTCTTTGCCTATACGGGGTATAGCCGAATCGCGACGCTCGTGGAGGAGGTGCGGAATCCAAAGCGAACCATCCCCAAAGCATCCATGATAGCTCTCGGCACCGTTGCTTTACTTTACCTGTTCGTAGCTGGAACCGCCATTGCAGTCTTAGGCGCATCTGGAGTTGCAAACTCCTCTTCACCCCTAGAAGCAATGATGATTGCCGTAAGCAGCGGCGTTGGCGTGGTCTTGGTGGCTGGGGGCGCTTTGCTTACAACTTTTAACGAGGGTCTTTCTGACCTTTTAGGTGTCTCCCGAGTTGCCTTTGCAATGGGCAGAGAAAGCGACTTACCTAAAGGCTTAGCCAAGCTGGGCGGGGACAAGAACCCTTGGAGAAGCGTAATTTTTGTCGGCGCCATCACGCTGGTAGTTGCGGCTTTTGCTCCGCTAGAAACCGCTGTGGCAGTGTCCAGTTTTGGAACCCTACTTTACTACTCCATAACTAACGTGTCGGCGCTGAAGTTGCCTGGTGCCAAGCGCCGTTTTCCCCGTGCCCTCGCAGTAGCCGGGCTTGTAGGCTGTTTAGGGTTAGCTTTTCTTCTTCCACCCGAATACGTTGTAATCGGTCTTGTGATCCTCGCGGTCGGCTTAGCATTCCGTGTCCTGCGCCAAAGAATTCAGCAACCGAAGAAACAAGCTCCTCAAACGGTTTGAAGAAAAGTTTCTTAAGGCATCTTTATCATAAGGTGTAAGGGGTTAAGATGCTTCAGAATAGCTTGGATGATTTGGATAAGCGTTTACTTAAGCTGCTGCAATTTAACTGCCGGCTTTCGTATGCAGATATTAGCCGTGAACTAGGCGTCGCTGAAGCCACAGTTAGATTTCGGGTTAATCGGCTTGTAACCAACGGTGTCATCACTCGATTTGCGGCGTTGCTTGACCCAGCCAAAGTCGGCATGAAAGTAAGCGGCGCAATCTTGCTTAAAATCGATCCTTCTCATCTGGAAGATGCTTGCAAGCAACTAGTTTCCTTTAGCGAAACCCAGTACTTATTTCAAAGCACGGGCGAATACGATGTGGTTTCGGTGATTGTTGCCCGAGATATGGAACATCTTAATAGCTTGATTAAAAAGGCAAAGATTATTCCAGGTGTAAAAGATGCAAGGGTATCGGTTACGACGAGGTTTCTGAAATTTGACCCAAGCATCATTTTGCTGTAATTTGATTCAGTGCAGATGAGGTTTCTGTTTCTTGCGGAATCAGCAAGATTTTTCTTTTAACTCTTAGTTTTCCGTAAGGTTAATACATAAAGCAATATCACTTAACGTAGTAAACAAGCTAAATCCTTAAGGATAAGCATTGCTAAAAACCAAGATCGGCTTTGGGTGAAACGGTGAAAGAAAACGCAAGTCAGAATAAATATGAAAAATACAAAAATTCAGATTCAAAACTGAATTCAAGCGGTTTTGCCGCATCATCGCCTGTAAGTCTCGACGAAACGGACAGAGTAATGCTGCAGATGCTTCAAGACGACTTTCCCATCGTGCAAGAACCTTGGCTTGAGATAAGCAGCAGACTTAACGTCAGCGAGGCTGAAGTTATGTCGCGTTTAAAGCGGCTAATTGAAGCCGGCGTCATCGCAAAGATAGGCCCGGTTTTTGATGCTTCAAGAATCGGTTTAAAAGCAGCAACTTTAGTCGCGATGAAGGTGCCGAAAAACAAAGTGAACGATGTTGCCCGTGTCATAAACGAATATGAAAACGTTTCCCACAACTACGAACGCGAGGACGAATATAACGTGTGGTTTACTCTTGCTGCCTCCAGCATCAGCGAATTAGCCCTGATACTTGATGAGATTAAACAAAAAACAGGCATACAAAACCTTGATGTGCTCGACTTACCCACCGTTCGCCGCTTTAAGATAAACGTGCATTTCCAAATGACCTAAAATTTTAAGGTGAAAAACTTTGGATGAAATTGACCGTAAACTTTTAGCCAGCATGGAAAAAGGTATTACTTTGACAAATGAGCCCTTCAACGAGGTTGCCAGCCAGCTGGGAATCACGCCTAAAGAAGTCGTCGCCCGCTTATGCAATCTTAAAGAGAAGGGCGTAATCAGGCGTTTTGGCGCTTCAATAAAACCTAGCAACATCGGTTTCTTTGCAAATGCCCTTGTAGCTTGGAAGGTGCCTGAAAACCGCGTTCAAGAAATCGGCGCTTACCTGTCCAAGTACCAAGAAATCTCACACTGCTACGAACGCAAAACCGTCAAGGGAAGATGGGACTATAATCTCTACACGGTTATACATGGACGAGAACGGGAAGCTGTGCGGCAGATAGTTAAGGAAATCTCAAAGGAAATTGCCGTAAACGAATACAAAATATTGTACAGCACAAGAGACCTGAAAAGAAATCTTGGCAGTGGCGGCTCCGCTGTGCTTCCGGCAAAAGCGCTTTCAACGCCGTCTGAAAATTTTCGGGAGATGAATGATCCTTGAATAACATTACAAAACTTTGGTGCGGCACTCCGGGTTCGATGGATCACTTACGGTATGGCGCCGCAACTCATCAAAGACCCGTTGTCGTTTGGAACACAACACGGCGCTGCAACCTCAACTGCGTGCATTGCTATTCAAAATCCGAGAACAAAATATACCCCAACGAATTAACCACCAAAGAAGCTAAAGCCTTTGTAAAAGACATAGCGCAGTTCGGTGTCAACGTGCTGCTTTTTTCAGGCGGAGAACCCCTGCTTAGACACGACCTCTTTGAAGTTGCACGTTTCGCTTCCGACCAAGGTTTAAGAGCAGTACTATCCACAAACGGTACCCTCATCACTGAGGCTGTGGCGGAGCAATTGAAAAAGGCGGGTTTTTCCTACGTGGGAATCAGTTTAGACGGTATAGGTGAAACTAACGATAAGTTCAGAGGCAAAAAAGAAGCCTTCAAATTGGCGGTTGAAGGAATAAGGAACTGCCTTAAAGCGGAGGTTAAAACGGGCTTACGCTTTACCGTCACAAAATATAACTTCAAGGATCTTCCCGAAATCTTCGACCTAATCGAAGCTGAAGGAATCCCTCGCGTATGCATTTATCACCTAGCATACGTGGGGCGGGGAACCGAAATCACAAAAGATGATCTAACACACGAGCAGACTAGGGCGTTCATGGATTACGTTTTAGAGAAAGCCGAAACTTTCCATAAAAAAGCCCTAAACACCGAAATCTTAACCGTTGACAACCATGCGGATGCGGCATATTTGTACCTTAAACTGAAAGAGAAGAATCCCAAAAAAGCCGCGGAAGCGCTTCAACTTCTAAAGATAAATGGCGGAAACAGCTCGGGTACAGGAATAGCATGCGTTGATTTCAATGGGTATGTGCATCCTGACCAGTTCTGGCAATATTATTCACTTGGCAACATACGCGACCGAAAATTCAGCCAAATCTGGAGTGACAATTCCGAACCGTTGCTTCACGCTCTTCGGAACAGAAAAAGCCATCTCCACGGAAAATGCACAGAATGCCAATTTCTAGACATCTGCAACGGCAACCTCAGAGTTAGAGCGGAAGCAGCTTATGAAGATGTATGGGCGCCTGACCCAGCCTGCTACTTAACAGCGCAAGAAATAAAGTCCGAATAGAAGGTGCAAAGCGTGGCCGCATCTGACAAATCGCACTCGTCCGAAATGCATGAGGTTGCACCCAGAGTTGTGGCTTGGGAGTCTACGCGTGCGTGCAATTTTGCTTGTGTTCACTGCAGGGCGCAGGCACAAAAGGAACCTGACCCCGGGCAGCTTACAACCCGTGAAGCATTCAACTTGGTTGATCAAATCGCCGAGTTATGTAAGCCAGTGTTCATTATAAGCGGCGGTGACCCTCTTCAGAGAAAAGACATCTTTGAAATTGCCTCATACGCTTCCAGTTTAGGTTTAAGGGTGGTTATGTCTCCAAGCGGCAGCAACTTGACTGCGGACACATTTGAAAAAATGAAGGCTTCGGGTGTAAAGATGATTTCGCTTAGCCTTGACGGTTCCAGCCCAGAAGTGCATGACAATTTTAGGCAGGTTGCCGGCGCTTTCAATTTGGCTGTGAAAAACATGTCTTTGGCTCGTCAAAGCGGATTGGCTTTCCGCGTCAACACAACCGTCACCCAGCATAACCTAAAAGACCTCTTCAATATTCAAAGGGTAGCTGCCGAAATGGGCGCACGCGAATGGGACATCTTCATGCTGGTGCCCACGGGCCGCGGAAAGGTAAAGATGGAAATAACGTCAGATCAATACGAGGAAACCATCCAGTCCATCTATAAAGCAAGCCTCACATCGCCTATCCCAATCAAAATGACCTGTGCACCCCAATACATGCGAGTGATTGCTCAGCAGCAAAAAGAACCCAGCCAACCCCATGGAGGCGGCAGAGGATGCATGGCTGGCAACGGTTTCTGCTTTATCTCGCACATCGGAGAAGTCTTCGGCTGCGGCTTCCTCCCAATCTCAGCCGGTGACATCAGGCAACAAACGTTCAAGCAAATCTATCAGCTATCGCCTTTGTTTGTTCAACTGCGGAATCATGAGTCGCTTAAAGGAAAATGCGGCAGGTGTGAGTATAAGGCGTTGTGTGGTGGTTGTCGTGCAAGGGCATTATCCATACATAAAGACTACTTAGAAGAAGAACCCTACTGCATTTACAAACCCAAAAAGAATTCTGAAATCCTGCAATAATCAAAGAGTCAAAGAAAAGAAAAAAGCTCTGAATGTGAAGTTAGTAATTTCGCTACGTCATGCAGCCAATAACCAATTCAAGACTGGATTTGGCTTTGGTTTTCTTAGTTTTCTCTTCTTTGTGCTCTGCAAGTTCTGCAAGATCCAATGATGACATATTTGGCAGGCAACACATAATCTTTCAAACAATAATTTATAAAGTTAATTTTTAAGCTTATGTGGCTGTCATCGTGCAACCACACATTTATGCGCATTAAAATTTAATCCAAACAAAACCAAACAACTGCAACAAATAAATGTATATAAATAAACAAAAACAATCGGCTTAGGTGCCAAACTCATCCATGCAACCTTTCCTATAGTAGGCACGCCCTATGTTGAGGCGATTGCAGTCATGGCGAAATATAACCTGTTTGCAGAAAAAGGAGGAATGCAAAAAATAGCTGAACAACAAAAGGTTGAAAGCGTTTTCGAGGTCTCTAAAGTGTCTTGAAGTTGGGTTTTGACTTGCAGTTCTTAGACAGTGAACGTTACGTGAAGGGAAAACTTGAGAGCTTGAACTCGGAAGAAATAAATGAGCTTAAAGCTGCATTCATAAGAAATAAGCATCCGAGGTTCAAGAAGGAATTTTCAGTGAGTCGGCATCAATTATTTGGCAAAACTTTCGATTATATTATGTGCATCAAGAATGCTGATATCGCAAAAAATGAAAAAACTGAAAAAAATGGTTAAGCTTGTTGGAATGCTTCTATAAACAAACGTTTATTAAACAAAATGCTAAATAACAGTGTTATGAGCGAAGCACTTACGCTTCTTGCTCAACAAAAAACAAAATAAATTGAGGAAAATAAAAATGCAAAAAATAAAAAGTAAAACCTTAGCAATTTTGATTGCAGCAATTTTAACCTTTTCAATGTCAACTTCACTGACACTAATACCATCTGCCAGTGCACATTCGCCACCCTGGCAAATTACAGATCATGCTTATATCTATGCGCAACCCAACCCAATAGGCGTGGGTCAAACAATAGGCATTGAAATATGGACTGCTCAACCCTTGCCCAACGCAGCCCTCACTAATAGCATAAGAAAAGGGAACTACACGCTCACTGTCACTTCGCCTAACGGAACAAAATTAACCTTATGGACTCCTGCAGACTATATTTCAAACCCAGGCGGTGAACAAGCCGTTTCTTTCACACCTACTGTAGCCGGCACTTACATAGCAACGTTCGTTTTCGGAGGATATACATACCCAACTCTCTCACAAATAACCACAAGCATACCGTTTCCAGCATCAACCATCGCTTCAATCAACGCTGACGCCGGCGACGTTTACACGGCCACACCTACAAGTTGTAACTTCACCGTGCAGCAACAGCCACTAACCTACATTTATAATCCGCTACCGACGGCCTACTGGACTCGCCCAATATATGGTGAGAACTCGAACTGGGGCGTTGTAGCATCAAACTGGCTTGGCGGAGGTACCGGCGGTTTAGGTGGCGACACACTCGAGGCTACCAGCGCGTCGGGTTATAATGTCTATCAACCGAGCGGCACAGGGCCTACTAGCGGTCACATACTGTGGACACAGCCTGAGGAATTCGGCGGAATTGTCGGATCAACTGACAGTGCTAATACTGCAGCAACCTTCTATTCTGGCGATTCATACCAACCAAGATTTACTGGCGCAATAGTTATGGACGGATACCTCTACTTCGAACGGACTCTGAACAATCTAGGCACTGGCGGAGGTTTCTACTGCGAAGACCTCAGCACTGGAGCAATCGTATGGCAGAGCAATACTATTGACCCAACATGGGGTCAAATACTTAACTACGCAGACCCTAACCAAGCAGGCGACCCCGGCGGCTACTTATTCCAGAGCGTTTTTGGTAGCAGTGGTACTACATGGGAGGCTTTTGACGCGTACACAGGAACCCTGTTGTATAACATAACGGGTATTCCCAGCGGAACATCTACAAAAGATGCCACGGATGCAAACGGTGATATGCTAATATACATATTAAACTACAATACCGCCACCCAAACTGGATCGTTAGCTCTATGGAACTCAACTGCGCTTATACAAAACATATACAACGCTGGCGCGGAATGGTTATATACCGAACCAACCTCGTTCGTCGGAACAGGCTGGACATTCGATGGGAACTTTATCTCTCCATACACCTGGAACGTGACGATAAACGCTGATTTGGACGGACTCGGACTCAGCCTTAATACTGCCACAGGAGTTGCTCTAGCTAACCCATCAATCAATGCAGTTGTTCCTGGGGACCTATTGTTTGGAACAAGCAGCGGATTAGGACAAGCCACAGGGAATCAGTTTACTCCGAATCCATTCACAATGTGGGCAATCAATCTAAACGCAACCACAGGTGCAATTGGGAAAGTATTATTCGTCCAAAATTACACAGCACCAGACTTACTGACAGGCAATACTAACTTAGGCTCCTTCACAGAAAGGTTCGGCGCACTGGATCCAACAACAAACGTTGCCGTAATGATTGTAGATGAGACTTGCCAATTAATTGGCTACAGTGCAATCACGGGAAAACAGCTATGGGAAACAACTAATTCTGCAGCTACAGGCTACAACGTCGCTATCCAAGATGAGGCACAGGCATTTAGCGCCGCATCGGGCAGTGGTATGCGCCCTGTTGATGCTTACGGCGACATTTTTATAGCAGGCTACGGCGGAGAGATTTGGTGTTATAACACAGCTAACGGAAATCTAATTTGGCAGTTCGGTAACGGCGGCGAAGGCAACAGCACAAGCGACGGAATTAATACACCATGGGGTGATCTTCCCACCAACATAAATACCATTGTAAATGGCGAAATCATTGCATCCAGTTTCGAACATGGAAACGGCGTCCTATCACCATACTATAAAGGCGAAAGCATATGGACTATTAACGCTACTACTGGCAAACAAATTTGGAGCATTCTCTTCCAAACCCCCAACGATGGAGGACCAGGATACCCAGAAGGACTCGTTGCAGATGGCCAATTTGTTGAGTACAACTACTATGACAACCAAATCTACAATTTCGGCCAAGGACCAAGCCAAACTACTGTTAACGCACCTGACATAGGAGTAACAACTGCCACACCAATAACGATAACTGGTACAGTGATGGATGTTTCCCCAGGCACAAAGCAAACTGAGCAGGCACTAGACTTTCCAAACGGTGTCCCATGCGCATCTGACGCAAGCGAAAGTCAGTGGATGGAGTACGTTTACATGCAGCAAGCAGAGCCAACCAACTTCACAGGCGTTACAGTTTCGCTTTACGTCTTAGACAACAACAATAACTACAGACCGATCGGCACGACAACCACGAACGATTTAGGTGGCTTTTCATACACATGGACTCCTAACATCCAAGGCAACTACACAGTCTTCGCTGTCTTCGCAGGCTCCAATGCATACTACGGATCTTCTGCTTCAACAGGATTCTACGCAAGCCCAGCCGCAGCAACGCCAGCACCAACAGCAACACCGGTCAGTTTGTCAGCTATTGGAAACGGCATCGCTTATGCAGCAGTCGGAATAATAGTGGCTATAATCATAGTCGGCGCAGTAATAGTAATGCTATTGCTAAGAAAGCGACCATAAAAACAACGCAACCAAAAAATCTATTTCCTTTTTTTCTTTTTTTAGTTTAAAAAAGCAATGTAAGTGTGCAACAGAGGCATGCAATAAGCAACTGTGCGATAGTCAATCTTTTTTCAGAATAGAGAGAAAGGTTCTTAAAAAGAAATAGCCGCGGAAACAGAGTTAAAACCTTTTTTAGCTGATTCACCAGCAAAAATCAAACGATATTTGGGCGTAACTTTGAAAAAAGTTTAATAATTCTTTAAGCTAGAGAAACCTTTCCATAAGTAAATTTAATGTTTGAAGGGAGAATAATTTGAAAAAGATAATAACAGCGTTACTTCTTGTAGTTTTAATCGTAGCTGCGTTTAGTATACTGTCAGCACCGCATGTAAAAGCGCAAACTTCACAAGCTCAGGTTCTCAGTTACACTTGGTATGAGGCTCCAGTGGACACTGTTCGGGCAGGGTACATCGGTGACTTGGTTGCCGTCGGTGAAGTACAAAATGTCGGCTCAAATGTCATAGGGTTCTTGGACGTTTCAGGCGTTGCTCGCAGTTCTAATGGAACGGTTTTAAATACGGGCGAGGGTCAAGCTTTTGGAAATAATCTGCTTCCTAGTCAGAAGGCTCCTTTCTACATAGATTTCGACCCTACGAGTAGCGTTACTGGAGATAATACTTACACTTCTTTGGTTACCAATGTCACTGTTGGAGTAATTTACGTTGTTGATACTAATTCGACTCAATATTCAGGTTTAACGATTCCAACTGGAGGTAGCACTTCTTCCCTTAGCAACACTGGAACATACACTGTTACTGGAACCGTTGATAACACTGGTACCCAGACGGTTACTGATGTTTTTGTTGTTACAACGTTTTATAATGCTTCCGGGTCGGTTTTATCTTTCAATTATACGAATTACTTATTTGATCCGCTTGGAAGTAGTTCGCTTAAGCCTGGTGACACTATGTCGTTTACGGCAACACCCACGGATAACACAGCGCGGTTATCAAGCGAAATAGCTAATTATTCTTTACTGATTCAGTCCTCGCCGCTACCATCTTCTACATCAACACCTACCCCGCCAACTCCAACGCCTACTTCAATTGGCTCGACGCAGCCTACACAATCTCCAACTCTGCCGGCTTCCGCGCTGACATATGGTATAGCAGGCGCAATAGTGGTAATTGTAGTTGCCCTTGTTGTTTTGATGTTATTTAGAAAGCGCCAAAAGAACGCTCAGTTTGAGCCGCCGCCACCTCCGCCGCCCCCGCCTCCACCCTAACTTTTTTCCTTCTTAAGTTTAAATTCTATCCAGGTTATTTCTGTCAACTTAGTTCCATACTGGCTCATCCGGATGGAGGCGGCGAAACAGTTCCTTGAAGACTCAGTACAACATGGCCGTGAACAAGGTTAGAGGTTTAAGGTGGCTTCCTATGCATTGTTATGCATACTTTGTCTGGTTCTCAATAGGGAAGCAGCAGCAAAAATAGGGCGATCAGATAGGGCAGTGTCACCTACTTACTTCAACACGTAATATCAGGACAAGGCAGCTCGCGCAAAAAGTTATAAGCAAAAATTGGCTAGCTATTTCTTATGGCTAGATTGTTAGGTTGCCGTCTCAGCGCTTGTGTCGCTGTTTTAATTATTGTTTCCTTGGCTACTCCTGTCTCTGCTGAAGTAGGGGCCGTTATACCTGCGGGAAACTCTCCTTATCGGGCGGTTTATGATTCTTCAACTAACCAAATTTATGTTACTAATTCTGGTGATTCCTCAGTTTCAGTAATCAGTGACAGTGCCAATGCCATAGTTGCAAGTTTGACCGTTGGCCGACTGCCTTGGAATATTGTTTACGATTCTGGAAAAGGAACCATTTGGGTAGCAAATGCCGGGTCAAATACTCTATCTGTGATAGATGACAAGACCAATGGAGTGATAAAGACGCTTAATACGGGTTCTTTTCTCGACCCATTGGCATACGACTCAGGCAAAGGAGAGATCTTCCTTGCGGGACCAGGATCAATAAATCAATCTAGCGTTTTAATCATTAATGATACATCCTACTCGACAATTGGCACCTTGAATGTGAATGGAGGCATCGCAGGCTGCGCTTATGATTCAAACAAGAACGAAGTTTTTTTTGCATGCAGAACGACGTCCAATTCTTCTGTGGTGGTAGTCGATGATCGAAATGATTCGATCGTGTCAAGCGTTTCATTAGCTAATTATGTTCAAAGCATCGTTTATGATCCTAAAAGAGGCGAAGTTTTCGTTGCTTGCACATACGATTCTGTATATGTCATATCAGACTCCACTAATCAAGTCACCGCGACTATAACAGTGGGAAACTCTCCTCAGGACATAACTTATGATTCTAGTCGTGGAGAAATATTCTTGGTTAACGCAATTTCAATATCTGATGGAACTGATGGGCAAGATACAATAGAGCAAGGCTATCTTGTTGCTATAAACGAAAACACAAATTCTGTAATTGGGTGGCTCCCACTAGCTACAACACCGTCATGCATCGTCTATGATTCCTCAAAGCAAGAGCTTTTCCTCGTAGATAGTCTCAACGATACGATCAGTGTGATTTCGGACTCAGTAATGTTGTCCACGAAGCCTTTACCTACTCCGCAACCAGGGCTAACGACTTCCTTCAATGCATTAGGCGAGATCATAGCGTTGCTGTTCATACTACCAGTAATCTTAACTGTTATATTTTTAACTATAAGATCAAGAAAGAGCACTAACCGTGTTACCATCGCCTAATCCAACCACTATGGAGCTCGTTTTGGGTTTTGGGTCTTGGGGATTAGATTTTAATCCGAAGTTTGTGTTTCGGTCTGAAAACTAAATTACAATCTAATCAGCCTGGCAGGTTAAAGCGCTCCCACCAACAATTTTAACACGTAATTTAGAAACAAGCCCACGCACGATAGAAAAATTGTTGGGAATAAACGAATCAAGAATAAAAAAATACGCGCATGTATGACTGACTTTGCAAAGACTTGAAATCGCAAAGTTAATATATCAAATGCCACCTAAAATAAAATAGCTACTTTTAGGAGATTAAAAAGATTGAAGGCTAGGTCTTTTAGAATTGTCGTTTTTACTTTGTTAGCGGCAGCTCTTTTGATTGCAGTTGTTGGTTCAAACGTTGTTATTGTGAAGGCTGTGACGACAGATACTGTTGATGTTTTAACTTCGATTGGCGGTTCAACAAGTCCGGCGAACGGAACTTACACTTACACTAATGATACAACTCAAACGTTCACAGCGACACCTGTCAGCGACGACTTTGTATTTTTGGAGTGGACTTATTCCAGTGTATCTGGGTCGTTCACTTCCATTGATAACCCCCTCTCACTCACCCTCAACGACAGCGCCTACTCCGTACAGGCAATATTCCAGCCCATAAATATACTGCCAGCCACCGGCACTATAAATATGGCTACTGATGCTATAGTTGTGGTTCTGGCGGGTGTCGGAGGAACCGTGAGTCCTCCTCCAGGAACATACGCTTTGGCGAGTGCTTCTTCGTTTTATTTGACTGCGAAGGCGGATAGCGGTTGGGTATTTGACCACTGGGTTATCGCTGGCACGCCGTTAAATCATGGTGTTTACTCGTTGACTCTTACGCCGACAAATAATCCTTATTATGTGGATCACGGCTACGGAAACACGTATAGTTATCAGCCTGTTTTTAGTCCGACCAGCACGACTGCTTCTCCAACGCCGACTATAAATGAGTTTTCGTCTGCTAGTGCAGTCATCTTAGCTTTGATAATGGTTATAGTTGTATTTGGAACATATGCATATAGTAAAAGAAACAAAAAGTAAAAACCCTTTTTTTCTCTCAACTTTAAAGAGCTGAACCCTTGAGAGTAAAGACCATGTTTTTAGCGCGCCGCGCTACTTGAGACATATAAGCTATTTCTATGCTATGCAGATTTAAGACTTTTGAACATACCATTGATGACAACAACTACTAGTTCCCATGCCCATCTTGTGAAATTAATTTTAGCATGTTTTCCCTAAAACTCTTTATTCTTAAAATTACGTTCCACGCAGTGCCTCTTTTTTACTCCATGCTTCTAGCGAGCACACACGCTGTGCGAGCTCTAGGAGAAAAAAATTCTTTTGAAAAAGAATGACTCATCTCTTTGTTGCAGTAGCACTCACTGTGTGAGTGTGTTGTGTTGTATGTGGGTGTAGGTGTAGGTATGTGATTGTATGGTTGTGGTTGGTTGGAATTAAGATTTAATCCCACACAATATTACTTTTCAGTTTTGGACGCGCCTATTAAAAGCAAGCCCTTAATTTTGGTTTATTTTTTTGGTTTGTTTGAGTGCATAGTCAAAGAATTTTTCAGTTGCATCTTCAGAGGTCCATTCAGAGCGCATACTAGTTTTCTTTATAGCCTTACGTAATTCAGAAAGCAGCATGCGATTTACGTCTCTGGCGCTTTCACCTTTGAATTCAGCATTGACTTCGAACCCGTCGTCCGTTGGTTTAATAGAGCCGTTGTTGCCGATCATTTTTTCTAACGCGGGTTTTATGGCTGATGGATTGGCGCTGCTTACTCTGGCAATTAGCTTGAATTTTTTCTCTGACACTAATTGTTAGTCCTTGCTTTAGTTTACATGGGTTTAACGTGGGCGAGTCTTTCTGAATGCAGTTGTCCACCCGTTGCCCAATTGCTCTTTGGCGCTTCATAAATGACGATTTCAACTGCCTCCTTTGGGATTCCTAAATCAACAAAAACTTTCGTTATTCCCTCAACTGTTTTCTTCTTGTTCTCAGGGGTCATACCTTCCCAAACAGATACTTGAACGATTGGCACTTCATTTTTACCTCAATTAACAAATTCTTCATTTCCCTAATTAATGTATTCTCAACGGCACCTAAAGCCGGAACCGTCATATGCATCACCGCAAAATCAAACTGTCTTGGTCAAATCAAAAGTTAATTGCTTCCGCTACAAGCCAAGCAATTGGCAAAACTTAAATTAGCGCTTGCTTAAAATGGATTTAGGAGAAAGATGTTCTTGCAACAATCAAATTCTCAGCCACCTGCTGCTCAGCCTCAACGAGCTATGTTGGGCTTCGTGTTTTCCCTGGTAGGAGCCCTATTGATTTTACTGCGGGGATTACTAAGAATCGTAGTGGGCGACGTCATCACTTTCTATGGATCAGACATGATAAGACACAGATTCTACACTGGAATAGGACTAAGTATACTGGGCGGAATCGCCGTTTTATTCGCTATTCTAATTCTGGTCGGAGCCTACTTAATCTATAACCGAATGGAAACGACGGGTGGAGTAATCGTCTTAGTCTTCGCAGTGCTAAGCATTCTTGTCGGCAGCGGCTGGTTAATCGGCTTGCTTCTCGGCGTAATAGGCGGCGTTCTCGCGCTCCTCAAAAAATAACCAGCAACAGAGAAAAGCCCATGTTTAGGCAAAGAGAAGAACAAAAAGAAATCCGCAGACGAATCGGCGAATTGGAAGCAAAATTGCGAGAGAAAGGCGCTCTTAGCCCAGAAAAAGCCATGACTCCCGAAGAGCTAGACTTCGCCCGATTTAAAGAGGCAATGCGCCGCGCTATTAACATTTTTAACTTTCAAAAACTCGTGCATACTAAAGCTTATTAGCAAAATAGCTAAATAATGAAATTTCATGGACAAGAAAATAACAAGCATCGGCGCTATCCTTTTCGCAAGTGGTATTTTTGTGTGGATACTAAATTATACAATTGGGTTAGGTTGGCATTATGGCGGAGAAGCTATTTATACTGCAGATATGGCTCTCAGTGTTTCTCTGCCTTTTTTTGGATTAATTTTTATTTATTTAGGGATAACCCCAAACCCGCCTGACATCACAGAAGATAACCCTTCTTAACCTTTAAAATTATTTAAGCAAGGTCAAAACAAATACTACTTATTATGTATCGAAGGGAAATATTTCCTACAAAAACAGGAAAAGTGTTTATCATCGTTGTAATTGTAGTTGCGGCGGCCACTTTAAGTTTGCTATTAACTAATGTTATTAGCCAAAACGTTTTTTCATTAAGTATGTTTGTTTATCTTGCCGTTGGTTTATTGACGGCTGTGTTAATAAATCGCCATGAAAAAAAGCAAACAAATAAACAGAACCCTTCTCAGAATGCCTCTCTACCCCATAACGAATAAAATCTTTTAAGCAAGGTCAAAACAAATACAAATTTAGTGAAGAATATGAGACGGCTAAGATTATTTTTTTTGTTTCTTTGGGTAGGTGGTTTGACAATTCTTACCTTTGCAGGAATTGAGTATTATGTGTTCAATGCCACCATTGGTACTGTGGGGCTTTTAGCGTTAATAGGGACAGTTATGGGAATGTTTGGTGGCATGTCTTTTCGAAATGCAAAAGAATCTACGCAAACTTCTCAGACTGAAACAAAAAAGAACTCTTCTCAGAATGCCCCTCTGCCACCTTTAGAATTTAGGTAATAAAATAGGTGAAAAAAATTTGGGTAAAGACAAGAAGTTCAGGAAAGATTTCACACCAGAACAATATGCTGCTTATTTAGAAAGAAAAGCCAAAAATCCAGAAGCTCTAATTCCTGAGGAAAAAGAGACATTGATTAAAAAGTTTAAATCTAAAAAGAAAATAGGTTAATTTTATTTTTTAAGATTTTTTATTTAGAAAAAGTGCCTGTGTGTATTTTTGAGCCAAACAGGGCTTTTTTGCGTTTTTTTACATCAAAAACAGTTTTTCTATGTTGAAAAGCACCGTTTCATGTTGAAAGTGTGCAGTCTCCATTCTGTGCACATCTATGTTGAATCATGTTTGGCGTCTATTTGGGCTCATCTATCAGACCGAGGTAGGCTTGGGAGAGAAAACAAACCGCAGGTTGACCTATGGTATAGCCTAATTTTTAAACGAGAAATCATCCGGTAAAAATAAGCCCCTCCCTCCCCACTGTTAACAACGGGCTCCACAAGGTAAACAACAGCAATACAAACCCAGCTGAACCAAAAACTCCGAAACACTCCTATACTTTTGCACTTAAAGTTTCTCACTCTTTAAATACAGAAACCTATTTTCATATTCCATCAAATAACTAAAATTCAGGCGCAACTTGAATGGAAAGAAAAGATTATCTTGAAACTCCAGTCAAGCACATAAAAATCAGCGGGTCACAGACGGTTGATCAGCTGATGCAGGAATTTAAAAATTCAGGCTCCTTGGGCGCTGGACGCTTAGCTTCGGCATGCGACATTTACGAGAAAATGCTCAGAGACAAAGACTGCACCGTGTTTCTGGCGCTTTCAGGCGCAGTTGTTCCCGCTGGAATGCGGACGTTAATCACTGACTTGATTAGGAAAAGGTTTGTGGATGTGATTGTCAGCACGGGAGCATGCATGGTTCATGACGCCATCGAAGCCGTAGGCGGCCACCATTATAAGGGAAGCTGGGCAGTGAACGACAACGAGCTCTACAAGTATCATGTTTTCCGCATTTACGACATTTTTGTTCCCGAAGAAGACTACGTTAAATTGGACTTTAAGCTGTCAGAAATGTACGATGACATCGCATTGGAACGCAAAGGCGAAAGCTTAGCTTCAAATGATTTTTCACGGGAAATCGGCAAACGCCTAACCGACAAAAACTCTATACTGCGGGCAGCCTACGAGGAGAACGTGCCGATTTTCTTGCCGTCCGTGCGTGACTCAGAATTCGGCTTCATCCATTGGCTCCACTCAGCCCAACAAACCAAAAAGCCTGTGCTTCAAGTCGACGCCTTCAAGGATGTGCCCACCATCTGCGGCATCAGCGCGAAATCACCTAAAAACGGCATGATAGTAATCGGCGGCGGAGTCCCACGCAACACCATCCAATCATCCGTATTAGCCTCAAAGAAAGGCTTAGACTACGCCATCGTAATCACCCTTGATAGGCCTGAAACAGGCGGCTTATCCGGCTCAACCCTGGAGGAAACCGTAAGCTGGGGGAAAATGAAGGGCGCAGCTGACCACGTGATGGTTATCGGCGAAGCACTGATGGTTTTTCCGTTTCTTGTTGCTTCCGTAACCGAACGATTAGGCGAAGGCTTCAACCGCACAAAGGAAGCTAAACCATGAGCGGCAAAGACGCCGAAAAATACTGCGGCAACTGCGACAGCCACAACTCATACGATTATCCCACCAAAGTTTTCTGCTCAACCCGCCACGCCCAAAACAAAAACCCAATCGTGGACACCCTGTGGCACTGCAGCGACTGGAACAGGATTAGCCAGGAATGCTACTGCGTCCGAGAAGCCTTAAAAAAGAAAAACAGCAGCGAAACGGCGCAACATTAAAGATATAAAAGTGAAGCATGTTTTGGTTGGTTGAAGCCCGGTGGTGTAGTGGTCAAGCATAGGGGCCTCTGGAGCCTCTGACGAGAGTTCGAATCTCTCCCGGGCTACCACCCTCTAGAGTGTAATTTATACTTCTTAAAATGGCGAATAGGGGGCTCGCCAATTCCCCATTTTCTTTTTCTTCACTCTAGAAAGATGGTGAGAGGTTTCTTAGAATGGATAACCATGAGTTAATGATGATTAGGTTTTGGCTTTCGCATTGGGAGGTTTTTGCCTAATGGACGGAGCCCGATGTATGGATTGCGCAGACTGGTTCGGTTCTTGCCACCGACTACTAAATGGGCGAAGACAGCTCAATCAAATAGCTTCTAGCGATGCATGCAGCCGCTTCATACCCAAAAACACAAGAGTTGTTCAGGAGGTCCAGCATTGAGCAATTTACAAATTGATAAGGTAGACGCCATCGATTGGTTGACTGATGAGCGATGGATCGCTTTCAGCTTCTATGGCGGCTTCGCACAGTTTTTAGAGCACTATTACTTTATGCCTGGAACACCAAAAAACTCAGAGTTCGAAGTAATGGTTGCCAGAGTCTCAATCAACGGACTAAACGGTATAGCACCCTTTTACAGAATCCGAGATAGCGTTGAGAATCGTGAATCGCTAAATGCAGCACTAGCTGAGTATAATGGGACACCATTGCTGACTCCGGCAAAGCTGGATCAAGAAATTGAAGGTCTAAGGCAGAAAGTTATAGAAGTTGTCCTTCCAGTTCTGAGGTAAATTTTTTTATGAATCAGGCGGTCGATAGAAGTCAAAATATTTCGCGTTTAAAGTCAAAAGTCAAATTTGACTTCTGTACCGTTCGCACTCGCGTCATCCCTATCCTCAAAGGCATTGAGGTTAAGATGTATCCTGCGAAGATTGGGCGTGCCCGTGGATGGAAAAAACAACATGTAGCCTACTACGTAAAAAAGCTGGAGAAAGCAGGGTTAATTCGCAGGTTAAAGCGAAGCAATTTCGTTGACTACGAGCTCACGGAGCAAGGTCAAAACTTTCTCATATCATGTGAGGGAGTGCTGTTTAGCAGCGGTGTTTTTCGTTTGCACCGTTGTTTTTTCAAGTTTCCCGTGGTGCGCGAAGGTGTTTATCCTGCGGGCGATTTTCGGCGAATCGAGATGCAGAATTGGACGGCTCTTTTGGGCTTAGAGCAGGGTGTGAAGGTGCGTCATACCACGACATCTTGGATTGTTCATGTCGAGACGCTTTATGGTCGAAGTCCTGGGGAGCTTGTGACTTTGGCTAAAAACTTGGCTGACCGAGTCGCTAAGGGCTTGATGAGTAAGTACGGCTGCGTGTTGGGTGATGGGCAGATTAACAAGCGACATGAACTGGGCGTTGATGATCCAGTTGCCAATCTTCTGAATCGCTATTTTTCGGTGAGTACTCCAAAACGGGTTATCGATGACAGCCCTGGAGAAGATGAGGGCGAGCTTGATCATGTTGGTCGAGATGCGGCAGTTGAGTATTTGCTGATGCCTGAGCGAGTCAAGAAGCTTGAGGGCCAAGTGGACAATGTCTTAACTGATTTAGCAAAGATTTCAAGCAGCCTCGAGAAGCTAGAGAAAATGGGTTACAGTTTAGCCAAAGTTGCCGAAGCATTGGGCAAGCTTACAGATTTTCAAACTAACCAAGAGATACCAAACGGTCCAGGAGGAAAAGAATACATTGCATAACCAATCATTTGGGCTTTTAATGTCTGTAAAATGCTGTTCAAAACCAATTTTTGCGCCTACCTCAGGGCATGGGAAAAGTCCATGCTTTTCACAAGTCACTTTTCTGCAATTAGTTAGTCCTGATTACCCACTATCAATTTTGCAATGTATTGATGCAGCTGAATTCTTGGAGTGTGCATTCTGATATGGAAAACGCTGAAAAACCTGTTCAAACTGCTAAAAAGAAGCGTAGTCGCAGCGATAAGGTTGGGCGTTTAAAGTATAATCAGCAGCTTCTCAAACAGACTCTCTCTGAGATAGAAGAAGTCAAACTGATGTTGCGCACCATCTTTGCTGGGTTGAAAGATTCTTTGGTTTTTGAGCGATCACTAATCGAGCGCATAGGCTGCAGAGATGAGGTGGACCGCGAGATTCTTCAGTCGCTGTTTGAAGCTGGTTCGAAAGGTTTGCTGCCAAAAGACTTAGCCTCAAAATTGGAGAGGTTTAGGGTTACTCGGCATCAGGTCAGCCGCAGGATTCTTAGAATGAATAAGCGGTTGGAACATGAGTTTGGGCAAAGACTTGTAGAAAAACGTGGTTGGCATTGGGCACTCACCAGCTTTGCAATAAATGCCTATGGCGCCAGTGAAGAGGAGGCAAAAGCTTGAAGTATGCTGCGGGTTTAACAGATTGCGAAAAGCGATTTTGCACTTGAAGACCCGGGGTCTTTCGGATTATGCGATTGCTCGGAAACTAAAAATGCACACTCCCAATGTGACCCGTAGCAGAAAGAACGCTCTCAGAAAGATCGAACGGGCCAAAGCTATTTAGAGTTCATCAATGGACTTAAAGATAAATAGCAAGAGGCTAAAAACAAGATACGAGGAGTTTACCAAAACTACTCTTACCCGCCTAATCGGCTTTAGAGAAGCTTTGTCTTTACAAAAAGACGCTTTATATTTGATATTTATCTATTATTGATCGCTTAATTATACGGTTGCCATAGGATAGTTGTTCCGTATAATCTCACGAATAATCTCAAGTTCCCCTACAAATGTTTAACAAAATGAGCAGTTGCAGGCAAGAGCAGATTATGCGTTGGTGCTGTAATTTCTTGAGACGCCAGGTTCTTATAACAACCCATATATCGAAATATCACTATATTGGTAGCTATGGGCCGTTTAAGTAAGCATTACTTGGTCACTTTTTTTTTAATCTTATTAGCATCGTCAATTACGCTTCAGTTTAACGTAGTAAAAGCAACAACTGCAAAAGAAATTATAGTGCCCGATGATTTCTCCAGTATTCAAAGCGCCATTAATAGTGCAAAAGCAGGCGACACTATTTTTGTAAGGTCTGGAAATTATAACATTACAACTGGGAATGATAATCAGATGAGTGGCAATAGTCTATTTATAAATAAATCAATCTCGGTGATTGGTCAGGGTTGTGAGAATACAATTATCACAACTACTCAAATTGGTCCTTATGATGTGGGAATAGACATTGCTGCAAATAACGTAACCATCTCTGGATTCACAATAGTAGGAAATGCCAATGTTATCGTTATTGGAGGGTCAGCAAATACAGTTACAAATAATATCATTAATCTCACTAGTTCGAACGGTGGTAATGCAATAGAAGATGACGGCTCAGAAGACAAACTTTTCTCAAACATCCTTAACGGAGCAGGATACGGAACGTCTGGTCTTTTTGGTAACGAAACGACTGGAATATTAGTATTAGGCAATATGACAGCATCTAATAACATTATTAGAAATTTTGGAGTGGGCTTATCTATTTCGGCTGAATCGCCGCTCGATTACTCCATTCAAATTGTTAACAATACAATTGATAACAATGCTGTAGGGATTTTTCTATTCTCAGTTCCAACAGTGCTTTATGAAAATAATATTATGAACCAATCTAACTATAATATTTATACGGAGATAAGCAACGTTAATGCTACTTACAATTGGTGGGGGACAAACGATAGCCAAACGATAGCTAACTCGCTGACCAAGAGTAATGATGTTACTTTTGCTCCTTTTCTAAAGGCCTCAAATCCACAAGCGATGCCTATCGCGAGTCCGTCAACACCGCTTGCAAACACATCACCCGGGCCATCAATTCCCGAATTATTTCCAACAGTAGTAGTAACTCTTGCAGTTGTACTTTTAATAAGTACATTAACAATTTTTTTAATAAAAAGAAGAAGCCAATAAATAGATTCAGACTGCCTCATTGAGGAAATGGTATTTTGGTTTTGAGAAAGAAAAAGCCGTTTTGACGACATCAGTGGCAATTTAGCTCTTTGCGACATTGGTTGGAATAGGGACCTTATTTAAGCCAATGCCTAACCAAAATAGTTTAAGAGAAAGACAACCGGGTGGAAACTTGAGAAAAGCTTATATTAATCAAGCGCTGAAACGATAAAATGAGGTTTTAGAAAATGACCAAATTTTTAAGATTAAAATTTCCAGCATTGCTTTTTGTCACACTTTTAATCGTTATTAGTGCATCTTCGTATTTTGTATCAACCAGTAACGCAGCAATTACCTCAAACACACTCGCACAAACTAACCCAATACTAGGTATGATTTTAGGACCCAACATGACCATTTATTCTACGCAAATTAATTCACAAACTAATACTCAAAATAATGGTTTGTCACAGAACAAAATTGATTTCACCCTTCTTTCAAACCAGAGCTCCGTCAGAGTAAGCTCGACTTTTATAAATAATACTTTAACTATGCTCTATCTTAGTGAATATTCAGGAACGCTTGCTAAAACACAACCTGCCAGCAGTACCGTTGGGCTGGCTAAAGATTTCCTATGGAACTATCAAAGTTACACAGGAAATTCTTTTTACGGTCGACTTGCATCAACATTAAATGATATTACCGGCGACGTCAACTCAACTTCGCCAAATGGAAACGTAACTCTAAGAGTGATAAACTCGGAAGGGGCAACTGTTGATTACATTTGGACTTATACTGATCCAAATGGTATCTGTGCACAATCTAAAAATGTTGTCTTAAGCTATTATCAGGGTCAACTCAATTGCTTTTTAGATAACTGGAACTTGTATAAAATCGTCGGGGTGCCACAGGTTTCGCGCCAACAAGCCATTACTACGGCATTAGCGGCGATACAGAACTATTCCTATCAATTAAGCAATGGAAATATCACTTCAACGGTATCTGTCGCAGGCTTCCAAATCTCGCCCGAGTCACTAAATGACACAACCCTAAGCTATGTGAATTGTCCCAATTCAACTCTCGCACGGGGCAACGACCCGTTTTCATTGTACCCTTCCTGGTATGTTCCTTTAGGCTTCAACAAGTTCTATCCTGGAGGTGTGTCTGGTATAGCTGTAACAGTCTGGGCTGATACCGGGATCGTAAGCTCAACAAACATAATGACCGCTGATTATGGCTTGACAAATGCTGCTCAGACTACGGCTACCCAGAACATAAGTCAAAATCCTGCGCAAGATGTAGTCCAAAGCTACATATCGTTTTCTGCGCCCGTAACGATAATCGTGGGCATCCTATGCATAGGTGCTTTGATCACTAACAAAAGGAAGGCCTCAAAACTTGCCGGAGATAGAAAACTATTCAATCCAAAGGTATGGGGCTTATTGTTGTGCAGCATTATGTTAGTAGGAGCAGCAATGTCGACAGTCAGGGCCGATTCAGTATTTCCTAACAGCACAACTAGAATTTACGGGTCGCTGAATGGTGGAAACGGGTCACCTGCTCAGCCACAGCAGGAACAAACTGCAGCATACTGGGTACAGGGACAACTAGATAATGACTTTGCAGCATCCGGTTACGCCACGAATAATGACGTTGGAAGTTTAACCACAGTTTCAAATGTAGAAAGTTACGCCCAATATGATGAAAACAATTATGACCGATCGACAGTATTTCAATTCGGACATATGGCTGCCTTTGGTCAGGGATATGCTGAAAACACTGGCAATAGTATATGGTACTATAACATTTCGCCCTATACACAAAATGGCAACGTCCAATTTGTTTTTCTATGGGTTTGTGCTCAGGCTGAAACAAGTAGCAGTACAGTAGGCATTACTCCAATTGTTAATGCTTGGCTTAATCATCCACAAGTTAGTTCAACTGACGGTTATAACTCTCCTGATAATAGCCTAAAAGCCTTCATCGGTTTCTATGGAGAATCACCACAAATTGGTAATACTACTGAAACATTTGAAAACCACTGGACTTTATCAGCGGACAACTTTATTCAAGATTTTTATTACAACGCTCTCGTAAATGGCTATGATGTACGCGACTCATTAAATCAGGCTTCAATTTCTTTCTTTGGGACCACTTTCACATCGAGCATTTTCTATACTGGATACAATTGTTGGTTGCCTGCTGGAGGTATGTATAATCATTCAGGATGGTATCCACAAGACTTTGGCGGCGGAACTCTAAATAGCATGCACGTATTCGGGGATGGCGCAGCGTTTCTATTTCAACCAACCATAACATTTTCAGCTAATAACGGGCTTTCTCCTACTTTCTATCTTGATAATAGACCATGCAGCAGCCAAGTTAACGTCTGGGATCCAGAGGTATACACTATCAGTGCTAGTAGTATACCTGGGTATACATTTGACCATTTCACTTATAACGGTCAGAATCTCGGAAATCCGTCAAATGTAGAATTGCTTGCTAGTGGCACAATCACAGCTTATTATGACCCCGTAGAAAATTATGTCTCTACTAGTGCTACAGCTGATGTCGCAATAACTCCATCATGCCAAAGCGTTCCAGGTCAAACGATTTCGTGGGTATGTTCTGATGACTATGGGAACTACTACTGTTACGTTAATTCGGTTGTCATCGATGGCGTTTCATACCCCGCAACAGACTTTGGCGGATCAAACGAATACGGATCGTGGACATGCCCAGACTACGGTTCGCATACAATTCAAGTCAACTCAGCACCCTACTACTACCCAGTTACGGTCTACGAATGGGCTGATGGATACTACGGCAATCAAGTTGTAAACTCTTGGACACAATATGACGTCGCTTGGGAAGAGACGGGTGGACCAGCAGGATACTGCCATGGCTCTGACATCTATGGTGGTGGGCCACTCTACATCTACTGTGATGACGGTGTAACTGATCCATGGGATTCAAGCTATTGCCCATTCAACTATGCTTACACTGACAATTGGAATGGTCAATCGTTTGGAACCTATCAATACAGCAACCCGATAAGCATCATGGTCTACACGTGGGGCAACACTGAGAACGTCTACTATCAATGGCAAGGATATGGCTATGGAATGGCGTCAGGTACTAGCTCAGCGGCAGGAATAAGTTCAACATTGACACCGCCAATAATTTCAACTCCAACATCGGGGAGTCTGACATCATACGGAGTCCCAGTGGGAACGCCATATACTTACGACTCGACAACAAACACATACATACCAGTGCCATACAACACAACAGTAGGATAACTTCTACTCCTCTCTTTTTTCCAATTAAGCACTTTTTTAATGCTCGGCGCGAGTTCCTAGTAAGATTTTTTCTGAAAACAGTAAAATCGGGCGATTGGACAACAAGTATCTGTAGAAGGGTATAGAATTTATGCTTCTTGGCAGGTTTCAGCGCAATAGATTTAGCGCCTAACCTTGAAGTTAGCTCGCAGTTGCTCTTGTTTGCGATATTATCGTGTAGGCTCTCAGCCATTAATGCTTAGTTTCATGATTGTTTCTTGGCGGTTTAGCGACGGGAAAAATGCTCAGGTAACAAAAATAAAGAGAATAAAGACTCGATATAATGGACAACCAGACAAAGCGGTAGTTTTTTAAGTTAGATGCTATATCTTCTGCGCAAAAACTCTTGGCGGGGGAGCACTTGCTCCGGGCTATTCTGAGTTCGCCCCCTTCATCCAAAAGTTGTGGTGAGCGGCTTTCTAGTATGACACATAAACGAGGATTTAGACGTTCGTCCAAATCATACGAACTACGCCAGCAATGGCACGATGCACAAGATTTTGTCAGCGGAGAGGCTTTTCGTGACAGGCTAATCAGCGAAACCGTTTGTTTAACAACAATTGATAAAGTCGTTCAGCATTTGGCAGCAACCTTTGAGCAAGCCGCTCCCGAAGCTGTGCCCGAAGTGGAACCCGGTTTAGTTCTTCGCGATCCACTTGGTCAAGGCGCCTTCCAAACCCTACAAGCATTCGGAGGAATTTCAACTGGAACTAAATGAAGAAGAAACTGAACAGCCAGAGATTTTTCCAGATGCAAACAGAAACCCAGTTTGCCCCTACATCACAGCAATACACACAAACACCGCCCAAGTCAACAGAATAGAAAAAGCGCTGGTTGGAGAGGACTTGCAGTCAGGCCTTGTCGCTAAAGTTCATCAGCTAGAAGTTACCCAAAAAATCCTCATAGCCATAGGAAGCACCAGCCTCGTGGGCTTGGTTAGTCTTGCGGTTATTCTATTTGAAAAGTTGGTTATCCGATAGATGTCAATAGTTATTCCAGCCGCTGAAACGGTAAAGATCAGCGACATAAAGACGGACGGGCAAAACCCAAATAAGATGAGCAAAGACCAGCTCGAACGCCTTAAAACTTCTATCAAGAAATGGGGCTTTATCGTTCCCATAATAACCAACAAAGACCTCTTAATCGCTGACGGAGAACAACGCTACACAGCCGCCAAAGCCCTGGGCATGACCAAAGTATTAGTTATCCGCCTACCCGTAGAAGATGTTGACCGCAGATTACTTAGACAGGTCTTAAACAAGCTCAGAGGCAGGCATGAACCTGAACTTGACAGGGCTGAGTATGAACGTATTATCGAAGCGGGAAAAGAAGAAGAACTCAAGTATTTGGTTATGGTTTCCGATGAGAAACTCAAGAACCTTCTAAGCGAAGAAAAAGGCATAACGCTCGCTGCAACTTTTGAAGTTGTGCTTGAATGCGAAGACGAGGTTCACCAACAAGCCATCTTCAACAAACTAGTAGGTGAGGGGTACAAGTGCCGTCTTTTGACTTTGTAAGAACCTGGAATAAGCCAAACAGTTTCCGAGCGCAATCAGTCATCGGCAGCTTCACACTCGTTGATTGCAAGATGGAGAAACACTTCATCGGACAAATTCCGATTGAGAATAACGCTTGGCAGATCGGCGTTATAGTTGGTCGAAGCGGTACTGGTAAAACAAGCATAGCAAAAACTCTCTTCGCTGACAGCTACATCAAAGGTTTTGCTTACACGCATGAATCTATTCTCGACGACTTTCCTGAAGGACAACAAGTCAACGAGATAACTAAGAACCTCTGTAGCGTTGGTTTTGCTTCACCGCCTGATTGGCTCAAAAGCTACGATGCCCTCAGTCAAGGAGAGAAAATGCGGGTAGATATCGCAAGAGCTCTCAGCCTTGAGCAGCCACAAATCGTATTTGACGAATTTACAAGCGTCGTAGATAGGGAAATTGCTAAAGTTAGCGCTTACGCCATAAGCAAAGCCGTCCGAAGAACAAACAAGAAATTCATAGCAGTAACATGCCACTATGACGTTATCGACTGGCTTGATCCCGATTGGGTTTTCTGCACTGACACAATGGAGTTTAGCCGAAAAAAAGAAGCAGGCCGCCCGTTGAGCTCCAAGTTTATCGGTGCGGCGCTTCCATGTGGCAAATGTTTCGGCAATATCACTATCTAAACGGCAAACTTGGCGCCGGAGTCAGATGCTACGTAGCACTGTATAACGAAAAGCCCATTGCCTTTATCGCTGTGGCACATGTCCGCATGAAAGCACATTACTATCGGGTTAGCCGTCTTGTAGTTCTCCCCGATTATCAGGGAATAGGTGTTGGGAAGCGTCTGCTGAACTTTATCGCAGAACTCTACACATCCCAAACCAGACTGCCCTTCTACCTAATTACGAGCAACCCACAGCTAGTCCGCGGAGACCTTGGCAACTGGATCATTAAACGTGTTGGCCATGGCAGCCACGGCAGAGGCGACACAAGAATAAACCGAGAACTCGTCAAATCAAACAGCCGCGGTCGCTTAACGGTATCACTAAAGTATGTGACTAAAATTCGCAAAATCTGCAGTTAAAGTGATTTTAATGGATAAAGATCTGCTTGAAAGACGCCTCTTTGAGCTAAAGCTCGAAGGAGACGGCTTAACCCTTAAGGAAATCGTTGCAGAAACATCAATCAAATTCTCTTGTCACACCGCGACAGTGTATCGAGAGATGGCTCACAGAGCGTTATGGCAGCCTCTCCTGCAAGAATTCTCTGAGGCTTTGTTGAAGGCTAAGAACTGTCACGTGCAGCTGTACCGTAAAGCCAGCTTCATGTATAGCCAAGCCAAAAGCGATCGGGCACGGATCGCAGCTTTGAATCTTATGCGCCAAATCAACATAGATCTCGCAGAGCTCAGCGGCGCCAAACCAACCGAGCAATCGCAGTCTGAGGAAATCAACATCCGATGGGAAGACCCTGAAGTATGCAAAAAACAATACTCATCCGATATAAACCCCATCCCGGACAATGCCAATTCCACTACTGCACCGCAAGGTTCCGAGTGCTTAACTGCGGGCGACGCTGGGGCAAAACCGTCGCGGGCGCCAATGAATTCATAAGGCAAATGTGGCAGCAAGGGGAAGGCAAAGAAAAATTAGGAATCGTCGGCTTCGCAGTTGCACCAACTTATTGGCATACCCAGCGGCAATGGAGCGAATTCTTCAACTATTGTCCAGCTGAATTAATCGAGGAGATCCACCGAGCCGACCGCCACGTGGTTTTGCTAGGCAATCGGCATGTTTGGTTTAAGAGCGCAGACAACCCCGATTCACTTCGTAGCCAAGGCGTAAAAGTCCTTTGGGTTGACGAAGGCGCCCAAATTGCAGAGGAAGCATGGACCTTGGCTCTTAGGCCAGCATTGATGGATGAAAAAGGCATCGCCTTCTTCACCGGCACACCAAGAGGACACAACTGGTATTTCCAGCTTTGGACAAGAGGGCAAGACCCTAAACAGACAGATTACAAAAGCTGGAGCTTTCCAAGTGCAAGCAACCCATACTTAGACCCAGCCGAAATCGCCTCTTTTGCCCGGGATATGCCTGAGTTGGCTTATCGTCAAGAGGTCTTGGCACAGTTCTTGGAAGACGTCGGTAGCGTATTCCGAGGAGTGGATCGCATTGTTGAAGGCGGCTTCGAACTCCCTCAGCCAAAAAAGAAGTACGTCATGGGCGGTGACCTTGCAAAGCTCGAAGATTTCACGGTCCTAATTGTCTTAGATATTGATGGTCACTTGGTTGCATTTGATAGATTCAATGAGTTGGATTGGGTTTTTCAAAGAAAACGCATCGTTCAACTATCCCAGAATTATGATGCCCGTTTGCTAATTGACAGCACCGGAGTTGGCGATCCAATTGAAGACGAGCTTTGCCGAGAGAAAGTGCATGTGGATGGCTACAAATTTACCAATGCCACCAAAAAAGACCTGATCGAAAACCTTAGCATAATGATTGAAAACCACCAGCTCACTATCCCGCAGATTCCAGTTTTGATTAACGAACTCAAGCTTTATGGGTATAAGACTACCCGAAGCGGCAACGTGCAGTATGGAGCACCTGAAGGCTACCACGACGACGCAGTTATCGCTCTCGCATTAGCCGCTTGGCAACTAAAACGCTCACCTGCACCATCATCAGGCGTTGGAATTGCGTTCCCGAACAGACATTAATGGATGTACTCAGTAAATGGTAAACTTCAGAGCCGCTTTTGGACAGGTTGCAAGCAAAATCCTCCCTGCCCCACGAAATGACTCGTTGCCAAATCCCATGCGCAATGTGGCTGAGGATACGGCTAAGCAGCAAATTGAGCAGGAGATCCCGTTCAGGTCCAGTCGGGATGCGGTTCTGCAGGAGTACCTGAGTAGGTACACTTTGAAGAGTGCTGGAATTGGCTTTGTCACTCCGCCTTACAGCAGCTTGTATGATAGAATTTGGGGAATCACGCCGGTTGACGATCTGCCGAAACTGCAAGCCCTCTACGAGTACAACCCATACATTGCTGCGGCAGTGGATGTTCGGGTTAATTTGACGGTTAGCAATTGGCTTGAGCTTGAAGGCGGCAACTCTACCTTTAACGATTATTTGAGTGAGTGGTTGGATTCCCATAATGTTCCTTCTGTTGCTCGTATTCAGGAAAATAATGCTTTGGTTAACGGCTTTAGCGTCACTGAGCTTTGTCGAGATGAGGATAATCAGCGGGTCGAGTGGCTTAAGCCTCTGGATCCGCTTTATGTCCGGATTCGTCGGGACGCTTACATGAACGTATTCGGGTACATCCAGCTTCTCTCCGTGCCACCGGCAATTTTTGAGCCCCAAGACATACTGCGTACGCTGCACAATCAAGGGTCAGGCAGATACAACAGCGCCTACGGCGTAAGCCTGCTTAGAAGCACCTTGCTGATTCAGGCGCTTACAGACGATTTTCAGCATGACATGGCAACCATCATGAAAATTTACACCAAGCCAATCCTTGCGTATCAGTGCGGCACGGAAAAGGCTGAGTGGTCGGACATTAAACTGCAGGCATTTATCGACGGCATGGCAGAACGCCAACAAGGAACCGACCTCGCGTTCAAACACGACGTAACTCCAATACCTATTGACAGCATGACTCGTGGATTGCGGGTTGAATGGTGGCTAAACTACCTGCTAACTCAACGTAACGCACAGTTAGGCGTTCCCAAGTTGTTTTTGGGAGAAATTGAAAACGCAAACAGATCAACCGCTG
>Ga0187891_1000661_pt1 | contig 33419 bp, 34 predicted proteins | sample June2016WEW_21_4_FD_132990 | JGI IMG/M metagenome (GOLD analysis project Ga0187891, IMG submission 132990) | Peatland microbial communities from SPRUCE experiment site at the Marcell Experimental Forest, Minnesota, USA - June2016WEW_21_40 | ecosystem: Environmental > Terrestrial > Soil >... | reverse complement strand
TCGTTTGCGAACTTCGGAATCGAAGGACACTAGCAACGTATTGATCTAGTGTGGCTTTGGTTCAGAAGTCCGCATGACGAGTTCGCGGCAAAAATGATGCGGACTTCTGAACCGCCACACTACTGCGGCGGCTGTGCTGCAAATGGGGAGTAAGTCGACGCGCCGCTTGGCGTATATAGTCGAATAGCGATCCGAGGACGGCTCAATGACAAGCGACGTTTCGACTTCTTCGCCATTTCCTGCCGCCCACGCGGCCGCGCGCTCGCGCCAGCGGCTGGCGATCGGCTTTCTCAATGGCGCCCACGCGCTCGATCACTTCGTGATCCTGATCTATCCGACGGTGGTCATCGAGCTGGCGGCGATCTACGGCCGGTCCTATTCCGAGCTGATCGCGCTCGGCACCGCCTCTTTCATCGCGTTCGGATTGTTTTCGCTGCCCGCGGGGTGGCTCGCCGACCGCTGGAGCCGCCGCAACATGATGGCGGCGTTTTATATCGGCTGCGGGCTGTCGCTGATCGGCGCGGCCTTCGCGCCGTCGCTTTATGCGCTGGCTGTGGCGCTGTTCGCGCTCGGCGTCTTTGCCGCCATCTATCATCCGGTCGGCACCGCGATGCTCATCGAAACCGCCACCCAGCGCGGCCGCTCGCTCGCCTTCAACGGCGTCTGCGGCAATCTCGGCGTCTCGCTCGCTGCCGGCATCACCGCCGCGCTGACAGCGGCGTTCTCCTGGCGCGGTGCCTTTCTCGTGCCCGGCCTGATCTGTATCGCCGCCGGCGTCGCCTATCTCTGGCTGGTTGCCGACGAGAGGCGGCACGCGGCCGCGCGCAGCAGGTCGCCCGATGTCGCCCTTTCCGCGCCGGTAGCCGCGACGATCTTCGGCCTCTTTGTGGTGGTCGCGCTTAGCGCCGGGCTGGTGTTCAACACCATATCGGTGGCGTTGCCCAAGATCGTCGACGAGCGTGTCGGCAGCGACATCTCGCTGGTCGCGGTCGGCGGCCTGACGACGGCGGTGTTCCTGTGCGGCGGGCTGGCGCAAATCGTGGTCGGCCGGCTGGTGGAGCGCATCCGGCCGCATATCCTTCTCGCCGCGATGGCCGTCATGCAGTTTACCGGCGTGGTGTGGGCGGCCTATGCGAACGGCGCCATGCTGCTGGCCGCGCTGGCTTTCACCATGGCGGCGATCTACGGGCAGATCACGGTCAACGACCTCGTCATCGCCCGCTACACCGCCGATGCCTGGCGCGGCCGCGTCTACGCGGTGCGCTATTTCCTCACCTTCATGGTCTCGGGCGCGGCGGTGTCGATGATCGCCATCCTGTACGGCCGCGGCGGCTTCGGTCTCGTGCTCGGCGTCACCGCGTTCGTGGCGCTTGGCTTCCTGGTCGCGGCGCTGCTGATCGCGCTCCTGGCCAACGGCGTCGAAAAGGCGCGGGTGCGGCAACCGGCGCCGGCGGAGTGAGCGTCATTGCGAGCCAACCGGACCGGCCCGCAGGGGCCGGCCCGATGACGGGCTTCGCGGAGCAGCCGTTCTAAGCCGCGGCCGGGTGCCGCGCCGCGAGCGCCATCGCGATCAGCGCCGCGCCGCCGAACAGCATATTGATGCCGACCAAGAGGCCGAGCGCCCACAGCGCCGTTCCCGGCAGCCCCGCAAAGATGATGCCGGCGAGGATGAGGTCGATGATGCCGCTCACCAGCATCCAGCCCCAGCGCCCGGTCAGCTGATTGCGGTGCTCGATGGCATACATGATGGAAACGATGCCCTCGATGACAAAGAAGGCGATCAGCACCAGCGTCAGCGACAGCGTGCCGGTGATCGGCCAGAGCAGCAGCACGACGCCGGCGGCGATGCCGATGATCGCCGAAATCAGCGACCACCAGAAGCCGGGGACATGCCGCGCCCAGAATGTGGTGAACAAGCCGACGACGCCGCTGATCAGGAATACCCAACCGATAATGATCGTGAAGGCGAGCGTGGCGAGCGGCGGCAAGGCGATCGCCGCAAGGCCGAGGATCACCAGAATGATGCCTTCGATCAGAAACAGAGCCCAATGCTCGTGGATCGCTCCGGCGAGCGCGCTTCCCATCCGCTCGGCATTCTGTTGGTCTATTGTCATCATTGCCTCCCTGAAATGGTCACCGGTCGTTGAGGTTCCTCGGCGACTGCTTAAACGGTGAAGAAACCCAGGAACGTCGGCATGAAGCGTCGAACCGGTCAGGAAGTTCCCTCATCGCTTCAAAGCAGGACTCTTACATCAATACGGCGCCTTGCATAATAGCGAAACGGCACCTATGTGTCTTGACAGCGGCGTTGACGCCTTTGCAGGCTCCGTCGTGGGACGGCCACGAATACGACGGGTGACGCCGGATGTACGCGCACCTCCTCGTTCGTGGCCGTTAGCATTTTTAGCGGGGCCCCCGCGCTTGTCCCCCGACGCCGAAACCCCGCCGAGCCGTTATCATAAGGCTGTAATAGTTCGCCGTCATGTGATTGAATCATCGAGCGAACGAGCAGGGGACGCGCTATGGCTATGGCGGATACGGCCATTGATTTCGGCCTGCTGACCGGCGCTGGCGCCTCGGTCCGCGCCTACAACGCCGACGATGTCATCTTCCGGCAGGGCGACAAGGCCGAGGAGCTCTACGTCATCCAAAGCGGAACCGTCGAAATCCGTCTCGGCAACCGCTTGCTCGATACCTTGCCGGAACGCAGCATTTTCGGCGAGATGGCGCTGATCGATGGCGCGCCGCGTAGCGCGACCGCGATCGCGACGACCGACGTCAAACTCGTACCCGTCGGCGAGAAGCAGTTTTTGTTCCTGGTCAGCCGGACGCCCTACTTTGCGCTCAACGTGATGCGCGCGCTGGCGCGGCGGCTACGCGCGACCAACAACGCGCTCTGAGCATGATCCGGAAAAAGCCTGCCTTCGGACTTGATCCGAGGGTGGAAGCCGGTTTTCCGAAAAGATCATGCGCCATTAAGAAAGCCACTTACGCCTTCAATCGCTCGATCAACGCCATGGCCGCTGCCGGGGCACGAATTTTGCCCTCGTGGATGACATAGGCAAAGACGTCGCGCGGCGCGATTTTCTGCGGCGCGGGCGGCTGATCGACACGCCGCAGATCGTTCGGCTCTTCGCCTTGCGCCCACAACCGCAACCGGCCGGCCCAGGCGTCGAGGTCTTGCAACGGGTAGGCCGCCGGGATCGTGTCCCGGCCTTTCTGCAAACGCGCATAAACGAAATCGGCGGTGACGTCGGCGATGTTGGGATACGTGGCGTGATCGGTGAAGACGACCGGCGTAGCGAACGCGCGCAACAGCGCAATGAATTGCGGCGTGCGGAAGCTGTCGTGCCGTACTTCGACGACATGCCGCAGCCGCTTGCCCGCGGCCTGCGGCGGCAACAGTTCGAGGAATTTGCCGAAGTCGGCGGCGTCGAATTTCTTCGTCGGCGCGAACTGCCAAAGCAGCGGCCCGAGCCGCTCGCCGAGCTCGAAAACTCCGGAATCCAGAAAGCGCTTGATGGAATCGCCGGCCTCACCAAGGACGCGCCGGTTGGTGGCGAAGCGCGGTCCCTTGACCGAAAACACAAAACCCTCGGGCACGGCGGCGGCCCATTTGCGGAAGCTTGCTGGTTTCTGCGAGCCGTAGAAGGTCGAGTTGATCTCGATCGATGTGAGGCGGCTCGCCGCGTAGGCGAGCTCTTTGGCTTGCGCCAGACCATGCGGATAGAAAACGCGGCGCCACGGCGCATAATTCCAGCCGCCGATGCCGACGCGGATTTGACCGGATAGGGCCGTCATATCGCCGTCACGCGCTTGCGCCATAGTGCCACGGCAACCGGCGGCGGTTGAGTTCCACGCCGTCGCCAGCGGCCACGATGAGCCGGTGACGCCGGATGAACGCGCACCGTTTCATTCGTGGTCGTTCTTGTCCAATCACGTCTTAATCCCAGACACCCCCGTAAACACGAAGGCCCGGGATTTTGTCCCGGGCCTTCGCATTTCACGTCGCCTGACGTCTGGACTTGGAAATCCATTCCACCGCAATCGAAATCGGCTGTTGCCGACTTCGATGACTTTAATTGTGTGGCGGCTTAGCTGGATTTTTTAGAAATCCATGCCGCCGCCCGGCGGCATGGCCGGCATGGCGTCCTTCTTCTTCGGCAGTTCGGCGACCATCGCCTCGGTGGTGATGAGCAAGCCGGCGACCGAGGAAGCGCCCTGCAACGCCTGGCGCACGACCTTGGTCGGATCGATGATGCCCTTCTTCACCATGTCGACGTATTCGCCGCCTTGGGCGTCGAAGCCGAAGGTGTACTGATCCTTTTCGAGGATCTTGCCGACGATGACCGAGCCATCCTCACCGGCGTTGATGGCGATCTGGCGTGCCGGAGCCGACAGCGCCTTGCGCACGATGTCGACGCCGTGCTTCTGGTCCTCGTTGTGCGTGCGCACCTTCTTCAGCGCTTCGGTGGCGCGCAGGAGCGCAACGCCGCCGCCGGGCAGGATGCCTTCTTCGACCGCGGCGCGGGTTGCATGCATCGCGTCGTCGACGCGATCCTTGCGCTCCTTCACCTCGACCTCGGTGGCGCCGCCGACCCGGATCACCGCGACGCCGCCGGCGAGCTTGGCCAGCCGCTCCTGCAGTTTCTCGCGGTCGTAGTCGGAGGTGGTCTCCTCGATCTGCGCCTTGATCTGGGCGATGCGCGCCTCGATGTCGGCCTTCTTGCCGCCGCCGTTGACGATCGTGGTGTTCTCCTTGTCGATCATCACCTTCTTGGCTTTGCCGAGCATGGCGAGCGTGACGTTCTCGAGCTTGATGCCGAGGTCCTCGCTGATCGCCTGGCCGCCGGTCAGGACGGCGATGTCCTGCAGCATGGCCTTGCGGCGATCGCCGAAGCCCGGCGCCTTGACGGCCGCGACTTTGAGCCCGCCGCGCAGCTTGTTGACGACCAGCGTCGCCAAAGCCTCGCCTTCGACGTCCTCGGCCACGATGAGTAGCGGCTTGCCGGTCTGCACGACGGCTTCGAGCAGCGGCAACAGCTCATTGAGCGCCGAGAGCTTCTTCTCGTTGATGAGGATGTAAGGATCCTCCATCTCCACCCGCATCTTGTCGGCGTTGGTGATGAAGTAGGGCGAGATGTAACCGCGGTCGAACTGCATGCCCTCGACCACGTCGAGCTCGGTCTCCAGCGATTTCGCCTCTTCGACCGTGATTACGCCTTCATTGCCGACCCTCTTCATCGCCTCGGCAAGGAAGCGGCCGATCTCCTGGTCGCCGTTGGCGGAAATCGTGCCGACCTGGGCGATCTCCTCGTTCGAGGTGACCTTCTTGGAGTTCTTCTTCAGCTCCTCGACCACGGTCTCGACCGCAAGATCGATGCCGCGCTTGAGGTCCATCGGGTTCATGCCCGCGGCCACCGCCTTCGAGCCTTCCTTGACGATCGCGGCCGCGAGCACGGTCGCGGTCGTGGTGCCGTCACCGGCGATGTCGGAGGTTTTGGAGGCAACCTCGCGCACCATCTGGGCGCCCATGTTCTCGAACTTGTCTTCGAGCTCGATCTCCTTGGCGACGGTGACGCCGTCCTTGGTGATGCGGGGAGCGCCGAACGATTTATCGAGCACGACGTTGCGGCCCTTGGGGCCGAGCGTCACGCGCACCGCGTTGGCGAGAATGTCGACGCCGCGCAGCATCTTGTCGCGCGCGTCGACGGAAAATCTGACTTCCTTGGCAGCCATTTCGGTCTTCTCCTGGAATTTGCGATTGTTTTCCGCTCGTCATCACCGGGCTTGACCCGGTGATCCATGCTGCCTGCCCGGCTCATGGATGGCCGGGTCGAGCCCGGCCACGACGAACAAGTGGAATTACGCGGCCTTCTTCTTGGCCGCCGGCTCGTCAAGCACGCCCATGATGTCGGACTCCTTCATGATCAGGAGCTCCTGGCCGTCGATCTTGACCTCGGTGCCCGACCACTTGCCGAACAGGACGCGGTCGCCGACCTTGATATCGATGGGGATGAGCTTGCCGGCCTCGTCACGGCCACCGGGGCCCACGGCCATGACCTCGCCCTGCGAGGGCTTTTCCTTGGCGGTGTCCGGAATGATGATGCCGCCGGCTGACTTCTCCTCGGCATCGATGCGCTTGACGACGACGCGGTCGTGAAGCGGACGAAACTTCATGGTGTCCTCCTAAGCAATTGACTGGACTGTACTTTGTTTGATCGAGCGGTCTCCTTAAGTCCCCTCGGCCGACCGCCTGGGCGCCACATAGGGCGCCAATTATGGCTCGCAAGAGGTCGCTGGAATTTTTTTAGCACTCATTCGGGGAGATTGCCAACAGCCTCGGGGCTCGCCCTGCGGTGCGGCGGTTCCTACAGGGCGCCGAAAATATTCCGGCCGGCACCGAGGAAACCCTTCCCATAAAGTTCCGTTGAATCCACGGAAGCTAGTTGCAGTCGGGCTGTTAGCACGGACGCAAGAATGCTGCTAGTGCCTTGAAAGTAAACAGCTTCTTCATTTTTGAGGCTTGCAATGGAGGAGCGAGTCTCGAAACAATCCCCGTGTTGGGACGGAGGGTACTATGGGTTCGAAAGAGACTTGGGTTTCGCAAGACTTTCGCCGGCAGCTCGAAGGCTACGGATTGACCACGGCCAATATCCTCTACCGGCGGCCGGATCATCCGTGGCTGTTACAGACCTACGTCTGGCAGGACTACGATCTTTGCCCGAGGTTTCCCGAGTTGAACAAATTCCTCAATTTCTGGCTGGAAAAGCTCGAGGGCCCGCTGCACTCGGTCACCGTCGCGCATGCGCGTTTGATCAAGCCGGCCGAGATCCGCGCAGTCGACGGCGAGTTTCGGCTACACTGAGCCGGAAGACGGATGGCAGACGACGGATGAGAGACGGCGCCGCTCGCTGATGTATCTGTCTTTTGTGGTCCGTCATCCGTCCTCTGCTTAGCGCCATGCGTATTCGCTTCGACTTCGGCTCGGTCACGCTCGACGCCCAAACTCTCGACACGCCCACGGCGCAAGCCATCATCGCGGCGCTGCCGTTCGATGGGTCAGCGCTGACATGGGGCGAGGAAGTTTATTTCGACATTCCAGCGAGGGTCGCGCGCGAGAAAGACGCCCGCGCGGTCGTGAAACCAGGCGAAATCGCCTACTGGCCGGAAGGTCATGCGATCGCCATCGGCTTCGGCCGCACGCCGATCTCGAAGGGCGACGAGACGCGGCTCGCCAGCCCCTGCAACATCTGGGCGAAGGCGCTCTCCGACGTGAAGACGCTGGCGAAGGTCAAGGCCGGCAGCAAGGTCGTCGTCAGCGCGGTCGATTAGTTTCAAGACGGCGTTTCGCCCAGCGCCGTCGCGCCGGCGGCGCGGCCGTCAACCGCGGCCGACGAACGGCATCTTGTTCGCCATCACCGTCATGAACAGCACGTTGGCGTCGAGCGGCAGGCTCGCGATGTAGGCCACGGCACGGCCGACATTGTCGGCGCTCATGCGCGCTTCCGGCATGGTGCGGCCGTCCGCCTGCAACATGCCCTCGGCCATGCGTTCGGTCATTTCGGTCGCGGCGTTGCCGATGTCGATCTGACCGCAGCAGATGTCGTAGTCGCGGCAATCGAGCGCGGTCTGCTTGGTCAGCCCGGTGACGGCGTGTTTGGTCGCCGTGTAGGCGACCGTACCGGGACGCGGCGTGTGCGCGGAGATCGAGCCATTGTTGATGATGCGGCCGCCGCGCGGGTTTTGCGCTTTCATGATTTTGATCGCTTCCTGGGTGCACAGGAACAGTCCGGTGAGATTGGTAGCGACGACGGCCTGCCAACGCTCCAGCGGCACCTCTTCGATCGGCATGCTGTGCATGCCGACGCCGGCATTGTTGAACAAGAGATCGAGCCGGCCGAAGGTTTCTTTGGTCTTGGCGAACAAGGCCCGGATCGAGGCCGGGTCCTTGACGTCGGTCGGTACCACCAGCGTGGTGCCGCTCGCCTCTTTGGCGACCGCTTCAAGCCGATCCGCGCGCCGTCCGGCGAGCACGACCGCGTGCCCGTCCCGCGACAGCGCCAGCGCCGCGGCCTTGCCGACCCCGCTGCCGGCTCCGGTCACCAATGCGATTTTCTGCGCAGCCATCGGCGCCTCCCTGTTTTGGTGCGGCTGAACGGAATATCATTTCTCTCCGCCCGCGGGGAGAGCTTAGACATCTTTGCAAGCCGTTCTCGAGGGTAACGGCGGGCTCAACTGGCGAGCGCGACTTCCTGTTCCGGCCTGCCCACACGGTAGTCGTCGGGAGAAGCCAAACGCGCGTCGATGTCGGCGGCCGGGCCCGGCCTGCCGAAGCGGTAGCCTTGCATCGAATGCACGCCGGCGGCGCGCAGAAACAAATGCTGCTCCGCATTCTCGACGCCCTCAGCGGTCACTTTCATGCCCAGCCCGCGACCGAGGCTGACGATGGCGTGGACGATGGCCGCGGCGTCGGGCGCCGTCTCGATCGAGCGTACGAAGCTCGAGTCGATCTTGAGCTTGTCGAACGGAAAACGCCGCAAATAGAGCAGGCTCGAATAACCGGTGCCGAAATCGTCGAGCGCGAAGCGCACCCCGATGGCTTTGAGGCGCAGCATCGACTGCTCCGCCGTTTCCAAATTGCCGAGCAGCGTGCTCTCGGTCAGCTCCAGTTCGAGGCGGTTGGCGTCGAAATCGGTCTCTTTGAGGATACGCTCGACAACGTCGACGAAGTCGGAGCGGCGGAATTGCAGTGGCGACACATTGACGGCCACGGTCAATCCCGGCCAATTCCTGCCGTCAAGGCACGCCCGGCGCAGCATCCACTCGCCCAGCTGGATAATCAGGCCGGAGTGCTCAGCGACCGGAATGAAATCAGCCGGCGAAATGATCCCGGCGCGCGGATGGGTCCAGCGCGCCAGCGCTTCGACGGCGATCATGGTTTCGCCGCTGGCATTGACGATCGGCTGATAGGCGGCTTTCAGGCCCTCGTTCTCGATCGCCTCCAGCAAATCGCCTTCCAGCAGCTTGCGCTGCGACAGGTCGGCATCCATCGCGGCGTCGTAGATGCAGGCGCGGTTGCGGCCCTCGTTCTTGGCGCGGTAGAGCGCCATGTCGGCGTAGCGCAGGATGTCGCCGGCGTCGCCGGCGCGGCGATCGATGACGGCAATGCCGATCGACGCGCCGATGATGATGTTGTGTCCTTTGATCGCGTAGGGCGCGCAGATGGCGGAGATGATGCGCCCGGCGGTCGCCTGCAACGAATAGGAATCGGAAGGGCAGCTGGTGATGATGGCGAACTCGTCGCCGCCGAGCCGGGCAACCAGATCGTCGCCGCGCATCACCCGGCTCAAGCGCTGCGTGACCTTGAGAATGAGCTCGTCGCCGATATGGTGGCCGAGCGTATCGTTGACGTCCTTGAAGTGATCGAGGTCGATGTAGAATACAGCCGCTGACGGGCCGCCGCGATGGACCTCGTCGATCACGGTCTCGAGTCGTTCACCGAAATAGATGCGGTTGGGCAGCCCGCAGACCGGATCGTGCAGGGCAAGATGCCGCAGCTGTGTCTCGCCAGCGGCGATCGCCCGCTCGGTGCGCCGCATGTGCCGCAGCATCAGGCCGACGAGCACGGCCAAACCGGCAACGGCGACGGCAATGAAGGGCAGCACGTATCCCACGATCTGGCCGCCGGGCCGCACCGGCTGCCAGGCAAAGCGAGCAATCGCCCTGTCTTGGGCGTCGGCAATTGTGGCGGCCTCCTTGTCGAGGGCCGGCGCGGTTTCGCCGATGGCATGCAGGCCGGGCAGCTGCAGCCGAGTTCCGATCTCGCGCAGCATGTCGTCGTCGATATATTTGACGGAGGCGACAATCGGCGCGGTGGCGTTGCCGAAAGCAAGATCGCCGTCGGAGCCGACCGCCACCGCCGCGACGATCGCCGGTCCGTTCTGCAAACGCTGGATCAGGACGGTAGACCGGCCGGGTTTTACGGCATCCGGCGCGGTGATGAGGCGCACGCTGCCGCTGGGCGGCATGCTGAGCCGCCCACGCAGAACATGGAAACTCGCCGCAAGCTCTTTCGTCAGCTCGGTCGCGCCGGCATCGCCGGAGGCCCGAGAACGCGCATATTCGATCCGGTCGGAGCCGTCGACCACGACCACGACGTCATGGCCGAAGAAGTCCTCCAGCCATTTTCCGATACGGCGCTCGATCCATTGTGGATCGTCGTCACGGATGGCCTGCGTGGCGCCTGGCGTCGCGGCAACGCTCTCGACTTCGCGCAATATGAGTGCGCCGCGCTCGGCGATCGCTTGCGCAATCAGTTGCCGCTCGCGATCGAGCGAGGCTTCATCCGCACGCCGGGCAGACATCAATACCGCGGCGACGAGGCAAAGAATCGCCACCACGGCGGTCACGCCGATCGCCAGGACCAGGCGCAGGCGCGCGCGGTCCCACCGCGACCGGTTGTCCTCCTCGGCGATTCGCGGTCGCGCCGAAGTCGCCACGCTTCCCTCTTTGCACTATTCTTGTTCGCCCCGACTATAAGGCGAAAAAGATTGCAATTCGCTTGCAGTTAAGCCGAAAAAGTCGTTACGGGGCGACCGTGAATTCGCTGGGAAAGTTAACGCGCCGTAAATTTCAGCGCGGCAGGCCCGGCCAGCAGACGTTATTCGCTGGGTGTTTGGCGCCCCTTTACCAGACTCGGCCTGTTGCCGCCGCTCACCGCTTGTTGCTGTAGGGCGGGCGGGGGATGGCGATGTGGGCGGCGCGCAACGCCGCCGACCAGCGCTCGCGCAGGTCGGTGAAATACGGCTCCCCCGGCTCGATGCGGTGGATCAGCTCGGCATCGCAGACATCGCGCCGCACCACCAAGAGATCGATCGGCATGCCGACGCTCAGATTCGAGCGCATGGTCGAGTCGATGGAAACGAGACCCACTTTCAGCGCGTCGTACAGCTCCATGCCGTAGCTGATTGCGCGGTCGAGCACCGGCTTGCCGTATTTGTGCTCGCCGATTTGCAGATACGGCGTGTCCGTCGTGGATTCGATGAAATTGCCGGCGGAATACACCATGAACAACCGCATGCGTTCGCCCGCGATCTGGCCGCCGAACAGGAAAGCGACGTCAAACGTCACATCGGAAGCCTCCAGCGCCTTGCCCTCCGTGGCCAGCAGCATGCGGATGACATGTCCGACGCGCTGGGCGGCCTGGAACATGGTGGGGGCGTTCATCAGCGTCTCGTGCTCGCCGGTTTCCGGATTGTCGTACCCTTCCGTCAGGATGCTCACTACCGATTGGCTGATGGAAAGATTCCCCGCTGAAGCGATCGCCATGATGCGCTTGCCGGGGTCCTTGAAGATGTGCAGCTTGCGGAAGGTGGCGATGTTGTCGACGCCGGCATTGGTGCGCGTGTCGGCGAACATCACCAGCCCCTCGCGTACCAGAATTCCGCAACAATAGGTCATCGGTTCGCCAGCTCCGCCGGTGCGGTCTTATAGCGGCAGCGCCGTGTTTGCGGCAATGGCGCGGCCGCTCGTCTTGCTCACTGATCGACTTTTATCGCAACCGCCAAGGTCTCATCGCCGGCGCCGTAGCGCGTGCCGCGCACCGGGGCGGCACCGAGGGCATCGAGCCCGATGGCGACGCGGACATAGGCGTCGGTCGGGCAGACGCAGTTGACGGCATCGAAGCCGATCCACCCGAGACCGCGCACGAAGGCTTCCGCCCAGGCGTGACCGCCGTCCTCCGTGATGGTGTCGGCAGTGCCGGCGCCGCTAAGATAACCGGCGACATAACGCGCCGGGATGCCGAGGCTGTGCGCCGCGCCGATGAAGATGTGGGTCACATCGCGGGCGACGCCGCGCTTCTGCGCGAAGGCGTCGGCGGCCGTCGGCGCGGCCGGCGACGCATCCGCCGCAGGGGTCATCGCATCGTGCAGCCGTTCCAGCAGCGCATGAAGTTGCGCGAGAACGTCGCCGCCGTCCGCAGCGCGCATATCGCCGGCAAAATCGCGGATCCGCGAGTCGGCCTGCGTCAGCGATGTGTCGCGCAGGAACAGGTTCGGCGGAAATCGCTCGACGGCGCCGCGCACCACCCCGTTGGTGTCCTGCGTCTCCACTTCGCCGTCTACCTTGACGCTCAATGCATCGAGGGGGCCGGCGGCGGTAAAGACGTGGGTGAGATTGCCGAAGGCGTCCTCGTGCGCGTGAAGCCGCACGTCGGCGGACACATCGATGCGCCAGCCGATCACATACTGGCCTTCGTGGTTGCGCGGCGTGAGCCGCAGCACTTGGATCACGCCCATGGCCGCCGGCTCGTAGCGGCGGAGCATGGTTTGGGCGATGCGGAGGCGCATATCAGGCAACAGGCGTCAGAAATCAGAGGTCAGAGGTCAAAAGGCAGCCAACGGAGAATAGACGACGCGAAGCGCCGCTGTCTCCTGATTACTGACCACTGACTACTGGCCCCTGTCACAGCAGATATTGCTGCGCTATGGCGGTTCCGAGCCGGTTGTTGTCTTCGACGAAATTGTCGATGAACTCGTGCAGCCCGGTCTGAAAAATTTCCGCGATGCGGCTGTTTTGCAGTCGGGAACGGACGGCACGGGCCTGCCGTTGCGCCGGTCCTTGGCGGCCGTAGGCGTGGGCGATGCGGTCGAGGTTCTGCACCAGGTTCTCATAGCAGCTTGCCAGCGAGCGCGGCATCTCGTCCCGCAGCATGAGCAAATCCGCCACCAGCCACGGTTTGACGTTCTCGCGATAGACCCAGTGATACGAGGTGAGCGCCGACACCGAGCGCAGAATCGCGGCCCACTGAAAGTAGTCGAGCGGACCGCCGACCTTTTCGTGCGCCGGCAGCAGCAGATGATACTTGACGTCGAGGATGCGCGCGGTGTTGTCGGCGCGTTCGATATAGACGCCGAGCCGCGAGAACCAGTAGGCGTCGTTGCGCAGCATGGTGCGGTAGGCCGAGCCGTCGAAGCGCAGCGAGGATTCCTGCACCCAGCGCAGGAACCGGGCAAACTCCTCGCGCGCGCGCGGACCATTGCTCCATTTCTTGAGCTCGAGCCAGGCGCTGTTGATGGTGTCCCACATCTCTATGGTGAGCGCGGTGCGCACCGCGCGCGCGTTGACGCGCGCCGTCTCGAAGCAGTTGCGGATCGAGGACGGGTTGCTGGTCGAGAAGGCGAGGAATTCGGTGACGGTCTCCTCGTTCGCCTCGGTATAGGCGGCGAAGAAGGCGCTGGCGCAGCCGGCCGTGGCGACCGCGGATTCCCATTCGTTCGAGGCGCCGACATAAGCCAGCGGCAGCGCCGTCAGCCGGTATGTGGTGTCGAGGATGCGTGCCAGATATTCCGCGCGCTCGACGTAGCGGGCGAGCCAGTAGAGATTATCGGCCGTACGCGACAGCATCGCTTTTTACGCCTTCCTCATCCGTCCAAAACCCAGGTGTCCTTGGTGCCGCCGCCCTGGCTCGAATTGACCACGAGCGAGCCCTTCTTCAGCGCCACCCGGGTGAGGCCGCCGGGCACGATGCGCACGCGATCGCCGCCCGACAGCACGAACGGCCGCAGGTCGACGTGGCGCGGCGCGATGCCCTCGTCAACGCAGGTCGGGCAGGTCGACAGCGCCAGCGTCGGCTGGGCGATGAAATTCTTCGGATCGGATTTAAGCTTGGCGCGGAACGCGGCAATCGTGGCCTTGTCCGCCTTCGGCCCGATCAGCATGCCGTAGCCGCCGGAGCCGTGCACTTCCTTCACCACCAGGTCTTCGATGTGGTCGAGCACATAGGACAGATGCTCGCTGTCACGGCAGCGCCAGGTCGGCACGTTCTTTAACAGCGGCTCCTCGCCGAGATAGAATCTGACGATGTCCGGCATGTAGCTGTAGACCGCCTTGTCGTCGGCGATGCCGGTGCCGACCGCATTGGCGAGCGTGACGTTGCCGGCCTGATAGGCCGACATCAGGCCGGGCACGCCGAGCGCGCTGTCGGGCCGGAACACCAGCGGATCGAGGAAATCGTCATCGATGCGGCGATAGATCACGTTGACGCGCTTCAAGCCTTCGGTGGTACGCATGTGGACGACGTCGTCCTTCACCGTGAGGTCGCGGCCTTCGACCAATTCGACGCCGAGCTTGTCGGCGAGGAACGAATGCTCGTAATAGGCGGAATTGTAAACGCCGGGCGTCAGCAGCACGACGGTCGGCTCGGCGGAGGCGGTCGGCGGCGCGATCGAGGTCAGCGTCACCAAAAGTTCGTCCGGGTAGTTCTCGACCGGCGCCACGCGATAGCGCGAGAACAGCTCCGGAAACAGCCGCAGCATGATCTCGCGGTTCTCCAGCATGTAGGAGACGCCGGAGGGCGTGCGCGCATTATCCTCGAGCACGTAGAAGTTTTCGGCGTCGACGCGCACGATATCGATGCCGGCGACATGGACATAGATGTCGTGAGGCACCTTTTGCCCATTCATCTCCGGGCGGAAGACCGGATTCTGAAAGACCAGGTCCTCCGGCACGATCCGCGCCTTGAGGATTTCGCGGCGGCCGTAAACGTCCTTGAGGTAGGCATTGATGGCCTTGACGCGCTGCTCGAGGCCGCGTTGCAGCACCGTCCACTCGGCCGCGGAGAGGATGCGCGGAATGACGTCGAACGGGATGAGGCGTTCCTGCGCCTCGGGGTCGCCATAGACCGCAAAGGTGATGCCGATGCGGCGGAAAAACAACTCGGCCTCGCGCCGGCGGAAATCGAGCACATCGGGCGGAACCTCGCCCAACCAGTGCGACAGTTCGGCATAGGCCGGTCGCACCGCGCCTTTGCTGCCCGTCATTTCGTCGAACATGTCGCTCCCCGGCCAATTCGAGTGCACACTCGAAATGCCTGCCGCATCAATGGCAGTATCACCTTTGTTGCAATCTTTGCGCCAACTGGAACGGGCAAGGGGAGGGCGCAACTTACGGTATTTCCACCGTTATTGCTCATGTTTTAGGCGGCATGATCATTGCGGCGGCGGGTCCGGGTGCGTTGGCATCTCGGCCTGCTTTGCCGTAACGGTCGGCATTGACCATGCCGTCCAACTTGCGCTCTTGGCAGGGTTAAGCCGCCGATCGAGGGCGTAACCCGGGGGAAAAAGCACAGTGACCGCTAATATCATTTATCTGGCGACGATCTGGGTTATCCCGGTGATCATTGCTATCACGTTTCATGAAGCCGCGCATGGCTTCGTCGCGCACCTTCTCGGCGACGACACGGCGTGGCGGCTCGGACGCGTCAGCTTCAATCCGCTCAAGCACATCGATCCGCTGGGCACGATCCTCTTGCCCGGCATCCTGTTGCTGCTGCGCTCGCCGTTCCTGTTCGGTTACGCCAAGCCGGTGCCGGTCAATTTTCGCGCCCTGCGCCATCCGCGGCGCGACATGGTGCTGGTCGCCGGCGCCGGACCGGCCATGAACATTGCGCTCGCCATCGTTGCGGCGCTGGCATTTCACGTCGTGTTCTATCTGCCGGCCACCAGCGCGCAATGGCTGGCGCAGAATTTGAAGAACGCGCTCATCATCAACGTCGTGCTGGCGGTGTTCAATTTGTTTCCGCTGCCGCCGCTCGACGGCGGCCGCATCCTGGTCGGAATACTGCCGCGGGCCGCGGCCGCTCCGCTGGCGCGATTGGAGCCCTACGGGATCGCAATCCTCATCGGTCTTCTCTTCGTGCTGCCGTTGCTGGGAGCCCAGTTGGGATTGAATCTCAGCATCGTGTCGCGAGCGCTCGGCATTTCGACCGGCGCGGTCATCGAAGCCATCCTTCGCCTCACCGGCAATTTGTAGCGCCGTGTTCGCAGTCGGCAGCGTTGACTTCAGTTCATCGTCAATCTTGATCTCCTCCTCGACGAATTTGAGGTTCTTGGCGTAAAGCTCCACCCCGTTCTCGATTAATTCAGCCGCCATGGCCATCGGCCAGAATGCCGGGACGCTGGTCAGTGAAAAATCGGAGGATTTGACGGATGGCCTAACTGCCATGGCTGCGACACGATGATTAGGCGAGGAGGGGGCGCCGGCTACATGAACTGATTCTTTGATGGCCGGTTTGTCGCGTTTTGCGTTGCTTCAGTACCGGTGATCAGATCGAGCAGTTCCTCGGTGATCTCGCTTTGTCGCGCCTGACGGGCGGTTTGGCGCAACTGTGACAGCTTCTTGGTGACGTTGTCGTGCGCCGACTCCATTGCCGCAAAACGTGCGGCGTTCTCGCTGGCGATCGATTCGACCGCAGCGCCGGTCAGCAGCGCGAATAAGTATTCAGCCATCAGCTTCTCAACGAGCAACTGCGGCTCCAGGTTGTGAAGCGGCGCTTGGCGCGGCTGCGCGGCGGCTAAGGGCTTTATGTCGAGCGGCAGGAGCAGGTGCCGCTCGATCGTCGGCGCCGCCTTCTGGTCGTAGCGGCCGAACATGACCTCGACGCGGGAAATCTCGCCCCGCGCGATGCGGGCGTATAGTTCATTTGTCAGGCGATTGATGGCGTCTGGCGCGCCAACCAAACGGGTGGCCATCGGTCTCGTCCAGAGAACTTTCAGTCCTCGCTCGAACGCCAGCGCCGCACCGCGACTGCCGAGCACGAAGAGCAGGTCCGGCGGCTTCAGTACCGCTTCAGCCGCTTGCACGAGTCTCTCATTGAAGCCGCCCACAAAACCATGCTCCGGGGCGCAGAGAATGAGCGCCCGATGCTCATGCTCCGCGCGTCTTTCCGGTCGTGGCTCTGGCATGAGCAGGAGAGCGGCGGCGATCGCCGCAGCCATAGATTCGGCATAGCTGCGGATGCCGGAAAGGGCGCGCTGCGCCTCTTGCAAACGCATGCTGGCGAGCGAACGCATCGCGCCGACGATATCCAGCAGCTCGTCCATGCTGGCGATTTGTCCCTGGAGCTCGGCAAGACGCATCACGGCCGCGCCTCCGGCGGTCTCGTTGCCGACGTCGCAACCGATCGGGAAAGAGCGAGAAGCGCGGCTTTGAGCCGCGCGCGCAGTTCATCCGATAGGGTGCCACTTCGGTCGTCGAGTGACAGCACCTGCGAACAATGCGCGGCAAGCCAGGGCGTGAGCTCCGCGCGAAACGCATTTATCCGATCGAGCGGCACGTCATCGAGGATGCCATCGCTGAGCGCGCAAAGCAGCGCCACCTGTTCGCCAAGCGAAAGGGGAGCGAATTGCCGCTGCCCGAGAACAGCGCGGATGCGCCTGCCGTGCTCGATGACCTTGCGCGTGCGCTCGTCCACCATGGTGCCGAAACGGGTGAACACTTCCAATTCAAGAAATTGCGCGTATTCGAGCCGCAGGCTTTCCGAAACGGACTTGAGAACAGGTGGCTGCGTCTTGCCGCCGACGCGCGACACGCTCTTGCCGACGTCGATGGCCGGCTTCTGGTCTTCGTAGAAAAGACGTGGATCGAGGTAAATCTGACCGTCAGTGATTGAGATGAGATTGGTTGGAATATACGCGCTGATATTGCCGGCCTGGGTTTCGGCGATGGGCAACGCCGTCAGCGAGCCGCCGCCCTGCTCAGGTGCGAGCTTCGCTGCCCGTTCGAGAAGACGCGAATGGATGTAGAAAATATCGCCGGGATAGGCCTCGCGTCCGGGCGGCCGGCGCAGCAGCAGTGATACTTGCCGGTAGGCGGCTGCATGCTTGGTCAGATCGTCGATCACCAAGAGCACGTCGCGCCCCTGCGCCATGAAATACTCGGCCATCGAGCAGGCAGAATAGGGCGTAAGCCACTGAAGGCCGGGCGCCGCATCGGCTTCGCCGACCACGAAAATGCATCGCTCGGGTGCCCCGTACCGGCGTACCGCCTCGATCACGCGCACGACGGACGAAGCCTTCTGGCCCACGGCGGCATAGACGCAGATCACGTCGCTCGACTTCTGGTTGATGATGGCATCGACGGCAATGGCCGTCTTGCCGGTTTCACGGTCGCCGATAATGAGTTCGCGCTGGCCCCGGCCGAGCGGAATCATCGCATCGATGACCAAAAGTCCCGTCGCTAACGGCCTTGTGACCAGCGCCCGCTGCACGATCGCCGGCGCCGGCTGCTCAACGGGCGAGAACTGCGCGGTTTCCAGCGGCCCGTTGCCATCAAGCGGTATGCCGAGCGCGTCGACGACGCGCCCCAGCAGTGCATCGCCGACGGGTACGTGCGCCACTTCTCCACTACCGCGCACGATGCTGCCTGCCGAAATGCCGCTGGTTTCGCCGAGCAACACGCAGCCGATGGTCTCCTCATCGAGATCGACTGCCAGACCGCGCACGTCGCCGGCGAAAACAAGCAATTCATCAAGCCGCGCTTGCGGCAAACCTTGGACACTTGCGACGCCATCACCGACCTGCACCACGCGGCCCACGTGTTCGAGGCGCGGTTCGAGCGCCAGAGCGCCGAGACGTTGACGGCTTGCCTCCAGCCAGGCTTGGAGATCCTCAGCGAGTGTCGGCATGAACACCGATCTCCGATCGTGCGGCGGCGAGTGCGTTCTGCCAGGAGAAGCGCAGCACGGCGGTAGGAAAATGAAGTTCAGCGCCGGCTATGAGTTGCGGGTCCACCTCGAATGCGATGGCGATGCTCTTACCAAGAGCGTGGCGCAAGCGATCCTGCCAGGTTTCTGCCATCGGCGATGACAGCGGCGCCGCCGTGACGACGGTCAGCAAGTTGCCCTGCGCGAGCTGTTGCGAGAGTGCGTCGCGTTCCGGCCTCGGCAGCGCCTCGAGGTATTGTTCGATACGTTCGATCCACGCTTCGGCGCGAAGCCGCATCGGCACGTCTGCGAGCAGCCGCTGCGCGAATTCAGCGCCGAGGTCGAGAGCAAGCCGCCGGGTTTCTTCGGACGCGTGCTGACGCTCCGATGCTAGCGTCTTGCGTGCGCCGTCGAGCAGCGCTTGCGCATCGCGTTTGGCTTGAGCGCGGCAAGTCGTGGCCAGTTCCTGCGCCTGCATTGCGGCTTCCTTGAGCGCCGCTTCGCGCTCGGCGGCGATCCCAGCGCGTTGGGCTGCGATGCCCGCCAGATGCGCGTTTGCCTTTTCTTCCGTCGCTTTGGCATCATCATATTGCTGGTCGATCTCGGCCTTGCGCGCGTCGATCATGCGCAGCACCGGCTTGTAGAGAAAGCGATGCAAGAGCCAGACCAGGATGGCAAAGTTGACGGTCTGGAGACCTATGGTCCACCAGTCGAGATGCATCGGTCAGCCTGCGTAGGGATTGGCAAACAGCAGCAGCAACGCCACCACTAGACAATAGATCGCCATTGTCTCGATCATCGCGAGACCGACGAAAAGCGTGCGCGAGACGGTGCCAGCTGCCTCAGGCTGACGCGCGATGGCGTCCATCGCCGCAGCTACCGAGCGTCCTTCGGCTAGCGCCGGACCGATCGAACCGATCGAGACGGCGACAACCGCGCCGATAATCGAAATGAGCTTGGTGTCCATGGAACCTCCTTTATCTCTTCTCGACGTTGCCCACGGCGGCGCCGATGAAGACCGTTGCAAGTATGGTGAAGATGTATGCCTGGACGAGGCCGACCAGAATCTCGAGAACCATGAGCGGAATCGGCACGAACAGGCCGGCCAGCGCCACCACCAGCGCAATGATGAATTCGCCGCTCATGACATTGCCGAAGAGCCGTATCATCATTGAGAACGTCCGCGTCACCTCCGACAGGATGTTGAGCGGCAGCATCATGAGCTTGGGCTCGGCAAAGCTGGCGAGGTAGCCGCCAAATCCGCGCGCGCGCACGCCGAAATAATGGACGGAGAAAAACACGATGAGCGCCAGCGCCGCCGGCGTCTCCAGCTTGGCGGTCGGCGCTTCGACACCGGGCAACACGCCGCTCAGATTGGCCACCGCAAGAAAAATAAACAATGTACCGAGCAAAGGCAGAAAAGGTCGGGCGTCCTTGTCGATGACGTCCTCGATCTGACCGATGATGCCGGTAACCAGAATCTCGAGCACAGCCTGGCGCTCATTCGGACGCATTTGCAGGCGTCGTGTCGCCCGCCAGCACGCGGCTGTCAGAACGAGCATGATGACCCAGGTCGTCGCCACCGGCCGCGTGATCGCCACAGGACCGAGGTGGAACAGGACGGTACTGGTCAGCGGTGAGGCCGGCATCAGCCGCTCCTTCGCGCCGAACGCAACGCAACTGTGCGCGCCAGCAGAAAGCCAAGGAATAAAGCCAGCAGCGGGGCGGCACCGAGGCGTGCGGCAATACCAAGAAAGACGACTGCGGCGCCGATGCGCCCGAGCGTGAGGGCCAGAGGCCCGAGCCAGCCGCCGCCCGCAGTGAAGAAGGTGACGGTCCACCTCAGCATGGCAAAGTAAAGAAGGCCGAAGACGGCGCCGGCGGAGGCCATCATCATCATGAGACCAGCGTTGAGGATCGGCGCGGCGTCGGTCATTCGCTGTACATTCTCTTCCAAGCAAAGGTGCAACCGACGGCGAGACCTGCCGCCAGCAAACCGAGGGTCCAGAAAATTCCGGAACTGAAATAACGATCAAGCCAGCGGCCGGCGAAAATGCCGATCAAGGTCGGTAGGACGATCGTCCAGCCGAGGGCGCCGATCATCGCGAGGTTCTGACCGAGCGAACGCTCGCCTTCGCGCTGCCAGCGCTCGCGTCGCTGCTGCCGTGTTCTGACAGCCCGCCCCAATCCGTCATGGTTGTCGCCCTGCTGGGTCATTGCTCAAGCGGTTCTTGCGACAGGGCGCCCGGCCTCGCCATTGCGGAAGGCAAGTGCTCGGGCTTGAGAAGGCGGTAAATCTGACGGATGGCGGCGAGATAAAGGCGCTGCGCATCGGTGTGCGCCGTAAGCTCTTCCTCCGCGCGGCGCCGGAACGTCGTGAGCACTTCGGTTTCAAGGTGATGCAGATCGTCATCGGCAACCGCTTCGCGGGTGGCGATGGCGATAGCCGCGCCGCCGCGCACCTCGAGCATGCCGCCGCGGACGGCTAGATGATGTTCGGCGCCGCGCCGACAGCGCCAGCTCACGACGGACACGGAAAGTGCGGTCAGAAAATCGGCGTGGCCTGGCAGGATACCGAAAGCGCCAGTTTCATCCTCGGCGCGAAGATGGGCGACGCCGTCGGCTTGCACGATGATCGCCAGCGGTGTGGTCACGGTCAGCTTCATGTTGGCCCCTTCGCGGTGGCGCGTTCTCGCTCCCGCGCTTCATTGAGATCGCCGACCATGTAGAGTGAACTCTCGGCCCAAGTGTCGGTCTCGCCATCGAGGATGGCGCGACAGCCGGTCAGCGTTTCGTCGAGTTCGACGGCACGCCCCGGCTTGCCGGTGAAAGCGACGGTGACCATGAAGGGCTGCGTGAGGAACCGCATGAGATTTCGGGCGCGCTTGACCGCTTGGCGATCCGTCGCACTCAATTCCTCGATGCCGAGAAGCGCAATGATTTCTTGAAGATCGCGATAATGGGCGATCGTTTTGCGGACGTCCTGCGCGGTCCGGTAGTGCGCTTCGCCGACAAGCCGCGGATCCAGCAAGGTTGATGTCGAGGCGAGGGGATCGACCGCGGGGTACATGCCCTCGCTCGCCATGTCGCGAGAGAGCACGATCGAGGAATCAAGATGACTGAATATCTCGGCGACGGCCGGATCGGTGAAGTCATCCGCCGGTACATAAACCGCCTGAATCGAGGTAATCGCTGCGCCGGCAACCGACGCATGCGCTCCTCCAATTCGGCGATCTCGCTGGCCAGCGTCGGCTGATAGCCGACGCGCGAGGGTAGGCGGCCGAGCAGGCCCGAAACCTCGGCGCCTGCTTGTACTAACCGATAGACGTTATCGATCAACAACAGCACGTTCTCATGTGCTCCATCGCGGAAATACTCAGCGATGGCGAGCGCCGTTAACCCGGCCCGCCAGCGGGCGCCCGGTGGTTCGTTCATCTGCCCGAAGACAAGCGCCGTGCGCGCCAGCACGCCTGACTGCTTGAGTTCGAGCAAAAGTTCGTGACCTTCACGCGAGCGTTCGCCAATACCGGCAAACACCGAGATTCCCGAATGCCGTTCGACGGTGGTGCGGATCAGCTCCATGATAAGCACAGTCTTGCCAACGCCGGCGCCGCCGAACATCGCGGCCTTGCCGCCCGTTACCAGCGGGGCCAGCAAGTCGATCACTTTAATCCCAGTGTGGAAAATCTCGAGGTTGGCACCGAGCCGGTCGATGGGAGGGGCCGGCGCGTGGATCGGCCGATACATGGTGCCAACCGGAAGGGGCGGTCCGCGATCGGCCGGCTCGCCGACCGCGTTGAGCAGTCGCCCGAGCACGGCGTCTCCGACAGGTACGTGGATGGACCCGCCCGTCGCCCGCACCCTGGCGCCGCGGCTTAGTCCGGCGGTATTGTCCAAGGCCACCGCACGAACGGTTACCGGATTGAGATGCTGTTGAACCTCGGCGACAAGCGGACGGCTTTCGTCGCGCTCGATTTCTATTCCCTCATCGACAGCGGGCAACACTCCAGCGGGAAAATGCACATCGACAACCGAGCCGTGGATGGCCGTGAGCCGACCCAAAGCCCCTGCGGCACCGGCATTCTGTGGATCGGCCATCATGCACCTGCTTATTGGAATCTATTTCCTCTTGCGATTTCAGCTTTGACGTACCTCAAATCTCGCCGCCAGGGTCGCCGAGCGAAAGGCGATCTTCGGTCATTCATGGTTCTAAGAATAACGCGCACTCTCGGCGTCGAGCACCTGCCTGGTATGGCGCGCTATCATCAGGTTCTCGTCAGTCGGGATGACCCATGCCGAAACCTTGGAAGCCGGCCGCGAAATGCGCGGGCCGCCGGCTTCATTGGCCTTGTCGTCGAGTAAGATCCCGATCCATTCGGCGTCTTTGCAGACGCGCGCGCGAATCTCGACGGCGTGCTCGCCGATGCCGGCGGTGAAGACGAGGGCATCGAGCCCGCCGAGCGCCGCCGCGAGCGAGCCGAGCTCGCGGCCGATGCGGTAGACGAAGAGATCGACCGCCTCCTTCGCCGCCGGCAGATCGCTCGCGAGCAAGGTGCGCATGTCGGACGACAGGCCGGAGACGCCGAGCAATCCGGAATGCTCGTAGATCAGGTGCTCGACGGCTTTCGCATCCATCCCCTCGTGCTGCAGCAGATAAAGGATGACGCCGGGATCGAGCGCGCCGGTGCGCGTCCCCATCGGCAGGCCGTCCAGGGCGGTCAGCCCCATGGTGGTGGCGATACTGCGGCCTGCCGCGATCGCGCACATGCTAGCGCCGTTGCCGAGATGAGCGACGATCAATTTGCCGCCGGCGCAGTCGGGCGCAACCTGCGGCACGACCGACATGATGTATTCGTAGGACAAGCCATGGAAGCCGTAACGGCGCACCCCTTTGGCGGTGAGCGCCCGCGGCAAGGCGAATTCCTGTGCGAGTGGCGGCGCGCTGCGATGAAAGGCGGTGTCGAAACAGGCGACCTGCGGCACTTTGGGTGCGATGGCGCTGACCGCGCGGATCGCGGCGATATTGTGCGGCTGGTGCAGCGGCGCCAGCGGCACCAATTCCTCGATCGCGGCGAGCACCTTGTCATCGATCAGCACCGGCTTCGCATAAGCGAGGCCGCCATGGACCACGCGATGGCCGACCCCCGCAAAGGCGGCCTCGCTGCCGACATGGGCCGCGAACCAGTCATGAATGGCCGCCATCGCGCTGTGGTGATCATGGCCGGCGATCGGCTCTTCGACCAACTGACGTCCTTGCGCATCGGCGACCTCGATCCGTGCCGGCGTTCCGGCTGCCGCTCCGAGCCCCTCGACTTGGCCATGCGCGCCGGCGGCAAGCGATCGATCCGGCGCCGTCTCGAAGATCGAGAATTTTATGCTCGACGAGCCGGCGTTGATCACCAGGAGCGGCTCGCGCACGGCGCTCAATCCGCGAGCTTGCCGATGTCGGCGGCGGCGACGCGGCGGGCGTGGGCGTAGAGCGCCGCGACGGCGCAGCTTGCCATCCGGGTGCGCACATTGTCGGCGCGGCTGGTCAGGATGATCGGCACCCGGGCGCCGAGCACGATGCCGGCGGCATCGGCGTTGGCGAGGAAGGTCAGCTCCTTGGCGAGCATGTTGCCGGCTTCGAGGTTGGGAACCAGCAGGATGTCAGCGTCGCCGGCGACCGGCGAGGCGATGTGCTTGACGGCCGCCGCGGCGCGATCGATGGCGTTATCGAGCGCGAGCGGGCCGTCGAGCAACCCGCCGATGATCTGGTCGCGGTCGGCCATCTTGCAAAGCGCGGCGGCATCGATCGTCGAGGGCATTTTCGAAGTGATGGTTTCGACCGCGGAGAGGATGGCGACTTTCGGCTGCTTGATGCCCAGCGCCTGGGCCAGCTCGATCGCATTCTGAACGATGTCGACCTTGTCTTCGAGCGTCGGAAAAATGTTCACCGCCGCGTCGGTGATGAAAAGCGGCTTGGGATAGGTCGGCACGTCCATGATGAAGACGTGGCTGATGCGGCGCGCGGTGCGGATGCCGGTCTCCTTGTTGACGACTTCGGCCATCAGCTCGTCGGTATGGAGGCTGCCCTTCATCAACGCATCGACTTCGCCGTTGCGGACGATCTCGACCGCCTTCGCCGCCGAGGCATGGCTGTGCGGCGTGTCGACGAGTTGCAGTCCGGTAAGGTCGAGGCCGAAGGAAGCCGCGAGCCCCCGGATGCGGGCCGCGGGCCCGACCAGCACCGGTTTGATGATCTTGGCCTCGGCCGCTTCGACCGCGCCGCGCAGCGAAGTCTCGTCGCACGGATGCGCCACGGCGGTACGCACCGGCGCCAGCGCATGGCAGGCGTAGATCAGAGCATCGTACTTTTCGTGCCGGCGCGTTTCGGCCATCCCGTCCATCGAACCTATCGGCTACAGATCCTGGAAGCGCTTCTTTTCCGCGACAACCCTTTCGAGCAGCGGGGCCGGCGTGAAGTCGGCGCCCATGGTCGCTTCGAACTCCCGCAGTTTGGCGAGGACTTTGTCGGGACCGATCAGATCGGCGTAAAACATCGGGCCGCCGCGATAGACCGGCCAGCCGTAGCCGTTGATCCAGACGATATCGATGTCGGAGGCGCGCTGCGCCTTGCCCTCTTCGAGGATCTTGGCGCCTTCATTGATCATCGGATAGATGCAGCGCTGCAAAATCTCGTCGTCGGAAATGGTGCGCCGGTTGACGCCCTTCTTGGCGGCGAAGTCGAGGATGATCTTTTCGACAAGCGGCGAGGGCTTGGCATTGCGCGCCTCGTCATAGTCGTAGAAGCCGGCGCCGGTCTTTTGCCCGCGCCGGTCCATCTCGCAAAGGATTTCCCGAATGGTCGAGGATTTGCTCGTCTCTTTCGACCAGCCGATGTCGAGGCCGGCGAGATCGCTCATGGCGAACGGACCCATGGGGAGACCGAAATCGTAAATGACGCGGTCGACGTCCCAAGGCATGGCGCCCTCGAGGATGAGTTTTTGCGCCTCGCGCTGGCGCTGGTGCAGCATGCGATTGCCGACGAAGCCGTGACACACGCCGACCAGCACGCCGATCTTGCCGATCTTCCTGGCCAGCTGCATGACGGTGGCGATCACCGGCTTGGCAGTCTTCTCGCCGCGCACGACTTCCAGAAGCCGCATCACGTTCGCCGGAGAGAAGAAGTGCATGCCGATGACGTGATCCGGCCGGCTTGTCACCGAGGCGATCTCGTCGATGTTGAGGTAAGAGGTGTTGGACGCCAGGATCGCGCCTGGCTTGGCGATCTTGTCGAGCTTGCGGAATAAGTCCTTCTTGATGTCCATATTCTCGTAAACCGCCTCGATCACGAGATCGCAGTCAGATAATGCGTCGAGGTTCATGCCGGGGCTGAGCAACCCCATGCGGGTTTGCACGTCGGCTTGCGTCAGCCGACCCTTCTTGGCGGTGTTGTCGTAGTTGCGGCGGATGGTGGCGACGCCGCGGTCGAGCGCATCCCGCGCGGTTTCGACGATGGCTACTGGAATGCCGGCGTTGAGGAAATTCATCGAGATGCCGCCGCCCATCGTGCCGGCGCCGATGACGCCGACCTTCTTGATCGGCAGCGTAGGCGTATCGTCCGGCACGTCGGCGATCTTCCACACCTTGCGCTCGGCGAAGAATACGTAGCGCTGCGCCTGCGATTGCGGCGTCGTGACGAGATTAAGAAACTCCTCGCGCTCGCGTTGCATTCCCGCTTCGAACGGCAAGTCGACGGCGGCCTGCACCGCGCGCAAGGCACTCTGCCAGGCTTCGAAGCCGCGGAATTTGCGGGCGTTGTCGCGGCGGACTTTCTCGAAAATCTCCGGCCGGCCGCGGGCCGCTTCGATCTTGTCGGTGAGATCGCGGACTTTACACAACGGCATGCGCGTGTCGATGACCTTGCGAGCGAAGGCGACCGCCCCCTCACGCAATTTTCCTTCTTCGACAAGCTCGTCGACGACGCCCCACTGCAGGGCCTGCTTCGCGGGAAACGGCGTGCCGGAAAGAATGGCTTCTAGCGCATTCTCGACCCCGATCAGCCGCGGCAGCCGCTGCGTCCCGCCGGCGCCGGGAATGATTCCGAGCTTGATCTCGGGCAAGCCGAATCTCGCCGATGGCACGGCGACCCGATAGTGGCACAGGAGGGCCACTTCGAAACCGCCGCCCAGAGCCGTGCCGTGGATCGCGGCGATGACCGGTTTGCTGCCGCCTTCGATCGCGGCCTGGCTGTCGGTGAGGGGAGCGCCTTTTGGCGGCTTGCCGAATTCGGCAATATCGGCGCCGGCGATGAAGGTGCGGCCGGCGCAAATCAACACGATGGCCTTGACCGCGGGGTCGGCCATGGCCTGCCCGACGCCGTCGCGAAGGCCGGTGCGGACGTCCGCCGACAGGGCGTTGACCGGCGGTGAATCGATCGTGAGTACGGCGATATCGCCTTCGCGAGTGAGATCGGTTACGGCGTTGATGGCGGCCATTGTTCGTTTCCCTTTGGCTTGCCGGGTTGCTGCGGTCTGAATAAGCTGGCCCGCAAGATACATAATACGCGGACCGGGAGGAACTTTCGTGTCGCTATTTGACCTTCATGGCAGGGTTGCGGTGGTCACAGGATCATCGCGGGGCATCGGCCGCGCTATTGTCGAGCGGATGGCCGAGCACGGCGCCAAGGTCGTCGTCTCCTCGCGCAACATAGAACCCTGCCGCGAGGTGGCGGCTGCGATCAACGCGAAATACGGCGATGGCCGCGCCATCGCCGTATCGGCCAACATTTCCTCGAAAGAGCACCTGCAGCGCCTGGTCGACGAGACGATGCGGGCGTTCGGCCAAATCGACATCCTCGTCTGCAACGCCGCCTCCAATCCGCATTACGGGCCGATGGCGACGATCAGCGACGAGCAGCTGCGCAAGATCCTTGATAACAACATTGTATCCAATCATTGGCTGATCACGATGGTGGCGCCGCAGATGACCGCCCGCAAGGACGGCTCGATCATCATCGTCTCGTCCATCGGCGGTCTCCGGGGTAGCCCGGTCATCGGCGCCTATTGCATCTCCAAGGCCGCCGACTTGCAGCTCGCCCGCAATCTTGCGGTCGAGCTTGGTCCGCACAACGTTCGCATCAATTGTATCGCTCCCGGCCTCATTCGCACCGACTTCGCGCGCGCGCTCTGGGAAAATCCCGACAATCTGCAACGCCGGAACGAACAGACGCCGCTGCGCCGCATCGGCGAGCCCGACGAGATCGCCGGCGCCGCGATCCTCTTGGCCTCGCAGGCGGGAAGCTTTATCACCGGGCAAGCCATCGTCGTCGATGGCGGCGTTACGATTGCCTGATCGCGACGAGCGCGGCGGCGCCAGCCGCGAGGGAGAATGGGCCGATGTCCGATCTCGAAAAATTCCGCAGTGAAACGCGCGCCTGGCTTGAGGCCAATTGTCCGCCCGACATGCGGCTGCCGTTGGAAGACGACGACGATCGCTTCTGGGGCGGGCGCAACGCCAAGTTCAAGTCCGACGGCCAGCGTCTGTGGTTCGAACGCATGCTGGCGCGCGGCTGGACCGTGCCGGAATGGCCGAAAGAATATGGCGGCGGCGGGCTGTCGCGCGAGGAGGGCAAGATCCTGCGCGGCGAAATGCGCAAGCTCGGCTGCCGCTCGCCGCTGGATTCGTTCGGCATCTGGATGCTCGGCCCGGCACTGCTTAAATACGGCACGGAGGCGCAAAAGCGCGAATATCTGCCGCAGATTGCGCGCGGCGAAATCCGCTGGTGCCAAGGCTATTCGGAGCCCAATTCCGGCTCGGATCTCGCTTCGCTGGCGACGCGGGCCGAGGACAAGAGCGATCATTTTCTGGTCAACGGTCAAAAAACTTGGACCAGCTACGCCGACAAGGCCGACTGGATCTTTTGTCTGGTGCGCACCGATCCGGCGGCGCCCAAGCATCTTGGCATCAGCTTCATCCTGTTCGACATGAAGACGACGGGCGTCTCCACCAAGCCGATCCTGCTGATTTCCGGAATGTCGCCGTTCTGCGAGACCTTCTTCGACGACGTGCGGGTGCCCAAGGCGAACGTGGTCGGCGAGCTCAACAAGGGCTGGGAGGTCGCCAAATATCTGTTGACCCACGAGCGCGAGATGATCAGCGCCATCGGGCTGGGGGCAGGGCGCCCGCTCGGGCAGATCGCCGCCGATTCGCTCGGCAGCGACGACGGCGTGCTCGCGGACACCTGTCTGCGCACCGATATTGCGCGGTTCGAGATCGACGCGCTGGCGTTTCAGCTCGCGCTGGAGCGGACCGGCGACCTCTTGAAGGCCAAGCAGGCGAGCCCGGCCATTTCGTCCATGCTCAAATATTACGGCGCCGAGTTGAACAAGCGGCGGCATGAGCTTCTGATGTCGGCGGGCGGCTCCGACGCGCTGGAATGGGAAAGCGAACGCTCCCGCCGCGGTGAGCAGGCCCGCGGCTGGTTGCGCACCAAGGCCAATTCGATCGAAGGCGGCACCAGCGAAGTGCAGCTCAACGTCATTACCAAGCGTATCCTGGAACTGCCCGGCGCGTGATGGCGGAGCGGACGATGGCCCTCATTCTCAACGAAGAGCAGACCATGGTGCGGGACAATGCCCGCGCCTTCCTCGCCGCCAAGGCGCCGGTCTCGCATTTGCGCAAGCTGCGCGATGCCCGCGATCCCAGCGGATTTTCCCGCGATCTGTGGAAGGCGTTTGCCGAGATGGGATTTTGCGGCATCCTCGTGCCCGAGGCTTTGGGCGGCTCCGGCCTCGGCTATGTCGAAGCCGGATTGATCATGGAAGAGATCGGCCGCAATCTGACGCTGTCGCCGTTTCTCTCGACGGCGCTGCTCGGCGCCACGGCGCTTATGCGCGACGGCAACAGCGCCCGCAACGCTGAGCTCCTGCCGAAACTCGCCGCCGGCGATCTTCTTGTCGCGCTGGCGGTCGATGAGCGCACGAAACACGCGCCGAGCGCAACGGCGCTCAAGGCCGAACGCAGCGGCAACGGCTTCGCGCTGACCGGCGACAAATGTTTCGTCGTCGACGGCCACGTCGCCGATCTGCTGATCGTCGCGGCGCGCAGCGCCGGCGCGCCGGGCGAGACCGACGGTCTGACGCTGTTTCTCGTCGACGCCAAGGCCAACGGCGTCGCGGTCGAGCGCACCATCATGGTCGACGCCCACAATGCGGCGCGTATCCGGTTCGATCGCGTCCAGGTCGACGCCGATGCCGTGATCGGCGAGGTCGATCATGGCTGGACGGTTCTCGAAGCCGCGCTCAATGTCGGCCGCGCCGCCGTGGCCGCCGAACTGACCGGACTGGGCGAGGAGGCGTTCGGTCGCACGCTCGCCTACCTCAAGGAGCGCAAGCAGTTCGGCCAGCCGATCGGTTCGTTCCAGGCCTTGCAGCATCGCGCGGCCCACCTGTTCACGGAGCTCGAAATCACCCAGGCCGCGGTCTTGAAGGCGCTGCAGATGCTCGACAGCGATTTCGAACGCGCGCCGTTGTTCGTTTCGGTCGCCAAGGCGCGTGCCGGCGCCAGCGCGACGCTCGCGGTGCAGGAGGCTGTGCAGATGCACGGCGGCATTGGCATGACCGACGAGTTCGACATCGGCTTCTTCATGAAGCGCGCGCGCGTGGGCCAGGAGCTGTTTGGCGACGCCGGTTTTCACGCCGACCGCCTTGCCCGGCTGCACAATTACTGATCTTCCGACTGTCGTTCGGCGGGACGCCGTCACCGTAAGGGAGAAGACATGGCGGCAGCGAAGACTTTCCCAGCCATTTCGCTGGCGCAAGCCAATGCGGCGCTGACCCGGCCAGGCTCTCCGTTCGAGATCGAGGAACGCGACATTCGCGGCGTCCGCACGCGCGTCTGGAAGAACGCGCCGCCGACCATGCGCGACATCTTTCTGTTGGGACGCGCCCACGGCGACAGGACGTTCGTGGTCTATCGCGACGAGCGCGCGAGCTATGAAAGCTTCGCCCGCGCCGCGCTCGCCATCGCCGAGGCGCTGCAGCAGGCCGGAATTGGCAAAGGCGACCGCGTCGCCGTCGCCATGCGCAATGTCCCGGAATGGCCTGCCGCATTGTTCGGCTGTCTACTGGTGGGCGGCGTCGCGACTTTGCTCAATGCCTGGTGGACCGGCCCCGAACTCGAATACGGTCTCAACGATTCGGGTGCCAAGGTCGCGATCGTCGATCGCGAACGGCTCGAACGGCTGTTTGAGCATCTGCACAATTGTCCGGCGCTGGAGCGCGTTTTCGTCAGCCGCGAGAGCGAGCACGTGGCGCATCCGAAGGTCGTCAAGCTTGAATCGATCACCGGCGACGTCAATTCCTGGCACCTGTTGCCGGACCGGCCGCTGCCGGACGTGCCGCTCGACCCCGAGGACGACGCCACGATTCTTTACACCTCGGGCACGACGGGGAAACCGAAAGGCGCCGTCGGCACGCACCGCAATGCGTGCACCGGGGTGCTGGTCAGGGCGTATCCCCTGGCGCGAAACTTCGTGCGGCGCGGCGAGCCGGTCCCGGCGCCCGATCCCAATGCGCCGCAAAAGTCTTGTCTGCTGGTGGTTCCGCTTTTTCACACCACGGGTTGCCATGCCACGATGATCCCGCTGGTGGCGACCGGCGGCAAGCTTGTCTTCATCCACAAATGGGACCCGGAACTGGCGATGCAACTCATCGAGCGCGAGCGCATCACCGTCACCGGCGGTGTGCCGACCATCGCCTGGCAATTGCTGGAGCACCCGGCGCTCGAGAAATACGATCTGTCCTCGCTGGAAAGCATCGCCTATGGCGGGGCGCCGGCCGCCGCCGAGCTGGTGCCGAAATTAAAGGAAAAATTCCCGCAGTCGGCGCCGGCGCTGGGTTGGGGAATGACCGAAACTTCCGGCGCCTTCACCGGCCATTCCGCCGAAGACTATCAATTGCGGCCGACCAGCAGCGGTCCGGCGACGCCGGTCGGCGAAATGAAGATCATGGATGCGGACGGCCGGGAATTGCCGGTCGGCGCCGTCGGCGAGCTTTGGGTCAAGGGCCCGAACGTCGTGCGCGGCTACTGGCGAAATCCGGCCGCCACCGCCGAGACATTCATCGACGGCTGGCTGCGCACCGGCGACATCGCAAGACTCGACGATGAGGGCTTTTGCTACATCCTCGATCGCGCCAAGGACATGCTGATCCGCGGCGGCGAGAACATCTATTGCATCGAAGTCGAGAATGCCCTCTACGAGCATCCCGCCATCATCGACGCCGCAGTCGTGCCCATCCTGCATCACTCGCTCGGCGAAGAGCCGGGCGCGGTGGTCACGCTCAAGCCGGGCATGACGGCGGGCGAAGACGAACTACGCGGATTCGTCGCCGAGCGGCTCGCGGCGTTCAAGGTCCCGGTGAAGATCCTGTTTTCGTCCGGCATGCTGCCGCGCAATGCCAACGGCAAGATCCTGAAAAACGAGCTCAAGCGCCTGTTCCTCGAACACGCGCATTGAGCCAGGTGCGGCGCATTCTCAGATCCGCGTGTTGGTATATTTGCGCATCTCCAGGCGCGCGATCGCCCGGCAATGGACTTCGTCAGGGCCGTCGGCAAGCCGCAGCGTGCGGATATGCGCGTATGACGAGGCCAGGCCGGCGTCGCTGGTCACGCCCATGCCGCCATGCGCCTGGATGGCGTCGTCGATCACGCGCAGCGCCACGCGCGGCGCCGCGACTTTGATCATGGCGATTTCGAGCTGCGCCGCCTTGTTGCCGACCTTGTCCATCATGTCGGCGGCCTTGAGACAGAGGAGGCGCGTCATCTCGATGTCGATGCGCGCCTCGGCAATGCGCTGCTCCCAGACGGAATGTTCGGCGATCTTCTTGCCGAAGGCGACGCGGGAGAGGAGCCGCTTGGTCATTTTTTCCAATGCGACTTCGGCCGCTCCCAGCGTGCGCATGCAATGGTGGATACGCCCCGGACCGAGCCGGCCCTGCGCGATTTCGAAACCGCGGCCCTCGCCGAGGAGGAGATTGCCGGCCGGCACGCGCACGTTGTCGAGAAGGACCTCGGCGTGGCCGTGCGGCGCGTCGTCCCAGCCGAACACCGGCAGCATGCGCACGACCTTGACGCCGGGCGTGTCGCGCGGAACGAGAATCTGCGATTGCTGCTCGTGCCGGGCGCGGGTCGGGTCGGTCTTTCCCATCACGATCAGGATCTTGCAGCGCGGATCGCCGACGCCCGACGACCACCATTTGCGGCCGTTGATCACATAATCGCCGCCATCGCGGACAATCGAGGTTTCGATATTGGTGGCGTCGGAAGAGGCAACCGCCGGTTCGGTCATGAGGAACGCCGAGCGGATCTCGCCGGCGAGCAGCGGCTTGAGCCATTTGGCCTTTTGTTCCGGCGATCCGTAGCGATGCAGCACTTCCATGTTGCCGGTGTCGGGCGCCGAGCAATTGAACACTTCCGATGCCCAGGAGATGCGGCCCATCCGCTCGGCGCAAAGCGCATAGTCGAGATTGGTCAGTCCGGCGCCGTGATATTCGCCTTCGTCGTGATCGGAGGAGGGCGGCAGGAACATGTTCCACAGGCCCTCGGCCCTGGCCTTGGCTTTCAGCTCTTCGAGGATGGGGATGACCTTCCAGCGCTCGCCTTCGGCGGCCTGGCGCTGGTAGGTTTCGACCGCCGGATAGACGTGCGCGTCCATGGAGGCGGTGACGCGGTCACGCCAGTGCTTCTGCCGTTCCGAAATTGTAAAGTTCATGACGTTCCCTCTCCCTGACTTTGCGTGACCTAGACACCGCAAAATCGCAATTCGAAAAAGCCTAGTGTGGCGGTTCAGAAGTCCGCATCATTTTTGCCGCGAACTCGTCATGCGGACTTCTGAACCAAAGCCACACTAGATCAATACGTTGCTAGTGTCCTTCGATTCCGAAGTTCG
>Ga0187891_1000648_pt1 | contig 33694 bp, 37 predicted proteins | sample June2016WEW_21_4_FD_132990 | JGI IMG/M metagenome (GOLD analysis project Ga0187891, IMG submission 132990) | Peatland microbial communities from SPRUCE experiment site at the Marcell Experimental Forest, Minnesota, USA - June2016WEW_21_40 | ecosystem: Environmental > Terrestrial > Soil >... | reverse complement strand
GATGGCTGGCATAAACATCTTACCAACGGATAAGAGAGGCGACAGCATGGTATTGTATGGAAGTGACCCCAAGCTTCTAAAATGGGCTGATGATTTGTTCTTGTATTTTTGGGAACAGGGAAAGCGTTGCTTTCCAGTTTGATTTCATGGTTGTGGTATAGCTCGCCTACTCTTTACTGGTAAAATGGGGCTGGGATCCCCCGCCCCTCGTCTGTGCTCTACCTCCATTTTCTGGAGAAAGTAATTAGGTTCCGAACCCATTTGAGTCTGGGACCCAGCGGCCCACCACAAAACCCACCCAGACCCCATTTTATCTCCTAATTGTACTTTTATAAGAAAGTGACTGTATTCGACTACAACGATAAGAAGGAATATGCGACGTGACTGCTATAAAATGTGAAAAATGCATTTATGGAAACAAGCATAAACACGAGCGTGAAATGTCCAAAAAGACCTTCCTGAAAACGGTAACGGCCATTGTTGCTGGGACTTTTGCTGTTGGAGTTTTGAGGGGTGGCAGAAACAAGCCAGTACTCTTACAAGATCGGATTACAGCCATAACCAACGCGAGGATCTTCGATGGTAACCGTGTCATCGACGACACGACTTTGGTGATCAAAGGAGCACATATACAGGCGATAGGCGGCAAGGTACCAGCCGGATCAACCGTCATCGATGGTCACGGCGCAACCCTGATGCCCGGCTTAATTGACTCCCATGTGCATACCGATCTGAACGGCTTGCGGGACGCGCTTATGTTTGGTGTCACCACAGAGCTGGAGATGAACGGTCATTGGACACCGAAGACGCGTAAAAAAATCGCTGAAAGGAGAGATATCGCTGATTTGCGCTCCCCCGGGATGGGTCTTACTCCTCCAGGAGGTCATCCAACTGAATATATGAGTTCAAGCAGCAACTTGCTTATACGCTTCTTCTACCGTTATCCGACTGTCTCGACCCCTAACGAGGCAGTCAAATTCGTAGACAAACAGATCGCCCAAGGAGCCGACTACATTAAAATCTTCCTAGAGGACGGAACCTGTATCGGTTTCCCCGGACTTCCCGTATTGAATGATGAAACCCTCAACGCAGCCGTAAAAGAAGCTCATCATAAAGGTAAGATGGCCATCGCCCACGTGACGACCGCTGAAGAAGGCAGGCGAGCCATTGCGGCTGGAGTAGATGGGCTGGCACACTTGTTCTTTGATAGTCAGCCTACCCCCAAATTTGTGGATGACATTTCATCTTCTGACGCGTTTGTTATCCCCACTCTGGTGACAATCTCCTCTGCCGTTGGCAACAACGCATCAGCGTTGGCCGCCGACAAACGAGTAAGTTCTCGGCTGAGCCAGAAGTGGCTGGAGTCGCTCTCCCGCAGCATGAACGTCTACCCCGAAGGAAAACTTGAAGATGCCTATGCAGGCGTCATGGCACTCCACAAGGCGGGTGTAGATATCCTGGCAGGTTGCGATGTGTCGGAGCCTATTCCGAGCCTCGGAGGACTCGCCCACGGCGTCAGTTTGCACCGAGAACTGCAACTCCTGGTCGCAGCTGGATTGACCCCGATCGAAGCACTGCAGGCAGCGACATCCACCCCCGCACGCCGATTCGCCCTAACCGACCGAGGCCGAATCGTTCCAGGAGCTCGTGCCGACCTGCTGCTGGTCGATGGCGACCCAACGACGAACATCTCCGACACGCTGTCCATTCGCACTGTGTGGCGCCAGGGTTCTCAACTCAAAAAGTAGACCCTATATTACGAAATAATTCAGCGCAATGAGAAAAAGAATGCCTAATATGAAAAAAGGGAAAAACAAGAGATGTCACCAAACGTCAATGGCAAAGGCAAAGGTAAATGCGCGGCAATTGTAGCTGTTTATTCGCAGTCACACATCTTAAAATAAAGCAACATGTGTTAAAACATGAAATTAGAGAAGTGAAAAACAATGACGGGGAAAACTCTGATAGTTTTTTCGACGATAAGTGGATTAAATGATGAGGTAGCGCATATTATAGCTGACGTGCTTAAAGCAACCTACAACATGGATGTAACTGTCGCAGATATTGGAAAGGGTCCACCGGACATTACGCTGTTCCAAAACATTATTGTTGGTGGCGGTGGTGGAAGTAACGTTTACAATGAAGCTGTGGATTTTTTAGGGAAGGACTTTGAAGGCAAAAATGTTGCGCTCTACTTTCTTTGCGAGCCTGGAGAAAAACCGAAAGCGGAAACTACTGAAGCTAATCAAAAAAAATTACTGGCCAAAAACAACTCTCTCAAGCCCATCGATGTTGGTGCCTTTGGAGGCTGCCTGATTAGCCAAAATAGGCTCATTATGGACGATGCAAACATGGCTTTGGTAAAGGAATGGGCGATTGGGCTGGGAAAGAAGTTTGATACTCAATCCCAACCGCTAAACTTACTCAACCCTGTTCCCTTCGAGTACGCTTTTCAATTTTTCACAGAACTCGAAAAAAACACTGGCGTAACTGCAAGCAGCACTCCTGAGTTCGCCGAAAAACTCCAAATAATACCCATTCAATCCGTAACGTTTCATTTTCAGCGTCAAGATTTTCAAAGATGGTTCAAAATAACTGTCGGCGATGAAGAACTAGCCCGAAGAATTGACCTGATTAATGTATGGACCCACGACGATGAAAACTTAAGGAAAAAGCTGTCCGAAACGGTTCAAAATCGAATCGCCGAATTGAAAGAATAATAACCATCTTCACGCTTGAGTCAAAAATTCCTCTGCTTTGAACAATAAACTACTTCGCAGCTTTAATTATCTTAAAGCTAACTGAGTATTAACGCAGTCCCAACAAACTGTCACGTTGCCAGTAGCGACTGGCCGATTATTTAAGAATCTTTAAACCTTGCTTGTTAATTATTTCTTCCAAGAAGAGAGTTGCACCTTATTGAAACGACTTTTAACCCTGTGCCTATTAATCTTCTTTGTCGGCTTGATTGCGTCCGCCTGTGCTCAGGAGTTTTGCGCCGCCCAAACCGCCCCCGTTGAAGCCAACTCACCAACTCCCTCACTATCTCCAACCGCAAGCCCAGCCTCATCGCCGAGCATTTCTCAAATTTACGAAATTTTGGATATTTCATTTGTTGCCTTAATAGCCGTCTTTGTGATTATCGTGTTGAAAATCGTTTTAGGCGAGCGCCGTGCAGTGAATGACCCGAAGTTGGAAGACCATCCTACGACCAGCAAGACCGGCAAAAGCTAAGCAAGCCGTTAATGACATTGTTTCTGCAGGCTGGCGATGCAGCGTTGAAAGCTACGCCAAAATAATAGAGTCTTTGGATAAGCTGTAAGCCCTTCGAGTCGCCCAAAATTTTGCCCCAAGAACCTTGTAATGTTACAAGTTTTAAATTTTAAAAGGTTTTGAAACCCGCTGTGAACTCAAGCTTAAGGAGAGATGCAAAGAAGCCTTTGACTTCTTAAGGGTAGTCCATCCTAAACCAATTGTTAAAGTGCTTCGTCTTTAGCTCAATATTTTTGCATTTAGGACACTGGAAAAGCGTGCTTTGTAGTTGAGTTGAATCCTCTACTTCGCTCTTTGCCTCCATATCGGTGCCGCACTTTGGACATTTATGCATGTTTTTCTTCACCTTTTAGGTTGATTGTGGTTGCTACGTCGCTTTTGGTCTCCTTAACTTTAGTCTCATTATAGCGGCTAAGAATCACGGTGGTTATGGTGCTTTTTACCCCGTTAATTTTCATAACCCGTTTCTGCAAGACGTCTCGGAACTCCTCAAGGCTTGAGGCAGAGATAAGCGAAACTATATCGTATTCGCCTGCTACCTCGTAGACTTCTTTGGCGTTTTGAAGCTTTGAAAGCTCGCTTAACACGTTGTTTTTCTGAGATCGGTCGATGAAAATATTCACAGAGGCTAAGAATTGGTTCAACTTATGCGCGACCTATTTTTCGAAGTTTAAAGGAGATCACTTTTGTTCCTCAATGGAGATTGAGGGTATTTGCCGATATAAATGTGATTATGAATTGTTCATAACTTGCCTATTTTACTCGACCTTCGTTTAACAAAAAATTTAATGACTAAAAAAATTAACAAGATTTAATTAATTTAAAAGACAATTGTCTAAAAAAACCAAGTGCGCGGTTTAAGCCGCAAAAAGAGGGTCGACCAGAGAGGATTAGGTTAAATGGTTAATTTGTATTGTAACTGTTATAAAACGGCTCGGTGTGTGAATTGTCCGATGGCTCGTTTAGCGAAGGGAATTGCGGTAACTTCCGTTTGTTTAGTTATAGCTTGGGTTTTAATAGTGAGCTACCAAATTTTTACTAAAAGCCCTAACCACAATAATCTCCGTTTTCAAGTTTCCAGCCCCGTTCATCGCTTCATCGTTAAATTCTAACATTAACGTGGGCATCTTCCTTTTTTCCTTCGCCTGGATATTTGTTTTATCTTGTGTCATCACAAACTTCGTTGTTGGAAGAGACAAAAGAATCTCAATACAATTCTTAGTCAGTTTAGGATTAACCGCCATAGGTTCCGTTCTCTTGGAGGTTTTCAAAATTTCGGTGTAAATTTATCAGATCCGAACCTTCCGAAGGCTTATTTTGAATTGTTCGGCAACACTTTTTCGCGTTTTTCTATCTTTCCTTGCCCTTTATTTTCATGTTAGCTATAGATTTTCATCACTCAAGAAAAACTAAAGCGAAAAGGTGAAAAGCCACAGTGGCTAGTAAACCCAAACAAGGAGTCTCAAAAAATGAGTGATCAACCGAACATGGCAACTATCCAGTTAAACGGCGATAAACAAAACTTCATCATCGACAAGAAAGATTTCAAAACAGGCAGCAGAGGATACTACGGAACCGGCAAGATGGTGGCTGGCGGCAAAAAATACCAGATAAGCATCCAGGTTGTGGAAATCGGTTCAAAGCCTAAAGAAGAAAAGAAAGAAAAGTAACCACATTTTTTTTAATTTTATTTTTGTTTAAGGCACGATTGATGCAGTAATTATCGTTATGTTTTCTTTTGGTTTGTCGTTTGAGTTTGTTTTTGCTTTAGCTATCTTGTCAACGACATCCATTCCAGAGATAACCGTGCCGAAGACCGGGTGCTTAGGGTCAAGGAAACTGTTGTTGACTAAGTTGATGAAAAATTGGCTGCTTCCCGTGTTCGGACCAGCATTCGCCATAGCTATCGTGCCTCTTACGTTGTGGTTGTCGCGGGTAAACTCGTCTTTAATGTCAGGAATTGAAGGGTCCCCGTATCCGGTCCCTGTTGGGTCGCCTCCTTGAATCATAAAGCCAGCGATGACTCTGTGAAAGATGGTGCCGTTGAATGTGCCCTTCTGGACCAGGTTCTTAAAGTTGCCAGCCGTTATCGGCATGTCATTTCGTAACGCGATGGTTATGTCACCTAATGTGGTGTGAAACAGAATTTTGGTTTGCGGTTGCGGAATCACACATTTAACCTCAACAATAATTATTCATCAAACCTATTATGCCTATTGTAACCAATATTACACAGGAATTATGGCTTGGAGCTTGAAAGTTTTTCATTGAAGCAATCAAAGAAGTTAACGTAAAATCCATCGAGCTCCACGTCTGAAACGGCGACTTTGAAAGCTGGGCACAAAACTGGCTCAGAGACAAAAAATTAGCGTCCAAACTTAAGGAAATCAGGGGTTCAAAAGAAAATGCGGAGGAACTAAGAAACGATTGTTGATTTTGCAAAAAAAACGTTATGCTGACTTAATTAAGCAAATAAGGGATGCAACTGAGCTTTTCTAAGTAAGTTATCGCATATGCGTTTATAAGAAATGTCGTCCATTTTATTAGCGGTAGGGGTGCTGTTAAAATGAGAGACGAACTTCCATATCCCGACAAAGTTCTGCAAACACTGCATAATCTGTGCGCCACCGCCGCTGATTTGGCAAGAAGAGGCGACGAAGTAGCTATGCTTATGCAGAAGGACCCAAACGAGATTGAAGGCATTTTGGATAAGTACAAGTCAGAAGGATTCGCTGAAAGCTTCTTTGATAATGAAGGAAAAAAAAGGTACTATCTTACTGGAAGAGGAATCATTAAAGTCTGCTCGCTTTTCACGTAGTGGAAACATGCGCCTCATCATTTTTTCATGGGAGTATCCGCCAAGAGTCGTAGGCAAACTCTCAGAATACGTGAAAGCCTTATCAACCCAGCTTGCAGCAAACGATGTGGAAGTCAACGTTGTAACTTATGATTCTATAACCGGTTCAGCCAAGGAACCAACAGGAGTGCAAACAGTTCGCGTATCAAATCCCGTCCAAACACACATCGGCGTTTTAACGTGGGTTTTAACGCTGAACCAGGAGGTTGAAAGAGCAGCTGCCAACATTTACTATCATGCCGACAAACAAATTGACCTTATAGATGTTTGCGACTGGCATTTTATTCCGGCAGCAGTCACCTTAAAAAACGGACTTGGCATACCGTTTGTTTATTCTATAGACAGTTTGGAGGATCATCGGTCTCAAGCGGTAAATACGCCTTATAACATGGCGATTAAAAGTATCGAGTGGCTGGGTTTTTATGAGGCAGAAAAAATCAACGTTAAATCAGAGTGGATGCGTGACGAGGTCATCAGAATTTACAAGGTTCCCAAAGAAAAGATAGCAGTTATCTCACCCACCTCAAATTCTTGGATCAAAGAAATCCTCGAATTATACAGTAACGTGGTCGGAGGCGTAAAGACCGAATGAAAGATGATTTAGCCGTTATGATGCTGAGCTGGGAGTTCCCGCCTAGAGTTATCGGCGGCATTTCTCCACACGTTTACTTTTTATCAAAAAGTTTAGCAAAGCAGGGTGTAAAGGTTTATGTGGTTACCTGCGATTTTCCCGGTGCCCCCTCACATGAAGTAATAGATGGCGTAGAAGTTTACCGCATTGACTCTTACAGGAATCCTGCGCCGGATTTCGCCACCTGGGTTTACTTGATGAACTTGAACATGCAAAAGGAAACAGCGGCATTAACAAGAAAAATCGGAGGCAAAATAGATGTTTTTCACGCTCACGACTGGCTTGTGGCAGACGCGGGAATCGGACTTAAACATGTTTTTCGAAAGCCCCTTCTGGTAACCATGCATTCAACTGAAGTGGGCAGAAGAGATGGATTGCATACTAATACTGAAAAAATGATTCATGAAACCGAAGCATGGCTCACGTATGAAGCGTGGAAGGTAATTTGCTGTAGTGAATACATGATATCGCACGTTAGATGGGCTTTCGGGCTTCCAAACGACAAGTTAGTAATGGTTCCTAACGGCGTAAACACACAATACTACAACGACGTTGTCTGTGATTTAAGGGATACCCGAAGCAAGTTTGCTTTACCAAACGAAAAAATAGTGCTCTTTGTAGGTCGGCTGGTTTACGAAAAAGGCATCCACGTATTAGTTAACGCTGTTCCCAAAGTTTTGGAGAAAGTCGACGCTAAATTCATAATTGTCGGCAGCGGCTACATGAAAGAGCAACTGTTAAACATTGTCCGCAGCATGAAACTTGAGCATAAAGTTCTTTTCGAAGGTTTTATCGATGAACAAACTCTGCTTAAACTTCAAAAATGTGCTGACGTGTCTGTTGTGCCGTCGCTTTTTGAACCCTTCGGAATCGTTGCGTTGGAAGCTATGGCGGCGAAAAGCCCAGTGGTTGCATCTGACACTGGCGGGTTGTCGGAAATAATCGAGCATGACGTGACGGGGGTTAAAGTTTTCCCAAACAACCCTGACTCCTTAGCGTGGGGGATAACGAAGGTTTTGCTTGATGACAACTACCGAACACGCATTAGGGAAAACGCCTACCGAAGAGTGCAGGAAAAATATGATTGGGAAAAAATCGCTAAGCAAACCAAGCTCATATACGAGGGTGTTTTAGGCGAGTACTCAAAGAGTTTTTGGGCATAACTGCGAATAAACAGGAACTACGTCTCCTTCGTTATGCAACCAAAAAACTTGGGTTCAACGCTATTTTCCGATCACCCGTACGTTTTCAACTTGAATCCACGGAGAAATCAACTGCCCCATCTGCCGCTCATTGCTCCCGACCAAACTCACGTTTTTCAACAGCTCAAAAATGTTGCCTGCCAACATTACGCCTCGGCTGCAATGGATTATTTCGCCTTTTTTGATTTTCCAAGCTGGTGTTGCAACGACTGAGAATTCGCCGCTGACGGGATTGCTGCTGTGGGCGCCTTGCAGGTAATAGATTATTAAGCCGTCATCCACTTCGCTTAGCATTTGTTCGGATGTTTTGTTTCCGGGCATAACGTGGAAGTTTGTTGTGTCGATGCTCGGAGTTGACAGGTAACCCGCTCTTGCGGCGTTTCCCGTGCTTTCTTTTGCTTCTTTTTGCGCCGAATAGTTATCGTACAGGAAATTTTGCAAAACGCCTTTTTCTATGACCGCTGTCTTCTGGTGAGGTACTCCTTCGCCGTCAAAAGCCATCGTGCGCAATCCGCCGGGGAATAAGCCGTCGTCGTATACTGTGAGGTTTTCTGAAGCGACTTTTTCTCCGATTTTTCCTTTAAACGGCGATTGATTTCTTTGTACGCTGTCGGCTCTAACCGCGTTTACTAGCGTGTAGGCGAAGAGTTCCTGCAGTGCAAACTGCGTCATTATAAGCTTGGTGGATTTGGTTTCAACCGACTTAGTTTTTAATGCTGAAACCGCCAGTTTCGCCGCTTCTTTTCCTACCCAAACTGGATCTATATCGTAGTTTCTTGAAGCGTTAAATTCATAACAGACCGGCGTGACTGCGCTGCCTTCTTTAGCCAACGTTGCTAAACTGCATTCAATCACCGTTCCTTTGTCAAAGCCTGTGATTCCGTTGGAGTTAGCGATGGCGTTAGAGATGTAAGCGCTGCCTATGCCGCCCTCAATGGGGAAAGCGCGTTTATCAACTTGCACAGCGGAATCTAACATGGCTGAAGCTAAACTGACTAGCTCCTCTGACCCGAGCTCAATAATTTTCTTGTCAAAAGTTTTCTCCAGTGTTGCGTAAAGTTTCTTTTGGGGAAGTTCCTTCCAATCTGCGTCGGGTTTGCTTGCTTTTGCGGCATTTAAAGCTCTGAGAATCACGTTTTCAACGGCTTTTTGGTCATCTAATATGTTTGTGTACGCGAAGCCTACTGCTTTGTTAGCGACTACGCGGATGCCTACGCCTCGGTCAATTATCCTGTTGGTTTTACTGATTTGTCCCAGTTCGATGCCGATGTTTGTTGCTTGTCCCTCGTAAATGTACGCTTCAGCTTCGGATGCTCCGCTTTTTAAGGCGTCGTTAACAGAGTTTTCCGCTAAACTTAGCATAGTTTCTTTTTTAAGCACTGCCACCAACAACCACCTCTTTAACTCTAATGTGTGGTCCACCATCGGAAATGAAGGCGGTTTGACCTTTCCCGCATCTTCCCAGGTCTAACATGAAATCTTTTCCAACAGCATCAATCTTATGCAAGGTTTCAAGAGTGTTGCCGCTTATCGATGCATCGCGTACCGGTGCACCTATTTCACCGTTAACTATTTCGTAGCCTTCTTGGATGCCGACTTGGAAGGTGCCATCAAGATTAGCTTGCCCACCCCTAAAACTCTTAAAGTAAAATCCCTGCTTTACACTCTCGATTAATTCTTCAAAAGAATGGTCTCTTGGCGCCATGTAAGTGCAGCGCATGCGGATGATGGGTTCCACACGGAAATCTTCCGCCCTCGCGTTACCCGTCGGTTCAGCATTGAATTTTTGCGCTGTTTCACGGTTATGCATCAAACCGGCAACTACTCCCTCTTTTATAAGCATCGTTTTTTGGGTTTGGACCCCTTCATCGTCATATTTGAAGGCGCCAAAAGCTCCCTCGATTGTGCCATCATCATAAAAAGTTACCAAGTCTGAACCGATTTTTTTCCCCATGTTACTTGCTAAAACGCCGCCTGAAAGAGCCAAATCGGCTTCAGCTAAATGCCCAAAGGCTTCATGAACAAAAACTCCAACAACGTTTGGACCTAAAACAACGGGGAAGGATCCGCCCTTAAGCGATTTAGCATTTAACTGTTCAACTGCGCGTTTCGCAACTTTTTCGCCAAGTTCCTCGGGAGTTTGCTTGTCGAATATTTCGTAGCCTGCCGTGGAACCTATTTCTTCACGGCTAAAAGTGAAAACGCCCTCGTTTAAGGCTGAAGCGGTTATTCTTGCCCAAACATACAGTTTATCCTGCTCAATGTTTGTGCCGTCGCTGTTTGCGAAATAGCTGGTTCCGGTTAAATCAAAGTAATCTACACTGCAGCTTTTCACCCGCTGATCAAAACCCAAGCTTGTCTTGTTTATCGCTAAAGCAGTTTTAATTTTATCCTCCATCAAAATGTCTGCAGGGTTCTTTTTCGGGTTTGCTTCAACGCGGTCATTAACCACTTTGGCTTCAGCAAGCTTAATCGGCGTTTTCAACCGTGAACTAGCCATCCTCGCCATCCTGCAAGCGTCAGAAACAGCGCTCACCAAAATTTCACCGTCAAATGAGCCGACAGAAGCAAAGCCCCACCCGCCGTTCACCAGCACACGCAAGGCAACGCCGTTTTCAATGCCCTGCTTCGCCGCTTCAACACGCTCCTCCTTGAGGGTTAGACTTGTTTTGTAGAGTTTTTGTGCTCGGGCTTCAGCGTACTGGGCTCCAAACTTTTGGGAGGCTGTCTTGTTGATTTTGGTTAGAAGGTCAATCAAGATAATCTGTCCTTTGTGTAGCTAAACGTTTAACTAGAATTATTTGAGGGAATTAAATCATTTCGTTTAATAATGGCTGAATAACTACCACTCGGATTTTTTCCTTACCAGAAATCGCCAATATTTAACTGCTTAACGGTTCCATGTGCGGGCTTAGGTTTAGTTGCTGGAGCATCAACACCTAAAACAAGCTGTCCGTAAACTCCATCGTATCCAGGAGTGACCTTGACTGTGCCGTTTCTCACTTTAACGACGGCTTCAGCAATTGGCGCATCCACCACTTGGGCTAAAGCCTGCATTGGCGTATCAATCAGCACCGTGTACTCGTCTCCGAATTTTTCAACCAGCAAACTATAGTTTCTCCAAACCGCCTGCGTCGAAGGGGAATCAGTACCCAACACCGTCGCGATTATTTCTGAGAGCGGAAGCAACCGCATAAACCCCGGCACGCCTTCACGTTTGAAGTTTACTGGTCGGTCGGCGAGTTCTTCAACCCGTTGCTCCACCCCTTTAGTGAGTTCTCTGCGGCAAACTGGGCATATATTGTTGAATTTTCTGGCTTCCTGCGGCGAGAGGGAAACTTTGCAGTTTCGGTGTCCCGTCCAATGGTACTTGCCATAAGCGGGGTCAACTTGAATTGTGAATTTGAATCTTGCCGGGTCGTTGCTTTTTATGGCGTCTGTGACTTCTTGGTAAGTGAATTTTTGGAGCTCGAAAACGTTGGCTTCTCTGCCGATGCGCCAGGGACAAAAACTGTGGCAGTCGCTGTTTGAGAGAAGTGCGTATCTGTCAAGTTTGCTTAGGCGCCAGTTCATCGGTGAATCGCTGCTTAAGCCAGTTTCTAAGGCGTGGATGTGCCTTGTCATGTCTTGGTAGCAGTCTTCCATGCTGTCAAAGCCGCTAAACGCTCCGAAAACGCTAAACCACGGTGTCCATGCGTGGGCTGGAAAAATCATGTTGCCGCTTGAAACAGCCATCACCTGCTCGACAAGCTGCGGGGCAGTCATGTTCAGGATAGGTCTGCCGTCTGAGGATAAATCGCCGAAGCGTTTCAGAGCATCGTTGATTTGCGTGGCTGTCTCCATGCTAGGCGTTAAGATGACGTGGTGAACTTTTTTGGATTCGCCCTTATAATCAAAGATAGTGCAAACCTCAGTCGTGAGCATGAAACGAACTGGGGACTCCGCATTGCCCGTTAACCTGAAGAGACCCTTGTCTGGTTCAGGCGTTAAGGTTTCTTTGATTTCTTTGAGCCACTGCGGGTGGGTGAAGTCGCCTGTGCCGACCAGGTTTAAGCCTTTCATTTTTGAGTAGCGGGCTATTTCAGTTATGCACATTTGCTCGCTTGTTGCCCGACTGTAACGTCCATGAATATGCAGGTCAGCTACGACTTTCAAAGCTATTCGCCTAAACCCTAACGTGCCCTTTAACCATTTTAAGGCTTTGCAAAGTCACGCGGATCCCTTGCGCGTCAAGAGCTGAACGCTGTCTTCAATCGAATTTTACTATGGTTTACAGTTTAGCGTATTAATCAATGCCACAAGCGCTTCAACGAGTTGCTTGATGAGGGTTCGTGTATCTTCGTTGGTTAATCTGCCGTTGGCGTCCACATTTTCGGCGGCAGAAGACAGCATGACTTCGGGCTGATTAACTGTGTGCATATTTAGCCTAACAAACGACTGGCGAAGGTGGTATTGTGCCCTAGCTCCGCCAAACCTTCCGGTTGACGCGCTCATGACGGCGACTGGCTTGCCGGCAAGCACGTTTTGCGTGTATGGTCTTGAAGCCCAGTCAAGCGCGTTCTTCAGAACCCCCGGAACTGAATAGTTGTATTCTGGAGTGGCAATCAGAAGGGCGTCGGCATTTCTGATTTTCTCCTTAAACTCTTTCACTCTTTGCTGCGGATTGTTTTCGAGGTCTTGGTTGAAGGGCGGGATTCCTTCTAAATCGAAAACTTCCATCGCGACGTTTTCAGGCGCACCCTCACCGGCTGCACGGACTAAAGCTTTGTTGTATGAGCCTTTTCTTAGGCTTCCAGCAAAAGCGAGAATTTTAAACTGTTTTTCCAAAGAAAATCACCTTGGATGCCGTTAACGGAACAAACACCTATACGGATTTAAGGCTTTCCAGTTTGCTCTTTGCTTGGCGTTAGCATGGTGCACCTGATTGGCTTTATCGAACCCATATTTGTGTTGGTTTTTTGTTGTAAATACTAGACCTCCTGTTAGGGTAGGCTGGCTTGGCTGAGAGGTTGCTTTTTGTTGCTTTTTTGGTTTAGAGCTTAATTTTGGCTCATTAGTGGATGATTCTTTATGGTATTTCAACGGTGAAATCGCTGAGAAACAGGTATAAACCCATTGATACCTGCTTCGCAACTCCTGCCAGTGCGTCCCTTTCAAAACCCCTTTATTCGGCAATCTGTTTTTAAATGTCCGCTGGGTAATGGAGTTTATGCATGAATGGGCACTAGCCGAAGCAATCCTTGCGTCAGCAAAGGAGATTGCAGAGAAGGAGCAGTTGAAGGAAGTTACAGAGGTCACCATCAGAGTTGGCGAACTCCAGCAAGTTGAGGCTGGCATTTTGCGTTTTGCTATTTCGCAGATGAAGCCGCCGATTTTTAAAAACGCTAAATTCCGCATCCTAAAAGCCAAAACAACGCTAAAATGCAGGGTTTGTGGAACCTCCTGGGAGTTTAACCTTAAAAAACTTGATGAAACCACTGCGGAAGCCATCCATTTTGTCCCTGAAGTAGCGCACACCTACATTAAGTGTCCAAAATGCGGCAGTCCCGACTTTGAAATCGTCAATGGGCGTGGAGTTTGGCTTGAGAACGTAAAAGGAGCCAGATAATAGTGGTTGACCCGCGGACAAGCGTAATTAACGAGCGTTTAATCAGAATAAGCCGAATAATCGCCGTTTCAAGCGGCAAAGGCGGAGTTGGAAAAAGCATGGTTGCAACGGCACTTGCCCTGTCACTCGCCCAAAGCGGCTGCCGCGTCGGATTATTCGACCTCGACTTCACGGGACCCTCAACCCACATAATCCTCGGCGCCCAAAAAGCCGAGTTGAAAGAGGAAAAAGGCATAGTTCCCCCAACCGTCCACGGTTTAGAATACATGTCGCTAATCTACTTCGTCGGAGACAAAGCCGCCCCCCTCCGCGGAGCCGACATCTCAAACGCCCTAATCGAACTCCTTTCCGTCACCCAGTGGGGTGCCCTTGACTTCCTCGTGATTGATATGCCGCCGGGGATAGGCGACGCCGTTCTCGATTTGGTGCGCCTCGTCAAACGCATAGAATTCCTAATCATAACCACGCCATCCATGCTGGCTTTTGAAACCGTAAAAAAGCAGGCTAATCTCCTATGCGAATTAAAAATGCCCATTATCGGCGTAGTGGAAAACATGAAAATGGGCAAGGCAAACTGCGTTCAGATGGAAACACAGAAACTTGATCTTAAGTATCTGGGAGCTATCGCCTTTGACCAGCAGGTTGAAGATGCCATTGGCGAGGGTGCAAAACTGATGAGCTCGGGCGTCGGAAGAGGGGTTTTCAAAATCGCGGAGAAATTCATTTTACCTGTAAAAAAGCGCTCCAGAGATGACGTGTACGAAAGCGGTAATATTTGATTACGTCGGCACCCTTGTTAACTGCAAAAGCTACACGATGGAAGCTTCAAGACTGAAGCTGTATAGGGCTCTTGTCAGCGAAGGTTTTGAGATGTCTGAAGACAGCTTCGTATCAGCTTACACTGTGGCGCATGAGAAATACCGCAAAGTACGCTATGGGCAGCTAAGAGAAGTGACGAACGCGGTTTGGGTTGCAGAAGCCCTTTGCAACCTCGGCTACAAGGTCACGGCGGATGATCCCCGAGTTAAGGCTGCCCTTAACGTTTTCTTCCAAGACTTCATAGACACACTTGAGCTGCGGGAAGGAGCAAAAAAACTAATCAAACAAGCCAAAGCCCAATACAAAGTCGGCTTAATCTCAAACTTCACCCACGCCCCAGTCATCTACAAAAGCCTAAAACAGCTGAAAATAAACGGATTCTTCAACGTCGTTGTGGTTTCAGAGGAAAACGGCTGGCGAAAACCAAGCAGCCACATATTCCAAGACGCCCTAAACAAGCTACAAGTCCAAGCATGCGAAGCCGTTTACATAGGCGACAGCCCAAACGAAGACATCAAAGGAGCTAAAGAGGCGGGGCTGAAAACGGTGTTTGTACCCTCACAATTTAACACCCTGAAAGATCTTGTTGAAAGCGAGCAAAAGCCAGACTATACAGCCAGAGACCTCAAGGACATTTCCAAAGAACTAAAGTGCCAAGCATTGTTCGCTGAAAAAAACTAAATCAAACTCTAAAACCAAACTCTAAAACAAAAATCAACCCAACAAGCTCTAATCCAAAATTGCCTGCCTATAGACCTGTTCAGTATTTGTGTCAAAAAACAACCACAAAAAAAGAAAAGAGAATTTAGATTTTCTTTGTCTTGGTCGCTGTTTCTAGTGCGACTACGCCTGGCAGTTTTTTGCCCATTAAGAATTCGATGAGTGCGCCGCCTGCAGTGCTTATGTAGCCGATTTTTTTGGTTAACCCGTATTCTTGTATGGCTGCGATGGTGTTTCCGCCGCCTGCGAGGCTGAAGGCTTTGCTTTTTGCTATGGCTTCGAAGACGCCTTTTGTGCCGTAATTGAACGCTTTGTTCTCGTAGACGCCCATTGGACCTGAGACAACGATGGATTTGGCTTTGCTGATTAGGGCGGCAAATGCGTCAACAGTTTCCTTTCCAATGTCGAAAATGCTGTATTCAGTTGGCAGGTAACCGGTCGAGATTTCTTTGCGTTTGCCATCCACATCCAACGCCACATCTACTGGCAAGATAATCTTCTCAGGGTACTTGGCGAGAAGCGCTTTTATGCCGGGCACAAACTGCATCAGTTCTTTCTTAGCGAGAAAATCCATGGTTTTCTTGCCCAAATTGATGCCGTGTGCGGCGAGGAACAGCTGCGAAGTTACTCCACCGACAAGAACGTAGTCGGCTATGCCGTTGTCCAAGACGTACTTGGAGATTTCAAGCGCGTCGTCTGCTTTGGCTCCGCCCATCACGTAGACGCATGGGTGCTCGGGTTTCTCAAGCGACCTGCTCAGAGATTTAAGTTCACGCTCCATTATTCTGCCGGCTGCGGAAGGCAAAACGGCGGTGAAGCCAACCATCGACACGTGCCCGCGGTGTGCTGCGGCGAAGGCGTCGTTAACGAATAAATCTGCGAGCGGCGCAAGGTTCTGCACCAAATCGGTTTTGCTTGCTTCTTCCGGAGTCATGCTTTTGGTTTCTTTATCCCAGCTGCGGACGTTTTCCAAAACTAGAATTTCTCCGCCCTGCAGGTTCTTGATGGCTGCTTTCGCTTTTTCTCCGAAGAGGTCGTCGACGTATTTTACTGGGCACTTGAGAATGTTGCCTAAGATTTCTGTGTGGCCCTTGAGCGTGGTGTAGTCCGGGTCTCCTTTGCGTCCCTGATGCGCCAAAACAACGACTTTTGCGCCTTTTTCAGCCAGCTCCTTAAGGGTTGATTCAGCGTGTGCTCTTATGCGTACGTCGCTTGTGACTTTCTTGGTTGCGGGATCTATTTCTGAGTTGAAGTCTACTCTGACAAGAACAACTTTGTTCTTTACGTCAAAATCATCTAAAGTTTTGTATTTCGCCATGTTACTCACTTCTTTTGCTTAATTGAAAAAGAAAAAGATAGGAAGGATTTAAGTTTTGTTTGCTTGTTTAGAGACCTGCTTTTTTGCCGATCATTTCGATGAATTCAACCATGCGGTTGCTAAAGCCCCACTCGTTATCGTACCATGCGAAGACTTTAACGAAGTTGCTTTTATCGCCTAGAACCATGGTTAATTGCGAATCGAAGACCGCTGAGTAAGTGGTGTGCAGTACGTCGGTTGAAACTATTGGGTCTTCAGTGTAATTTAAGATGCCTGCAAGTGGGCCTTCTGCTGCTTTCTTCATCGCCGCGTTAATCTCGTCTTTGGTAACGTCTTTGCTTAAAATTGCGCTTAAGTCAACAATGGATACGTCTGGTGTTGGAACACGTAGGGAGTAGCCATTCATTTTTCCAGCGCAACTTGGCAAAACTAAGCCGATTGCTTTTGCTGCCCCAGTGCTTGTTGGGATGATGTTTATTGCTGCTGCTCTTGCTCTGCGGGGGTCTTTGTGGACGAGGTCTTGGACTTTTTGGTCGTTTGTGTAGCTGTGGCATGTTGTCATAAAGGCTCTTTCTAAGCCAAAGTTGTCGGATAACACTTTTGCGACAGGTGCTAAGCAGTTTGTTGTGCATGACGCATTGCTTAAGATGTTGTGTTTTACCGGGTCATATGACTTATCGTTTACGCCTAAAACAAAGGTTGCATCGGGGTCTTCTGCTGGCGCGCTGATGAGAACCTTCTTTGCTCCTGCCTGGAAATGTTTACTTGCACCTTCACGGTTAGTAAACAAGCCAGTGGATTCTACTGCTAAGTAAACTCCAAGGTCTTTCCATGGCAATTGCACTGGGTCTCTTACGCTGAGGCATTTGAGGGTTTTTCCGTCGACAATCATGTCGTTGCCTTTGACTTCGACTGTGCCGGGGAAACGTCCGTGAATCGAGTCATATTTTAGAAGGTGAGCGTTTGTTTTGGCGTCTGCAAGATCGTTGATTGCTACGAAATCAATGTTTGCGTGACGTTCAAGTGCTGCGCGGTAAAGAAGCCTACCGATTCTTCCGAATCCGTTAATTCCTACTTTTATTGTCATAATATCACCGTGTTTACAAAGTTTGTACAATACCCTCTACCCTTATTAGTTTTCCGACACAAATTCAAGCAAGCTGACAAGCAACCGCAAGCTAAACGCTTAGAATAATTTTAGCCAACTGCAAGAAAACGTTGCAATTTAATTTTTTGTCTATTTCAAAAAACTATTTTTAGAAAATTCCGCCTTCTCTAAAGTAATAGTTCTCTTCTTTCTTCGGCCCAAAGCTTCTTACGCCTTCACGTTTAAGCTTGCACCGCAGTTCTTCAGCGTACTCCTGGGTTATTTCCCCTTTCTTCTGCAGGTAAGCAATTATTTCCTCTGCTTGCGCTTCGGTGTCGCATCGGCGGATAAAATCCACGGCACAAGGATTAAAATGGCGCAGCTTATCAGGCGTCTCAGTGCAGGATTCAAGCTCCTCTTCCAGGCAGTCTTCACGTTCAGCGGCTTCCTCGGCTTCTTCTGGGTTTTTTCGTACAGCGTTAATTGGAACCTTGACATCTCCCGCTACAAGTTCCTTGTAGAGGTGCGGAAACATTTTTTTGAGCGCTTTTTTATCTGTTGCCATTTTTCATCAGTTAACTAAAAATAAATATTAAATTCCTCTTTATGTGCTTTTTTGATGGAAAAACCAGATTTCACGGAGTTTATGTTGGGAGGAATTGTTGGGTTGGGTTGGTTTTTAGAATTTTTTCGAGTTCCTGAACCTTTAAGCCTTTCATTTCGTCGCCGAAAACTTCGCATTTTCTCTTTTTCCCCGCTTCCTCAGAGCTTCGAGCAACAATTTCAAGTCCATTTTTGGCAGAATTCTCGGCGTAGATGTGAAATGACGCCGAAGTTATTCCCTGCTTGTTTACGGTTGTCCAAGCTGTTTTCGAAATTTTTATCCCCTCTGCTTTGAGGATTTTTATGATTTCCTCCGGGTCATCCGTGTAAACGGCGATGTCAATGTCGCTTCCCCGCTTTATCGTTCCTCGCCAAACGCTTCCGATTAAAACAGGGCAATAAGCATTTAGAATCTTCATTGTTTTTAGGGCTTCGTTTCGCATTTGAATTAGCCGTTCTTTTCTTTTTGGCCCTTCGTTTTCTTCAGCTATCCTATCAAGTTCAAGCGCAACTTCGAGGTTAGAAGGCAAAAAGTGAGCTCCCAAAGTTTTTGCAGCTTTTTCTTTAGCTTGTTTATACTCCTTTTCGCCGCCAAAATAAAGCAAAGTAGCGGCTTCTCTTGCGACTCTGCATTTTAAGTCAAAGTCAACAATCAATCGTTCACCATCGCTTTCCTTAGCGTTTCACTATTGTTTCGTAAAGATCAACGGTTTTTTCGGCGATTCTGGTCCAAGTGAACTCTGCTATGACACGTTTCCTGCCATTTTTGCCAAGCACCTTGCGTCTTTCAGGGCTTTCTAAAGCGCTGACTACTCCCCACGCAATATCAGACGGGTTATTTGGATCCACATGGTAACCGCATTGTTCTTCACCACAGCAAATTACGATTTCACGCATTCCGCTGACGCCGGCGGCGCCTACCACAACTGGCTTCTCCATGCTCATCGCTTCAAGAGCTACGATACCGAATGGTTCATAGTAGCTTGGAAAAACTGCTATGTCGCACGCGGCGTAATGATGTATTCGTTCTTCCTCGGGGATGAAGTCAAAGCAGAATTTAACGTACTCGTTAAGCCTAATTGTTCTCGTGAGGTTTGTCAGGTACTCTTGAAGTTCGCCTACGCCTACAACGACCAATCTTGCATTAGGAATCTTTGTTAGAATATGCGGCATCGCCATTATGAGTTTATCAACGCCTTTGACGCCTACGAGCCTGCCGAGGAAAAGAATCATCAGCTCATTATCTTTTAAGCCATATTTGCTTCGAATTCGCTTGATGTTCTCGGAAGAAACGTTTTCAGGATTGTATTTTTGTGGGTCAACACCGTTGTAGCTTACCTGAATTTTTTCTCTTTGAAAACCAAGCTGTATAAGCTCATCTTTCATGGCGTACGATACTGTTACAATCATATCGGCCATTTTGCCTGCGCGCAATTCTATGTTGCTGACTACGCTTGAGCCGTTTCCTAAGGTTCGACCTTTCTCGGTTGAGTGAACATGGAAAGCTAAAGGCAGACCGGTTTCTCTTTTAACGGTTATTCCCCCCATTGCCGAAAGCCAATCGTGCGCAACAACAATGTCGTACTTCATGCCTTCTTTTTTGATCAACTCGTTGATGAGTTTAGCCGCTGACAAATAATTATAAACCATTAGTTTGCCGAAGAAATGTAATCCTCTGCCCCATTTTTTGATGTCTTCGGCTATCACGTCTGGTAGCGAGTCTGAAACGTCAATGTGCAACGGGCGATGAATCTCTATTCCACGCCAGATTTCTCTAGTCGGCAAAGAACCTGCGTCATCATTCATGGTGAAAACTGTTACGTCGTGGTCATCCAAAACGAACTTTCTCGTGATCTCGGCTGCGTAGGTTCCTAATCCTCCAACTATTTTAGGTGGGTACTCGTAGACAAAAACGGCAAGTTTCATTCTGAGCTGTCACCAATTTATCCTTAGCATTGGTAATCACTGTACTAAAACTTTGCTTATAGAGAAGAAAACGTGAAATCAAGTAAACCGCATAAGAGTTTAGGAAAGTTTGATTAGAAGGTTCTGCATATCACATACACAGGCAAGGTGCCTGCAAATGAGTTTATCAACTATAAAACAAGAAATACTAGAAACTATGCTACTCAACGAAAGACCACTGAAAGCCGTTGAAATCGCAGGTGAAACCAAAATGAAGTTCCCGCCGGTTATGATGCATCTTTTAGGGTTCGCCCGCATGGGGTACGTGACCTCACCTGAAAAAGGACTGTACGTTATCACTGAGAAAGGAAAAGAAGCCCTCGGCATACCACAAATTAACAAGGAAAAAGCCGCAGCCATACTAGCTTATTCGCCGCATGACAAAGCATTCAGCTTCTACGTTGATATCGGAAAACCACTGAACCTGCACGCTCATAACCTTCGTGATTTCGCCAATAAAATTGAAAAAGCAGACATTGCATCACTAGAATTTCATACAAAACGCGGCGACTTTGAAGCATGGTTCAAAGGACTCGGAGACGAAGAATTAACAAAAAAAGTTGCATTATTAAAACAGAGAAATGTGACCGGAGAGGAACTGCGCATGCAACTGCATGAAATCGTTAAGCAACGATATATCGCGTTAGCTAAATTGGCAGACCAACCGGTTTACGCAGAATAACCTATTTTTTTATAAATCGTTTCGTCATTTTCAGCAGCATGATGCATTTTGTCATCTGCTCCGTGTATTCGGCGCTTAACTGAGCCTTAATCCATTGGCGTGAGCGGACCCAAGTTCTCTGTAAATCCAACGCCGAGCAAAACAGTTGCATAGGTTTTTCGCAAATTCGACCGTTGGGTTATGGAAAAAATGAAATACACAGAGGCGAATATTACGTTGCTGAGGCGAACTTGCATTGAGCGAAGTTAGAATAGTTTCCGTCAAGATACCTGAAGAAGTCTACCTTGAAATGGCGCTGCGTATTCCCGAGGGTGACCGAAGCAACTTCATCAGGGAAGCCATAACCGAAAAGCTTGAGAAAACGCCTAAAGCAGACAAACTTTTAGCCCTGGAAGAGCGAATGGGCAAAATAGAGCAGGAGTTTGGGCAAATCAGAAAATCCCTTGCCGATTTGGAGCTGCTTACGTTTCAACATGGAAAAATTAACCCGCATTCCTTCTGCATCGATGAAGTGGACCATAAAATAATGGAGTATCTGCTTCATTACAAGAGCGCAACCACGCCTGAACTGGCGGATTACGTTAAAACCAACAGGTGGCTCATACTTAACAGGCTAAGAAAAATACAGAAAACCTCCAAAAAACAAGTTGGAAAACCAATAATCGAGTATTACGCGGGCGAACGGTCCGGAAAAAAGAAGGCTTGGTGGATAGACGAAGAACTGATCCAAGAATGACACGGTTAGCTTTAAATTAACTGGGATTGTTGGTTTGTAAACGGTGGGCTCGTAGTCTAGTACGGATTAAGGCATCGGCCTCCGGAGCCGAGAATCCTGGGTTCAAATCCCAGCGAGCCCGCTACTGCTTTTAAAATTGTAAACGGATCCTTTGAAAAGTAGACCGCTAAGCACTATAGTTTTTGTTGTTGGTCTACAAACGAGGATTAAATAAGAAACTGTAACTAAGCTGTAGTGAGGCATGCGTTTGTCAAACGATGAATATGCTGAAAAAGATATGCAGCAAGCAGAAGTTTTTGATGCATTAGGTCATCCTACTCGGATAGTTATTTTGAAGGCTTTAAACGAAGGACCCGCTGGTTTTGCCGAATTAAAAAAGAAAACTGGCATAGAAAGCAGCGGTCACCTTTTACATCACCTAAACAAGCTTAACGGCTTAGTAAAAACGGACGAGTACGGCAAATACTGTCTTTCTGACCAAGGAAAAGATGCTTTATTGAGCGTGCAAACAGTGGAAAAAGTTGCAGACTTAAAAGCAAACAGGAAGGCTGCAGACTTCATTGAGCATACAGAAACAATTTTGGAGGGCGTTGCTGCCTTATTTGCGGTCCTGTTGGTAATAAGTTCTGCAACGGCGTTTTACCAATTAAAAGAAACCGGTCTGCTTGAACAGACTATTTTTCTCGGCGTTGGCTTCTTTGTGTGCTTAGGCGGCTATCTTCGAATACAGGCAGAGTATGTCTCAAAAGTAAGAGCTATCAACAAAGATTGAAACGTAAAAAATGAAAACTGATTTCGCGCTGGCAGAAAGTAGCACCTATAAGTGTTCAACCGTCGTTTAGCTTATCCGTAATTAACTTGCGACTTTGTATTTTCTTTGCTACTTGGTACAGGAGGCTCCCTATGGCTAAGGCAAAAGCTGGAAAAACCGGCATTATGTACCAGTAAATTTTTGTCTGCGCCAAACTGAATATCAACAGCACAATCGTCATCCACAAGAGAATTAACGTGTCTTCTTTTATGCGCTTAACAACCGCGTTGAACCCGCAGAGCACAGCTGCGAAGGGCAGCAGGGCTAGCCAAAGCCAGTTTTCGTTGTGAGCTAAGTAGTTTAAGTAGAAGAGGTAGCCTGCTAAGTGACCCTCCACGGTGCTCGTTGACCGTGTAAGGTCAGCGTAGATGAAGTACCACTGCCAAAATTCTGACCCGAAACGGGCAGCCATGTAGATCAGCCACGGCGAAAACAGCAGAAGCCCAACTCCCCAGAAAAGAGTAAAGCGTTTTGTGAAGAGAAACCGCAGATTTTTCTTTGTCGCGATTAAATATGCAAAAATGATTAGCGGAATCAACAGGGCATCGATCTGCTTTGTCATAAATGCCAACCCAAAAAACAAGCCGCTTAAAACTGCGTATCGATTCGCTTTTTCTTTTTCCTCGCTTAAAACAAAAAAGTAAACGCTTGCTAAAATAAAGCAAGTTAACGGGACATCGGTCATGGCATATCTTGCGAACACGTAATAAGTTATGAAAGTGCCTAAAACAATCGCTGACATGAACCCGACATATCGGTTGTAGAGTTTCTTTCCTAAGTAGAAGATAAAGATCAGCGATGAAGCTCCGAAGCCAGCGGTCCAAATCCTCGAGGCAAAGTTGTTTACGCCGAAGACTTGGTAGGCAAGAGACATAAGCCAAATCAAAAGTGGCGGTTTGCCTATCACGAAAGACACGGCGCCGTCAGCCCAAGGCGTCAAGTAATCGCCCGTTTTAAACATGTGGTACGCCCACTGCGAATAGGTTTGCTCGTCGGCTGCCTGAAGAACCCCGATTCCCAGATTAACGAAGAATATCATCGAAAACGCGAGAATTGCCAAAATAAAAACCATGTCAGAGTGCGTTTTGAACCAGGAGTATTTTTGGTTCGAAATATCATTTGAGTCAGCATTTCGCTTCTGCCGTCTAGTGGAGTTAAAGGTGCATGCTAACGCAAAAATAATCACTGCTCCAATGGCGCAGGCGATAATGTCAAACGCGACGGTGGTCCATGGTAAAGAATTGGGCGATTGGGAAAGTTGAGTTTGAACCGTTGAGTTGTATAAAGTGAAAGCGTATATCGCAAAATCGTCTGAACCTACATACAGAGTGTTGTTCGCGATGGCTGGGGATGATTCTATATTGTTTCCTGTTTGGTAACTCCATTCTTTGGCTCCTGTAGCGGCATTGAAGCAGTAGATGCTGTTGTCTTCGGAGCCAACGTAGACGTTGCCCTCTGCAACTGCTGGCGAAGATATGACCCAGTACCCGGTTGGGCTCTGCCATATTTTACTGCCGGTTGAAGCGTTTAGACAATAAACGTTGTTGTCCTCGGAGCCTACGTAGACGTATCCGTAGGCGACAGCTGGAGAAGAGTACACTTCGTCTGCCGTTTGGTACCTCCAAATCTGGGCGCCCGTGGAAGCGTTCAAACCGTAAACGTAACCGTCGTATGCGCCTATGTAGACGTAACCATTGTAGACGGCTGGAGAAGAGTTTGAGCTTCTAATGGGGTGGCTCCATATTTCGCTGCCTGTTGAGGCGTTAATAGCGTAAAGGAAATCGTAGCTGTTGGCAACGTATACTACTCCATTTGACACGGCTGGCGACGACTCCACTGAGTACAAAGTTGGAAAACTCCAAATTGTAGCTCCGTCCGTAGCGTTAAGAGCGTAAACGTTTTGCGTTCCTGAACCAATGTAAACAACCTCATCCACAACTGCGGGCGAAGACCGCACTGGACCGCCGATGAATGTTTTCCAAAGAGGGTTTCCCGTGGTAATGTTTAGACAGTAAACGTAGCCGTTGTCTGCGCCCACGTAGACGTGTTCATCGTAGATTGCTGGTGACGACCATACTTCACTTCCAGTTGCACATTTCCAGACAGGTTCCCCATTTGACGCGTTGAAACAGTAAACTTGGCTATCCCTGGAACCCACAAAAACATAGCCGTCCGCCACAGCGGGGGAAGACTGCACCATTCTGCCCGTGGTGTAATTCCACAAGAGTTTAGCGGAATCGAATGAGCTGTTTCCAGCAACTGAGCCAATATGGCTTGAACTTTGACGGAACATCGTCCAGCCGCTGGTGCTGGAACTGGAGTTGCTTCCTAAAGCAACCGGCACGCAAACTGATAGAAATAGAATTACGCAAATTAGACTAATGGCTAACCAATTGCGTTTTCGCATTTCCATCCTTAACGACCACATGTAAAATTGGAATATTAAAACTAATTGAATTTCAAGCGGAATTCGTTTAGGCCTCAGCGGACCAGCCGCCTTGCTTGAAGTTTTTTAACGAAATTTTAGGTTTAGAAAAAATACTTGATTGCTGTGCCGTTTATGTTATCGCTGTTCCATCGAGCTTTCCGCTGTTTCTAACCTTTTGGGGATTCAGGGACGCTTTCGCGTGGAAAATGGTATTTTCTTTGTTAGTTTATATGTTTTTTTTGCTATTTGGTACAGGAAGCTGCTTATGGCTATGGCGAAGGCTGGGAAAGCGGGCAGGATATACCAGAAAAGTTTTGATTGCGCAAAAGTGAACACTAACATCACGATTGCCATCCATAACAGGATTAATGTGTCTGCTTTTAAGCGCTTGACAATTGTATTGAATGCACAGAGCCCTGCTGAAAAAGGCAGCAGTATCACGTAAAGAAGGTTTTCGTTGTTAGCTAAGTAGCTGAAATAGTAGAGGTAACTTCCGACATGATTCTGAACAATACTGACAGTTCTCGTGACGTCGCCGTACACAAAATACCAATACCAGAACTGTGATCCAAAACGGGCGCTCATATAGATTAGCCAAGGAGAAAAAACCAGCAGACCCACTCCCCAAAAAAGAGTAAAACCTTTTGTGAAGAGAAATCTGATGCTTCTCTGCGTTGCGACGAGATACGTGAAGATAATTAGCGGAATCAGCGCGGCTTCAATCTGCTTTGTCATCAGCGCCAACCCGAAAAATAGACCGCTCAATGTCGCGTATCGAATAGTTTTTTCTTTTTTCTCGCTCAAAACAAAAAAGTACAGACTGCCTAAAGTGAAGAAGACTAAGGTGACATCGGTCATGGCGAGTCTTGCAAACACGTAGAAGGTTGTGAACGTGCCTAAAACTAGAGCCGACAGAAACCCTACGTAGGGGTTGTAGAGTTTCTTTCCCAAGTAGAAGATAAGAACCAATGATAAGGTGCCGAATATGGCGCTCCAAATTCTTGAGGAGAAATTGTTAACGCCGAATACCTGGTAGGCCAAAGACATCAGCCACATGCTAAGAGGCGGCTTACCTATCCAAAATAACCCGCCATAAGCCCATGGTGTCAGGTAATCTCCACTTTTAACCATGTGGAATGCCCATTGAGAGTACGTTTGCTCGTCGGTAGCCCAAAGATGTCCGCTTCCTAGATTGATGAAGAATATTGTTGAGAAAGCCAGAATTCCTAAAACACAAAGCGCATCTGTGTGTGCTGAAAACCAAGACGGATTTCGGTCAGAAATATTTGCGGCTTCAGCGTTTCGCTTAGCTCGCCTCGTTGAGCGAATGAATAGCGCGACCGCAAAAGCAATCACCACCAAAACGGCGATTGTAATCACATCAAACGCAATCGTGGTCCACGCTGGAGAGTTGGTAGATTGCAAAAGTGTTGTTTCGGAGGTCGAATAAGATAAGGCAAAGGCGTAGATATGATTATCATCAGAGCCTACGTATAGGGTATTGTTTACAATGGCTGGTGAAGAATCAACAAAATTTCCAGTCTCATAACTCCATTGTTTTGCTCCTGTGGAAGCGTTAAAACAGTAAATGCTGTTGTCTTCGGAGCCCACGTATACGTTGCCCCCTGCCACTGCTGGCGAAGACGTGACCCAGTATCCGGTTGGGCTCTGCCATATTTTACTGCCGGTTGAAGCGTTTAGGCAATAAAGGTTGTTGTTTTCGGAGCCTATGTAAACGCATCCGTAGGCAACTGCTGGGGAAGAGGTCACTGAATCTTGGGTTTGATATTTCCAAATCTGGGCGCCCGTGGAAGCATTCAAACTACAGACGTAACCGTCGTATGAGCCTATGTAGACGTAACCATTGTATACGGAGGGCGAGGAACTAAGGGTCCCAGTGTGGTGGTTCCATATCTCGCTGCCTGTAGACGCGTTAAGAGCGTAAACTAAAAAATTAGAGGCAACGTAGACTACGCCGTTTGAGACAGCAGGCGACGACTCCACCGCGCCACTAGTGGTGTAATTCCAGATTTGGTTGCCGTTTGATGCGTTTAAGGCATACACGCCGCCGTCGAATGAGCCTATGTAGACTATGCCGTTGATAACAGCGGGAGACGAATAAATGTTGCCGGGAGGCGCCTCAATGCTGCCGCCGATGGAGTGGCTCCAGAGTTTTGCGCCGTTTGTGGTGTTCAAAGCATAAACGTTGCCGTTAAAAGAGCCAATGTAAACAATCCCGCCGTTGACGGCGGGCGATGACTCCACCGCTTTTCCAGTTGGGTAGTACCATGCTAGTTGACCGTTGGAGGCGTTGATGCAGTAAACTGCGCCATCAATGGAGCCTACGTAAACGTAGCCGTTGGCGACTGCAGGAGAAGATACAACCCCTTGCATTGTAGTGAAATTCCATAAGAGCTTGGCGGAATTCGTTGAACTAATAGCCGTCGCGGTGCCGCTGTGGCTTGGGTCACTTCGGAACATCGTCCAACCGCTGCTTCCGGAGCCGGCGCCGACACCGGAGGCAACCGAGATGAAGCATGATGAAATCAGAACAAGGGAAATAATGATTATTAGTATCCGCCGGTGTTTTCTCAATTGCCATTCTCAAGAGAAAGCCATGTAAGAGTAGAATATATTAAACTATTGAACTTCGAAGCAAGAACGCGTTTCGGGTGCGAGTAGGTGGCTTTTTTTGCTTATTTATATAGCGGTGACTTGGTTGTTGTAGCTTAAGTAAGACAGCAAGTTTTCTTATACTGCCCTAGCGAATTACAATGACCCCCCGCGTGTGTGCCTTATGGTTAGTTGTCAAAATTGTGGAAAAAACCTCGCCAAGCCCGATAAGAAGATAGAAAACGCCGTGTTTTTCATTGAATTTTATTCTTGTGACAAGTGTGGTAACCGCTTCAAGATAGCGTATTAGTTGTTCCGTTAATGCACAGAATGATTCCATTTATGCATTAACACTGTTTAGCCAGCCAAGTTTTTAATGTATTTCAAAATGAGTTGAGGCTGATCAAATGCTGTCTTCAACGTTTTCCGCGGATTTTTAATGTGATTCATTAAAGATAATTTCTTATACTCCTCAAGCGCCTTAGCCGCTATCTCTTTCACTTCTTGAGAAGTAAAATCCTCAGTTGAAATCAACGGCATGCCTTTGGGTTGACGCGCCTCAGCAAAAGAGTTCCAAGTCAAATCGCTCGGAATGTACCCCTTAGCCCTACACTCATCGTACAGTCTTGTCCCATAAGAAGGAGTAGCGATAAAAAGGTGCATGCCAACATCAAAATCGCGTTTAAGCCCCAGCGCGAAATCAACGGTTTTCTGCATGTTTTCTTTCTTTTCGCCCGGAAAGCCGATGATGTAGAATGCACCCGTTTTCAAGCCTATGTCTTTGCAGATTTTCGCAACTTCAACTACGCGGCTTAAATCTAAGCTCTTGCAGATTACATTGTTTAAGATTTGCTGGTCGCCTGATTCAACGCCGAAAAAGACGCTTTGGCAGCCTGACTTCTTCATTTTTTCCAGCAGATTCAAGTTTAAGCAGTCTGCTCGGACGCCGTTTGGCGTTTCCCAGCCAATCTTGGTTTTTTTCTCAATTAAGCCATCGCAGATAGCTTCGAACCTTGCAAGATCAAAGGTTAAGTTGTCATCTTCAAAGAAAATGTTCTTTACATTAAATTTTTCCACGACATATTGGATGTGGTTGAGCACGTAATTTGCGGAGTGGGCTCTAAATTCTCTGCCCATATGCAGGTGAACCGAGCAGAAGCAGCAGTTGAAGGGGCAGCCCCTGCTGGTGATCATTGATATAGCCCTGTTTCTGAAGCTCCGGTAACCTATTTTTTTTGGGCTTAGGTACCGCTCCATATCCACAAGATCATAGGCTGGGTAGGGCAAATCATCCAAGTTTTCAATGAAAGGCCTCGGTGAATTCACTGTGACTTCTCCATCTTTACGGTAGGCGACGCCGAGAATTTCGCTTAACTGTTTTTTGCCTTCAAAATACTTGGCTAACTCAATCATCGTGTATTCGCCTTCGCCTGTTACCGCAACGTCAACGCTTTTTGCCTCTTCAAGAAATCCCTTGGGCACAGTGGTCACGTGTGGGCCGCCTACAACCGTTAAAATGTCTTGGTTAACTTGCTTAGCCAAGTTGCTTATTTTAACGGAATTTTCTATTTGGCAAGTGAATGGTCCCGCTACACCAACAATATCTGGCTTCCGACTGTAAATTTCCCGCTTTATCCGCTCAAAGGACATGCCGACGCTTATAGTATCCCCGTTTTTCAGGAATTCGCCGTCGCTCATGAACGCATCTAAAATTTCAGTTTTGTAACCTGCCTTCTCAAGCGTCGCAGCAATGTACATTAAGCCAAGAGGCAGATTGCCTGCTGGCTGATCAGAACCTGGATAAAACACCTGCGGCGGATTGATAAGAAGCACTTTCATTTGGAGGTACCTAATGATTATAAAGTTGACCCGTCCGAGATATTTAAATTAAACTTATTAATCTATTTTACATTAAACATGCATGTTGTTAGCTGTTTAATGTTTATTTGTTCATATGAAATAATCTTCTATTTCACTTATTTTGCATGTTGCTGTCATGCTACAGTCACATATGTTTATGAGCGGTCATTCGGCTCTAATATTTGTCAAGTTTTCCGTTGTTAATAGGAGGAGGTGAATTTTTTTTGAGCATGCGTGATCGAAAAGGCAAGATGACTGTAGCTGAAGCAGGACGAAAAGGCGGAGAAAAAACAGCCCAAACCCATGGACGAGAATTTTATGAAGAAATCGGCAGAAAAGGCGGCGAGAAAGTTTCCCAGGAACGCGGTCCAGAATTTTACAGTGAGATAGGAAGTAAAGGCGGATCTGAGCGGGCTAAGCAGCATGAAGGCACAAGCGAAGCGAGAGGGAAAACAAGCCTTGAAGAAGCAGGCCATAGAGGCGGGCAAAGGGTCCGAAGACTGATCCAAGCAGGCAAGGAACATGAAGAAGAATAAACAAGCTTATTTTTTGTAACTACTAATTTTTGATCTTTAGGTATTGCGTATCTTGTTAGTTTTTAATGGAGGTGAAAGGTATTGGCTCGAGAGGAAAGGAAAGGTAGAATGACTGTTCAAGAGGCCGGCAGAAGAGGCGGACTAAAAACAGCTGAAACTCATGGAGAAGAATTCTACAGCGAAATAGGTCGGAAGGGTGGGAAGATAGGTGGACCGAAAGGTGGGCAAAGAGTCCGTAAGCTTATTGAAGTAGGAAAAGCGCATGAAGAAGAATAGAAAAAAACTGCGCTTAACCTGATTTTATTTGGAAACTGATGAAAAATTTTTAGCGTTTCAGTTTTGACTTAGTTCATAGTGTAAACTGCGTTTTTAACCTAAAAAAAGGCTTATTCCAGTTGTTATTGTGCTAAGACAGCCACATATGTTTAAAAGTTTTGTTTAGGCTAGAAAATTAAGAAAGCTATCAAATATTGACAATTGGTGGCAGAAAAAGCACAAACATACTTTTTGGAGGTGATGTGTGTGAATGAATCTAGAAAGAAGGGGCGGATGACTGTTGCTGAGGCTGGTCGGATGGGTGGAGAAAAAACGGCTGAGACTCATGGACCTGAATTCTACAGTGAAATCGGCAGCAAAGGTGGATCTAAACGAGCGATGCAGCACGAAGGCACATTAGAAGCAAGAGGAAAAACAAGTCTTGAAGAAGCTGGCCATAGAGGCGGGCAAAAAGTTCGCAGGCTTATTGAAGCGGGAAAAGAATATGAAGAGAGATAGCTATTGTGCAGAATTTTAAGCGTTTTTGTATTCTAAATGCATCTTGGTTTTCCTTCAGAGTATGAAATCTTACAGAATCGAACAAGAAAGGATAGTGAGGTAACTGCAAATCATTTTGGAGATTTTATAAATTCAGTTAGTTTGTACTTTGGATAATGTTTTAGATCAGTCGAAGAAGAATGGGAACAAGCTTTTTCGGGGAAATAACTGGAGGTGAATACTTTTGGTGGTTAAAAGTGAAGAAAAAAGGAAGATGACACATGTAGAGGCTGGAAAAATAGGCGGCGAAAAATTGGCTCGCGAGAAAGGTCCACAGTTTTACAGAGAGATCGGGAGGAAAGGTGGAGAAAAAGTAGCTGAGGAACGCGGCTCAGAATTCTATAGGGAAATAGGAAAGAAAGGCGGAGAGAGCAAAGGGAAAAAGTCATGAATGAAGCTTTTTTTCTGGCAGTTTATTTTCTTGCTTAATTAAATGGTCTTGTTAACTTAGATGGCTAGAAAAATTAACATGGCTAACAAATCCCAAGCCATTACCGCTCAATGACCGAAAGGCAAATATTGAAAGAAGGGCTATTTTTATTTGATTTTATGACGGAAATTCTTGTTCTATATTATAGCAGGACTGGAAATACAGAAAAAATGGCGAGAGCAGTGGCTGAAGGCGCCCAAATCAACGATAAGATTAAAGTAGAAATAAATTTTCACATCGACCCTGAAGAAATAAAAAGTTTTGATGCTATAATTGTTGGGGCACCTACATATCATCACGAAATGCCTATCGATTTCAAGAAGCTTTTTGAGGAAGTGGCGGTGAAAGGCATAAGTTTGAAGGGTAAAGTCGGCGCTACATTTGGTTCATATGGGTGGAGCGGCGAAGCACCTAGACTTATCTTGGAAATTATGAAAAATAAATTTGAGATGCACGTTGTGGAACCACCAATACTTGTTAAGTATATTCCCGACGAAAAAATGCTTAGCGCATGTAAGGATCTGGGAAAAAGAGTTTCCGAAAACATAAACAGGACTTAACATAAGTAGGGGAGAAAAGAATGGAAAAACCAAAGAATGATCTCGTTGAATTTTTGAAAAATCAAATCGTGATTGAAAACGAAATAGTTGCTTCCCTTGAAAAAGCGTTAGTCGACATGAAGAATTCTGCAGTTAAAGGCGTTTTGAAGGGTGTTTCGCTGGATTCTGTGAAGCATGCGGAGCTTTACACATCAGCCGTTACTCTGCTGACTGCCACTCCTACAGCATTAACGCAGGAGCATCTTGACCAGCAAAAAGCACTCGTAGAAAAACACATAGAAATAGAATCTAAGCTGATAAAGCGCCTTCAAGCCATGATACCTTCAGTTGAAAACAAGAAGGTTGTATTTCTCTTAAACTCCATATTAGCCGATGAAATCAGACACCACGCCATGCTGAAAATGGTTTTAGAAATAATTGTTCACGGAGAAACCATCACAGAGGAAGATTGGTGGAAACTACTGTGGGAAAACGTGCCGTTTCACGGATCTCCTGGCGGAGGATAAACAAAAAAAGTTAGGGCTGTTAAGAGTTAACGTTGTTATTCATGACTTGTTCAGAAGAGTTCCATGTGTCTTCGACTATTTGCTGAAGCTCCTTTAGCACTGCCGCCAATTTTTCACCTTTGCCTGTTAAGCCATAAGCTTTCGGAGTTTTCCTTACGAAAACCAGTTTTTTGCCTTTTAAGCTTCTGAGGTACTTGTATGTTCTTCTCATTGAAAGTTCTGTTTCTTTGGTAAGCCTTCCAGCTGGAATTCCTCCATCCGGAATCATATCGTAAACTTTTCGTTCAGGAACTGCAAAGTTTTCTTTGTTTGGGTCCCGTTTTGATTTGAAGAAAAATATGTAATCTCTTTCAACGGGTGTTTCTATCAAATCGGTTAAGCGTAAGCGTTTTAGTATTCGCGAGGCGATTTTTGATGAGATAAGTGCTTCGATATCTTCGAATGTTTTCGGACCTGAAAGTAAAGATTGTAGAAGAATTTCTTCATAGCATTCAGAGTGTGCTGGAAGCATTTCGGTAAATTTGGGGAATCGTCCGAGTAATTCGGTTAGGCGGCTTCCAAACATAGTTGCGTAATATTCATCTCGTGCTTCCGTGGCTAGGCCTACCGACATTAAAGGCTGCAAGTATTCTTCGTTTATGGTGTCTTGGCTATGGCTGTGCCCTGTTTTTCTTAGTTCTTGTTGTAACTGGCTCACCGAGTATCTACCGTTTACGATTGATTTTAGAATATGAAATCTTGTCTCGTTTTTTAGAACGTTGAAGAGCTCTTTTATGTAGTTCGGGTTATCCATGGTTTCGCGGAGTTTTCTTAGCTCGTTTTTTAGTTTGTAAACTTGGCATCGATTTATGCATTCTAAGGGTGTTATTGGCGCGCAGTTTCTGCATTCAGCGTCGAGCGACTTGAGCATAACAACTAAGTCGTGGTTGTTTTCACTTTTTCGAGGTGGTAATAAGACATTGCCCATTTTATTTTTTTCTCCATGTTTGGCGCATGTCTTAGTGCCTGATGCAAAGATTTGGGTTGGAGCTGTTTTTTAATGTTGATGGCTCGACATGACACGCGTCATATCATATGACAAGCGTCATATTTAAATAGGTTTTCCCCAGAAATAAGGGTAATTGGTGTAAAACTTGATACTACCGTGCGAAGTGGGAGTAAAAACAGTTCTGCCTGCAGTAAAAGCAATCATGGCAAGGTCAATCATTGAAAAACACGGACTAAACGAAGAGCAAACAGCAGAACTCCTTGGGCTCTCGCAGTCTGCAGTAAGTAGATATGTCGGCAGAGGACGAGGAAACCTGCTCCCCCTAGAAAACTCGACTGAAATTTTAGCACTTATAGATCAAATGGTAACTTTCCTCATAAAAGAACCAAACAACAAATCGGGAATCCTCAATTTATTCTGTCAAACATGCACAGCCATCCGAGAAAAAGGTCTAATGTGTCCCTACTGCAAAAAAGAGATGTCTCCACAGTGGGGGGAAAACTGTTTCTTCTGCCGGTAAATTAAACGCGACTAAGATTTATTAAAAACGAAAGTTTTACTGATTTTGAGGAAAATCAATGTCTACCGACGAGAACGCTGTTTTAGATACTATTGAAAAAGTGACCAAAAGCGTAGTTAACATAAGCG
>Ga0187891_1000645_pt1 | contig 33756 bp, 27 predicted proteins | sample June2016WEW_21_4_FD_132990 | JGI IMG/M metagenome (GOLD analysis project Ga0187891, IMG submission 132990) | Peatland microbial communities from SPRUCE experiment site at the Marcell Experimental Forest, Minnesota, USA - June2016WEW_21_40 | ecosystem: Environmental > Terrestrial > Soil >... | reverse complement strand
TACTGAACTTCCGGCGCCCGTGAACGGCATGCGGGGTCCCCCTTGGGCTGGACTCCCGACGGAAGACTTTGGATTCTGGAATCCACAACCGCCGGCGGTAAACGGATAGCTATTATTGCCGCCCGCCGGATATCAGAGGGTAAGGAGCGAATCGACCTGATATTGTCCGCCATCGAGCGGGCTCACATCAACGAAGTTACTACTCAAACCATCGGGTGGCTGGAACGCACTGCGATAAGTCAGCGAAGCCCCGGCCACCCGCAACGTAATCTTATCCTCACTTACCCATTTCTCTCGCCCGCAGTGTATCCAGCCTCATCAAACTGTCTCACCACATATGTGGCGCACGCACTCGTGCGTGCCGCGTCGAGACTCTTCTCGACGCTTGAGAGGTTATAACCTGCCCCCACTGCGCAAGAAGCCGCCGGCAAGACCTCCGGCGCTGCCGAAAAAGATACTCCGTTGGCAGGTTGAAACCTGCCCCACCTAAATGCTTCTTCCCACCGCGGGGGCGATCATTCGCAATTGCGCCATCAGCTCGGTGAATTGCTCCGGCCGCAAGGACTGCGCGCCGTCGCTCAAGGCGCGGTCCGGATCGGGATGGACTTCGATCAGCAACCCGTCGGCGCCGGCGGCCACGGCGGCGCGCGCCATGGGCGGGACTTTATCGCGGCGGCCGGTGGCGCTCGATGGGTCGGCCACAATCGGCAGGTGCGAAAGCTTCTTAACCACCGGGATTGCGGAAATATCCATCGTGTTCGTGGTGTAGGTTTCAAAGGTGCGGATGCCGCGCTCGCACAGGATCACGTCGTAATTGCCACCGGCCAAAATGTGTTCGGCCGACAGCAGCAGCTCTTCGATGGTAGCGGCGATGCCGCGCTTCAGCAGCACCGGCTTGCGCTGCTTGCCCAGCTCCCGCAGCAGCTTGAAGCTCTGCATATGGCGCGCGCCGATTTGCAGGATGTCGGCGTATTGGCTCACCAGCGGGATCTGCGCGGCGTCCATCACCTCGCTAACCACGAGCAGGCCGTGGCGATCGGCGGCAGCGCGCAGTAGCGCGAGACCTTCCTCGCCCAAGCCCTGAAAACCATACGGCGAGCCGCGCCGTTTGAATGCGCCGCCGCGAATCACAGTGGCGCCGGCGCCGGCCACAATTTCAGCCGACCGCTCGATCTGGTCGCGGCTTTCCACGCTCGAGGGCCCGGCCATCACCACCACCCGGCCGCCGCCGAATTCGCAGCCGCCCACTTTGACTACAGTCCCGCCGGGACGGAAATGGCGGCTGGCGAGCTTGTAGGGCGATGCGATGCGATGCGCTTCCTTCACGCCATCCATCACCTCGAACACGCCCAGGTCGAACTCCTCCTTGCCGCCCACGCCGCCGAGCACGGTGTGAACGATTCCGGTGGAACGGTGAACGTTGAAGCCCATCTCCACCAGGCGGTCGATCACCGCCTGGATGTCTTTTTCGGTGGCGCCTTCCTGCATGACCACGATCATGGCTTGTCTCCGTCCGATTCCATGCGCAACCGCTGGATAGTGCGCATCTCATCGATGATGCGCTCGAAAACGCGGCGCAGGCCGTCCGGCGTCAACGGGCCGGCGTTCGATTCGATGACGTTGGCGAACACCTGGTCCTCGCGCTTGGGTTCGTAAATGGGCAGCCGGGCCTGCCGCTTGACGCGGCCGATGTCCTCTACCACGCGCGTGCGATCGTTCAGCAGCCCGACGATGCGCCGGTCCAGTTCGTCGATGATCACGCGAAACTCCTCCAGCTTGAGCCGCGCTTCTTCTTCCGTCATGCCTGCGCTCCAAAACCGTGCTTCAGCTCGCGGGTGAAACTTTCGAGCTGGATTTCCAGCGACGCGTTGTCGCTGTTTCGCTCGATCAAGCGGACGAACGCGCTGCCCACCGCGACGGCGTCCACTTGGCTGCCCAGTTCCGCCACTTGCTCCGGCTTCGAGATGCCGAAGCCTACCGCCAGCGGCAAATCGGTGATGGCGCGCATGGCGCGCACCAGCGGCGCCACCGAACCGGAAAGCGAATCGCGCTCGCCGGTGACGCCGGTGCGCGACACCAGGTAGACGAAGCCGGTGGAATAGCGCGCCACCAGCTCCAGCCGCCGCGGCGTGGAAGTGGGCGCGGCCAGAAACACGGTGTCGAGGCCCTGCCCGTGCATGGCGCCCACATATTCATGCGCTTCTTCCACCGAGGCGTCGGTGAGCAGGCAGCCATCGATCGCGGCCCCGGCTGCGTCGCGCGCCAGGTTTTCCAGGCCGTAGCGCAGCACCGGGTTGAGATAGGTGAACAGCAGCAGCGGAACCTCCGAGCGCTGGCGGATTTCGCGCGCGATTTCGAGCACCGAGCGGAGCGACGTGCCGGCCTTGAGAGCGCGCTCCCCGGCGCGCTGGATCACCGGGCCATCGGCGATCGGATCGGAAAACGGCACGCCCAGCTCGATCAGGTCCGCACCGCCGCGGACCATGGCTTCCACCAGCGCGGGCGTGCGCTCCGGCGAGGGGTCGCCCGCGGTGAGGTAAGCAATCAGGCTCTTGCGCCCGGCGCGCCTCCGCTCTTCGAACATGCAGCCGATGCGCGTCATGGCTGGTCGATCTCCGGGAAGTTCTCGCGGTAGATGTCGATGTCCTTATCGCCGCGGCCGGACAGGTTGATGAGGAAGATCTTGCCTGCTGCGGCGGGTGCGCGGCGCATGGCCTCAGCCACCGCGTGCGCGCTTTCGAGAGCTGGAATAATGCCTTCCACCCGCGAAAGTTGAAGCGCGGCGGCGAGCGCGTCTGAATCGGAAGCGGCAACGTATTCGGCGCGCCGCTGGTCGTGCAGCATGGCGTGCTCGGGGCCGATCATGGCATAGTCGAGGCCCGCCGAGACCGAATGCGTGAGCGACACCTGCCCGTTTTCATCTTGCAACAGGTAGCTGAAAGCGCCTTGCAGCACGCCGGGAACACCGCCGCGGAAGCGGGCCGCGTGATCGCCCAGACCGGCGCCCCGGCCGCCGGCTTCAACACCGATTAACTCGACCGCGGGATCCGCCAGGAACGCGTTGAAGATGCCGATGGCATTCGAGCCTCCGCCGACGCAGGCGAAGACGGCATCCGGCAGGCGGCCTTCGGCTTCGAGCATCTGCCGCCGCGCCTCCTCGCCGATCACCTTTTGAAAATCGCGCACCATCATCGGGTAAGGATGAGCGCCCAGCGCCGAGCCCAACAGGTAATAGGTGTCGCCGACGTTGGTCACCCAGTCGCGCATGGCCTCGCTGATGGCGTCCTTCAGCGTGCGGCTGCCGGCTTCGACCGGCGCCACCCGCGCACCGAGCATCCGCATGCGAAAAACGTTGAGCCGCTGGCGCCGCATGTCCTCGGTGCCCATGTAGACCACGCATTCCAGGCCGAGCAGGGCGCACACCGTAGCGGTGGCCACGCCGTGCTGCCCGGCGCCGGTTTCGGCGATGATGCGGTGCTTGCCCATGCGCCGCGCCAGCAGCGCCTGGCCCAGGCTGTTATTGATCTTGTGCGCGCCGGTGTGCAGCAGGTCTTCGCGCTTCAGCCAAAGCCGTGCGCCGCCGAGCGTGCGCGAAAGCCGGCCGGCGAAATAGAGCGGCGTGGGACGGCCGGCGTAAGTGCGAAGCAGCTCACTCAGCTCGGCTTGAAACGCAGGGTCCTGGCGCGCTTCCAGGTAGGCGCGCTCCAGTTCCTCGATGGGCGCCATCAGCACTTCCGGCACAAAGCGGCCGCCGTAGGGTCCGAAGTGGCCGGTCGAATCCGGTTGCGGGTTCATTCGCCGAGCGCCTCCCGGGCCGCGCGCAAAAAATCGGTCATTTTTCGATGATCCTTCTTCCCCGGCGCGGATTCCAGCCGGGAGCAGGCATCCACGCCCCACGGATGGGCCAGCGCGACGGCCAGCGCCACGTTGGAGGCGTCCAAGCCGCCGGCCACGATAATCGGCCTGCCCGCGCCGGCGGCCAGCTTCCAGTCGAACGGCTCACCCGCGCCGCCGAACAGTTCGCCCGCTGGCCCATCCAGCAGCAGAGCCTCGGCAGGGCAATCGCGGAACGGCGCGAAGTCGAAGTCCGGGCCCACCCGGACGGCCTTCCACACGGGGAGCGACGCCGGATAGCCCGCCTCCGTTTCCGCGCCGTGCAATTGAGCCACGTCGAGCGCAACCACGCGGGCGATCTGCTCGATGCGCGGCGGCGCTTCATCGACGAACACGCCGACGCGCCGCACGCCCGCCGGCGATGCAATTTTGGCCGCCCGTTCCGGCGCGATGTAGCGCGGGCTGCGCGGATAGAAATTGAATCCGATGGCTGTGGCGCCGTTCTCGATGGCCGCAGTGGCGTCCTGTTGGTTGGTGATGCCGCAAATCTTGACGATCATCGCGCCACCACTCCCTCGCACGCGCCATGAAGCCGCGAAAAAACCGGTTGACAGGCGGAAGCGCCTGTCCCACAGGCCTGCATCTCCCGCGGCTGCAAAGTGGGACAGACGCTTTCGTCTGTCAACCTCGCGGCCCCGGTGACTGTCTCACGCCTCCTCAGCGAGCGGTTTCGGGTAGTCCTGAACGTTGCGCTCATTTGGTTAGCTCGCGCAGCGCGGCGGCGGGATCGCCCGACTTCATCAGGTGTTCACCCACCAGGAACGCTGAGTAGCCGGCGGCGCGCAGCCGGCCGATATCGGCCGCGCTGTGTATGCCGCTTTCGCTGACCGCCAGCGCGCCGCGAGGCATGAAAGGCGCGAGCGCAAGCGACGTTTCCAGCGTCACCTCGAAGGTGGTGAGATCGCGATTGTTGACGCCGATGAGGTCGCTGCCCGCGGCAATCGCCATCTCGAGCTCGCGCCGGTTGTGCACCTCGACCAGCGCGCTCATTCGCCAGCGGGCGGCGGCGTCGCGGAAATCGCGCAGCTCGCGTTCGCTCAAGATGGCGGCGATCAGCAGGATGGCATCGGCTCCGTGAGCCGCGGCCTCCACGATGTGCTCCTGCGCGATGGTGAAATCCTTGCGCAGCACCGGCACTTTCACCGCGGCGCGCGCCTGCTCCAGATCCGCCAGGCTGCCTTGAAAGAAGCGCTCGTCGGTCAGCACCGAAAGCGCCGCCGCGCCGCCGCTCGCGTAAGCCGCGGCAATCCGGGCGGGCGCGAAATCCGCCACCAGCAATCCTCTGCTGGGCGATGCCTTTTTGATTTCCGCGATGATGGCCGGCGTGCGCGTGCCGAGGCCCGCGCGAAAATTGCGGCGGTCGGGCAGTCGCGTTTCCGCCAGCCGCTCCCACTGCGCTACAGAGGACGGCTTCGCCGCGAGGTCCGCGCGCTTTTGGGCGACAATCCGCGCCAGGATGCCTGGAACAGTATCGATCAAGGGTGTTTCCTTATCGTACCAGAGAGGCGTTGCTCGGCAGACAAGCGCGGCTGCTATGTGGTGTCGCTGCCGCGTGACGTGAAGTAGAATAAATTCGCCGGTCTTCGACACGTGCCAGTGACCATCATAGAGCCCGTTGAGCGGCAAAGACTCTGGCGGTACATGAGCCTTGAAAAGCTGCTATCGCTCCTGCAGCGCGGTCTCCACTTCGCACAGTTGAAGACATTTAAAGATCCGCAGGAGGGAACAGCGCCGAAAGTTCTGATATGGAAAGGCAAGGGCGACCAACCTATGGTCCCTATGCACGTCCACGACGACCCCACGCAACTCTACGTGTGCTGCTGGCACAGGAGTGCCGACGAGTCGGCGGCGATGTGGTCCATCTATTCAGGCACCGGCGGCGTGGCTGTAACTACAACCTTGGATCGCCTTGCGGTCGCTCTAAAGGACTCGCCTCAGAATGTCGAGATTGCAGAGGTCCATTACATAACGCCGCCCCCTTCCGGCGTCCTTGCGGCGGGGTCGCCGTGGACCGTCAAGCGTCCGAGTTTCTCCCATGAGAAAGAAGTTCGAGCAGTGTTCCGAGACCCCGAATGCGGCCGATCGGGGATTTATATTCCAGTTAACGTCGCCGGACTGATCGAGAGGATTTACGTTTCTCCTGAATCTGAAAGTTGGATTGAGGAGGTCGTGGAGAACGTTGTGGCAAAATACGGACTTACAGCGCCCGTAAGGAGATCCGATCTCTATACGTTGCTCTAGTCACGACGCAGCGGGATCGAACCGCCCCGCCCCGCAAGATCAAAGCCCGGTCTCGGCTTCTCATTTCATTGTTTCTAAGTCCGTGGGGAGCGGCCATCAAAACGGCTCCGGCTGTTTGCCTCGGCAGAGATCCGCAGCGTGGAGAAACGCTGACTTAACACGCTGTACGATAGATTCATCGTTGAAATACAGCACGACCTTGTCTGTGTAAGAAACCTCGGTCGGTATAGGGGGAACAGCGGAATCCGTAACGGAATGCACCGCGCGGATTTCCTTTGAGGTGGTAGACAGGGACAGCCCATAGCTCCATTCGTCACCGCTGACGAACTCTTCCGCGTTCTGCCAACGTCCGACATCTGCTCCAGCTAGGCGACCCAGAGGCACGGCGTAACGGTCGGTTACAGAGATTTCCTCACTCTTGCCGCCTGTAATCAGATCGGCAACCACGTTTGCCACAAAGCCAAACTCCACGGTGCAACTGTCGAAACTCCAGACTGCAGATTGCAGACTGTGCGAATCCGTCAAGCCCCAAGCAAGAGCGGACAACGATACCCAGTGGGTTATCCCCATCGGAATTTTTTCTTTCAGCCAGTCAAGGGTTTCCTTCAGCGACGGGCCACCGCTCTGCGCGTCAGGGGTCGATTTGGCGCTCAGGCTTCCCCGCATCTGCTCCAAGGTCATCGGCTCATGAAGGTTGTTCAGCAACCCGCGTACATAATTGGCAGGGATCGCGAAATTTAGGCCCTCCGCAGAGAGCAGCTTGAAGGAGACAACGCCGATGGCCTGGCCTTTGTTGTTGACCAAAGGCCCTCCGCTGTTCCCCGGGTTGACGGCGGCGTCGGTTTGCAGAACCTTGAAGCCTGCACCGCTATCCCGTACGGAACTCAAGATCCCAGCGGTGACGGTTCCTTCGAGGCCCCGTGGGCTCCCCACGATGACCACTGGCTCCCCGACCATCAGAGCGTCGGAATTCCCCAGCTCCAAAGCGGGAAGATTGAATCCGCCAATTTGCACCACGGCAAGGTCACGGCGCTCGTCTATCGCAAGGACAGATACCGCATCAAAGACCTCGCCACTCGCCAATTGGACGCTGGCGGTACGCATCTCTCGGATGACGTGAAGGTTGGTTACGGTCTTCCCGTCTTTCGAGACGATGAAACCGCTTCCCAACACATCCCCGGAATCGGTCTTGCCTTGGATGACCACAACCGAGGGCGAAACCCTCTTTGCGATCTGAGCAGTCGTGAGGGCAGTCTGTCCAAACGCGACGGGCAGCGGTGTGAATAGAAGGCAAGCCAAGGCGGTCCGCCGCAGCCTGAGGATCCTCATCGCACCCGAATGGTACCACCCATCGTGCCCGGCGGCCGCGGGCATCGCATGGCCCTTCCGCGTGAGCCTGATCGGCCCAGGATCACTCGCTCTGAGGACAGCGAGTCACCAAGGAGTGTTCTGATTGTTTCGGTACGTCACGAGCCAGTTCAACGCTTGGGACAGCGCCGCTTCCACCGAGTCTGGATTTACCCGTGGCATTTCGATGACGCGAGTCCAAACGGCGAACTGTGTGACTGATCCTGCGGAATCTGCGCTGATCGTCTCGCTGGGCGCCTTACATAGAGTCCTGCGCTCGTAGCAGCTGACGTCGTATTGTGGCTCCGCCGTGCCTTTCAGGCGCCGGACAGCCTCAAGCCGGAAGCTGCGGTTGCTTGCAAGAACGACCTCGACAGTCTTGACGATTTCGATGGCTTCGGCAATGGCCGAATTATTGTAGTCCATGCGGCAATTATAGAGGTTAGGCCAACCTGTCTATCCCACCGGTGCCGCGCGGCGCAGCGACGCACGAAGATCTAGGTGATGCGAAAGCGCGCTCCCGTTTCGACTTGCCGCGCCTACCAGCCAGCGCTAGGCTTGAATCGAGGCGCGCATGCGACACGAGGCCAAGGTTGATTGGCTCATTGGGCTGGCGATAGTGGCCGGGCTCGTCGTTCCGTGTGTCGGCGCCATTACGACGTCAACGCCGTGGGGCTACGCCGTATCCGGTCTCGTGGTCGTGCTGGTTTTTGGTTTTTGCTGGCCCCAGGCGTACGAAACGGCCGCGGATACTCTCATCATCCGGGCCGGATTGACAACGCGCCGCATCCCTTATTCGACAATCACGTCGGTTCGCCCCTCATCGGATACCAGCAGTTCACTCGCAATGTCGCTGGACCGGGTCGAGATCGAATATGGCTCCAAGAGGATCCTGATCGCCCCGAAAAACCAAGAGGCGTTCTTCTCGGACGTGGCCGCCAGGGCTCCTCAGCTTTCCAGGCAAGGCCAGAACCTTGAGGTCTTGTTCGCTCCCATTAATTGAGCGGAATTGAATCGTCGATCACTCCGTGCGCGCCAGCCGGGCATGCCCGGCCCCCGCGGGTCCGTTGTAGGGGCGAGGCATGCCTCGCCCGCCTGTCCATACCCTACCTTATTGACAGAGATTGGGTAGATGATACAATGGATCGACTCAGAGTATGTGGTAATCCCTTTGCCAGCAGCCACATGGATGTTGAATCCACAGGGGCTGGCCAGGAATCCATGAAGGTACAGCATGGCCCAAGCGCTTCCCATACCGCGTCTGGCGCGGACTCAGGCAGAGCCGTTGCTGGCGACCATCGGCAATACGCCGCTGGTGCGCCTGGACAAGATCGCGCGCGAATTTCCGGACATCGAGATTTTCGGCAAGGCCGAATACTTCAATCCGGGCGGTTCGGTGAAAGATCGGGCCGCGCTCAACATGGTGCTGGATGGCGAGCGGTCGGGCCGCCTGAACCCGCAGCGCGTCATCCTGGACGCCACCAGCGGCAACACTGGCATCGCCTACGCGATGATCGGCGCCAACCGCGGTTACCGGGTGAAGCTGTGCCTGCCGCAGAACGCCTCCGAGGAGCGCAAGCGGATTTTGCAGGCGTACGGCGCGGAGATGGTTTTCAGCCCGGCGGACGAAAGCTCGGATGGCGCGATCCGTTTGTGCCGCAAGCTCTACATGGCGGATCCGGATGCGTATTTCTACGCCGACCAGTACAACAACCCGGCCAACTGGAAGGCCCACTTTGAAAGCACCGGGCCGGAGATCATCGAGCAGACCGGCGGCACGCTGACGCACTTCGTGGCGTCGATGGGCACCAGCGGGACGTTCACCGGCGTCACCCGCCGGCTGCGCCGCGACCTGCCGGAGGTGAAGTGCTACTCGGCCCAGCCCTCCAGCGGCTTCCATGGACTGGAGGGTCTGAAGCACATGCCCACCGCCATCGTGCCCGGGTTTTACGACGAAAAGCTGGCCGATGGAAACGTGTGGACCGAAACCGAGGACGCCTACCGCATGGTGCGGCGCCTGGCGCGCGAGGAAGGCCTGCTGGTGGGGATTTCCTCTGGCGCCAATGTGCACGCCGCCACCGTGCTGGCGCGCGAACTGACGGCGCGCGGCGAGAGTGCGACCATCGTCACCGTGCTCTGCGACAGCGCCGAAAAATACTTGAGTGAACGGTTTTGGAACGAGGAATGATCCGCATTGAACCCGGTCCCTGGAAGGTAATGCTGGCGCATGCCGTCGAGACGTATCCCAATGAATGCTGCGGGGCGATGCTGGGCGTGGCCGATGGCGACGCCAAAACGGTGCGCGAAGCCCTGCGCCTGGAGAACGCATTCGCCGGCGCGCAGGCGGCGCGCTATGAGCTGCGCCCCGAAGACCTGCTTGCCGCCGACACCGCCGCGCGCAAGCGCAGCATGGACCTGATCGGCATCTACCACTCGCATCCCGACTGCGACGCGTACTTTTCGAAAACCGATCTGGAGAATTCCTGCCCCTGGTATTCGTTCGTGGTGCTGTCGGTCCGAAACGGCGAGTTCCACCACGCCAATAGCTGGCTGCCGAATTTCGACCGCACCGAAGCCGCCAGAGAGGAGTTGCAGTACTGAGATGCCGAAGATTCTGATCCCTACGCCGCTGCGGCAGTACACCGCCAAAGAGAACAGCATCACCGTTTCCGGCGGAACCGTGGGCGAAGCGCTCGATGCGCTGACCGGCCGCTTCCCCGACTTGCGCAAGCAGATTTTCAACGATGAGGGCAGGCTGCGAAGCTTCGTCAACGTTTATCTGAACGACGAAGACATACGCTACCTCGGCAAAACGGCGACGCCCGCGGCGGAGGGCGATACCATTTCGCTGGTGCCCTCCATCGCAGGCGGCGCAACCGTTGCCGCGCCGCCGCTCCCGAAAGATGCCGCACCCGCGCTTTCCAATGAAGAGATCCTCCGTTACAGCCGGCACCTGATCATTCCCGAAGTGGGCATGGAGGGCCAGCAGAAGCTGAAAGCGGCCAAAGTGCTGCTGGTGGGGGCGGGTGGCCTGGGCGCGCCGCTCGGGCTGTACCTGGCGGCGGCCGGCGTGGGACGCATCGGCCTGGTGGATTTCGACGTGGTCGACTTCACCAACCTGCAGCGGCAGGTAATCCATTCGACCAAAGATGTGGGCCGCAAAAAGCTCGATTCGGCGGCGGAGAAGATGCTGGCTATCAATCCGCATATCGCCATCGCGCGGCACGAAGTCGCGCTCACCAGCGAGAATGCGCTCGAGATCCTGAAAGACTACGACATCGTGGTGGATGGCACCGACAATTTCCCCACGCGCTACCTGGTGAACGATGCCTGCGTGCTGCTCGGCAAGCCCAACGTCTATGGCTCGATTTTCCGCTTCGAGGGCCAGGCCACCGTGTTCGCTTACCAAGGCGGGCCGTGCTACCGCTGCCTCTATCCCGAGCCGCCGCCTCCGGGCCTGGTGCCGAGCTGCGCCGAAGGCGGCGTGCTGGGCATATTGCCCGGCACCATCGGGCTCATCCAGGCTACCGAAACCGTGAAGCTGATTTTGGGCATCGGCGAGCCGCTGGTGGGCCGCCTGCTGCTTTATGACGCGCTCGGCATGCGGTTCCGCGAACTGAAACTGCGCAAGAATCCCGAGTGCCCGGTGTGCGGCGCGCATCCCACCGTCACCCGGCTCATCGATTATCATCAATTCTGCGGGGTGCCCCGGCAAGAAGCCGCGCCCGCCCAGGAGGCCAAGTTGAACGACGGCGAAATCGACGTGACGGAGCTGAAGCAGAAAATCGATCGCGGCGACCAGTTCGTGCTCATCGATGTGCGCGAACCGCACGAGTACAAGATTGCCAGCATACCGGGGGCGAAGCTCATCCCGCTGGGCGAGTTCCCCAGGCACGTGGGCGAGCTCGATAAGAACGCGGAGATCGTGATTCACTGCAAGATGGGCGGCCGCAGCGCCAGGGCTTGCGGCATCCTGCGCCAGGCCGGCTTCGCGCACGTCCGCAATGTCGTAGGCGGCATTTTGGCCTGGTCCGACAAGGTCGATCCCAGCGTGCCCAAGTACTGAGCGCCGGAGTTCGCGGGACGCGAGATATCACGCCGCCGCGCTGGCGTTCGGAGCCACGACCGTTAGGGAGTGGTTGGCCGGAAGTCGTTATCGCCGCAGCACCCACAGCACCAACGACAGCGCCGCGCTCAGCAGGATGCATGTGGTGAGGGGAAAATAGAAGCTGCTGCTCTTGCCGTGAATGAAGATATCGCCGGGTAAGTGGCCCAGCTTGAAGGGCAGCCGCCCGGCGACGCGGATCAATACTCCGGCCGCGATCAGCACCACGCCCAGCGCGATCAAGATGCGGCTGGCTCCCATGCCTTCCAGTGTAGTGCCGGCCAATTGCGAGTGTCCCGTCTTTGAAGTTCACTGACGAGACTCGATAGAGCTATCGCTCTATGACGGGGCCTAAAGGCCATGTTCGGCAGGTCCTACGCTGGCACGGCTGAAGCCGTGCCCATCGAGTTTTCACATTTCCGAGTGCGCGGGGATGCGATCAGCTTTGTATCAGGGCACGGCTTCAGCCGTGCCGAAGAGTCAGTAAGGAGTCGGGCTTTAGCCCCTGGTAATGGCCAAACCTACGCGCAATGGCCGCCCTGACAAGATTCTGAGTTCTGCGCCTACGTTCTTCGCCACCACCAAGACCAGCCAGGGACTTCCTCTGTTGCAGTCGGAACGCAACGCTGCGTTGATGATCGACTCGCTTCGTTCTTATGTAGTGGCTGGCAAATTCCGGCTCCATGACTTTGTCGTCATGCCCGATCCTGTGCATCTGTTGATGACGGTTGGCGCCGGCATGACCATTGAGAAGGCCATGCAATTGATCAAGAGAGGATTCTCCTATCGCTTGAGGAAGGAATGCGGACACCTGGGAGAGGTCTGGCAGCGCGGGTTCTCCGAACAGCGGGTCGAGAACCGGCCAAGCTTCTTGCAGCACCGAGAGTATATAGCAGCGAACCCGGTGAAAGCGGGACTCGTCGAGGCATCCGAGGAATATCCGTATTGCTTCACGTACCTGGCAAGGAAAAAGGCGGCAGGGGCTAAAGCCTCATGATGGGCGCATTTTGCGGCACGGCTGAAGCCGTGCCCTGATACAAACCGCACGATTGGGTTGGCAGGGCGAGCCGCCGCCGAACGCTCGGAAATGTAGAAACTCGCTGGCACGGCTGAAGCGGTGCCCTGATACAAGGCTCCGGAATCGTGTTGCGAACTTGGGTGACATGACACTAACTCGTGGCATGGCCTGTCAAGGCGGCTGAGCCGAGAGTCATCTCAGCTTTTCTTGGCCGCACCAGCATTCAGCCGGACAGCATTGGTTCGAAGCCGGCTCCGGCGGCTGGTACGGCGTCAATTAAGTGGTCCGCCTCGCGGAAATCGGCGCGGCCTGCGTAGTAACTTGCCATTAGGCCGCGGCGCAGCGCCGGCAAATCGGACTTGTTAGTTACAGCGACGATGGCGCCACCGAAACCCGCGCCGGTGAGCCGTGCGCCCAGCGCCCCGCAAGCCAACGCCGCATCCACCAGGCGATCGAGCGCAGGGGAGCTGACCCGCAAGCGGTCGCGCAGGCTCTGTTGCGATTCGTTGAGCAGGCGGCCGAAAGCGGCGGCGTCACCGGCCTCCATGGCGGCGACGGCGCCGGCCACGCGCCCGGCTTCCGAGGTGGTGTGCAGAAAGGCGTCCCGTTCCTCCATGCTGTCGAGACGCGCCAGGAATTCGTCATGCCTCTGCGGCGCGGCGATTATCTCGCGGTAGCTGGCCACGCCCAGCCGGGAGAGCGCGGCCGTGCCCGCCTGGCGGCGCGCATTGTAGGCGCCGCGCGCGCCTCCCGATTTCTCGGCCGTCTCGAGGCTGTGCGCCACCAGGAAAGCCCAATCGCCCGGCACCGCGATATGGCGCACGGCGAGCGGCGCGAATTCGATGAGCGAGGCGCAGCCGGCACGCGACGCGAGAATGGCAGCGTGGTCCATGCCTCCGCCGCGCGTGCCCACGAATTGCTCGCCCTCGGGCAGAATCTCCATCAGCTCTTCGAACCTCGCCCGGATCCCGCTGGCAGCGAGCAAGCAGAGCGTGAACGCCACCAGGAGCGCTGAGGAGGAAGCAAGCCCGGCCGCCGGCGGCAGGTCTGAGGCAATCCAGGCATCCACGCCGGTGCCCACAGCCCACCGCGAGGCCACGGCGCTGGCCGCGGCGCGCAGGTAATTCTCCCAATCGCCGGCGGCCACGGGCTGCAAATCGGGGGTCCAGGCAAACTCGCGCCGGCCAAAAGGAGCGGCGCTGGAGACGCAGATGCGCCGGTCGCTGCGGGCGCGGAAGCGAATGCGGATGCGGCGGTCAATCGCGACCGGCAGCACCGGCAGGCCGTGGTAGTCGATGTGCTCGCCGATCAGGTTCACGCGCCCCGGCGCCTGCACTTCTCCCGCAGGCACTATTGCGCCTTCGGCAACAGCTTCACATCGGCCGGCAAGGTGAACAGCTCGTCGCCGAGGTCCTGGTTGATCTCCACGCTTTCCGAGTACATCTCGTAGATCTTGTCCCCGTTGCGCTCGCGGCGGATGTCGTAGGGCCACAGTACGCCGCCGCCCGCGGAACGATACTTGGCGAAGGCCGTCACCTCGGTATCGAAATCGCCGTACGTCGGGTTGCGGCGCCGGAAACTCTGGCGCAACGGGAGCTTGGTGAACTGGCTGAAATAAACCGTGACGGTCCGGCCCTGGGCGTCGGTGATATCGACGATTTCCACCGGCTGGTTTTCGAAAGTATCGGAGCCTTGCGAGTAGAACGACGGGCCCGGCTCGGAGAGCCGCTGCCGCAGGATGTAGAAAATGTTGAGTAGCTGGCTCATCTCGTAATTCTGGAAACGCTGGTCCTCAAACGGCGTGGCGCCATGATAGTTGACCTCCCAGGCGCCGTTTTCGGTGAGCAGCACAAAGCCCTCGTCCTGCTTCTTGCCGAAATTCTCGCGCTCGCGCACGGCCAGCTTGCCCGACACCGGCACCAGATAGCGGGTATAGACTGTGGCGACCGAAAGCCCGGTAAGCTGCGAGTTATAGAACGAGTAGGCGCGGCCGGTTTCCACGCGGTCCTGCATGTGCAGAAAGGCGTCGCCGCCGAGAGCGGCCAGCGCTTCATTGACCACGCGCTTGCCGCGAGCCTGGTGGGTTTCCCCCTGCGCCCGCAAGCCGCCCGTCAGCGCGGCGCAGGCCAGCAGGCACAAGAGCAGTGTGGCTGCGCGGGAACAGGTAGGACAGACCATCGCCTTTCGTGGTCTGTCATGCCTCGTCAAAGCACGACGCCTTGACAGACCACAAAAACCGATCGTCCGTCCTACTTCTGACTTGACAGGTATGCTCTTCATGGGTGACGCTCCAAATCCTCTAACTGGAGGCCCGTGTTGATCTCGAACCGGATGACCGTGGAGTCGGCCAGATGTTTGCCGCCCTGGTGATACGTCACGTGAAAAGGCACCTTGATTCCCTTCACCTCGCGAAAATCGGAATACTCTTCTTCCACCGGCTGCGGCGCGCCATTGGGCTGCGGCGATTCGTAAAGCAGTTGATGCGGCAGCCCGGTGGCCGGATCGATCACCAGGCGGGCGATTTCGTCGCCGGCGGAGATCTCGACCGTGCGGTCGTCCACCGCCACCACGCTCGCCGCGCCGCCGGCCAGCAGCAGGCCGACATAGACGTGGAATACCTCGTCGCGCATCAGCTTCAAGGATAGGCCCATCAGCGGACCTGTGCCCCCCGGGGTGGAAATCCAGCCGAGCTTGCCATCGCAATACATGCCGATCGGCCCGGCGGCGATCAGGCTGTCCTGCCGCAGGTGGCTGGGAGCGATCCATCGGTCGGTCTCGCTGCCGTCTGGCTGCCTGGCGCTGGGCTCGAACCGGTTGTCCTCGATCACCGTAAAATCCTTCACCGACGCCAGCTTGTCGGCGCCCCCTACGGCGCGCTGCGCCCGCGCCAGAATCTCCCGGCCCTTCGCCAGGCTGGCCGCATCGGACCGCGCCGCTTGCTTCTTCGGCCCGGGTATGGTGAGGTCGATAGCGGTGACCTGTCGCCCGAGCTTGGCGAGCGGCTGGCCGAACTCTTCGGCGTTGCCCACGGCCACGATGGTGAACTCCGCGGGAGCCAGATACTGTTTGGCGACGCGCAGCACGTCGGCGCGGGTCACGGCCTCAACCGCCCGCTGATACTGCTGGATGAAATCCCGAGGGTATCCATAATACTCGTAATTGAGCATGCGGCCCAGCGTTTTGGCTTTGGTGTCGAAGGCGAATACCAGGCTGTTGAGCGCCGTGTCTTTGGCGGTCTTGAGCTCCGCTTCACTCACTTCAGCGGAGCGCATGCGCTCCACTTCCTCGAGGATCGCTTGCAGCGTTTCCACCGTGGAGACCGACTTGGTGCTGCCCGAGATGCTGAATAAGCCGGGGTGATCGTAGTTGGCGCTCCAGTCCGCCTCAATCTCATAGGCGTTGCCCATTTCGGTGCGGACCCTGCGGAGCAGGCGGCTCTGAAATCCGCCGCCCAGAATGTCGGCCATGATTTCCAGCGCGGGGTAATCCTTGTCCTTGAGCATGCCGCCCAGATGCCCCACCGAGAAGAAAGTCTGCGTCACATCGGACTTGCCGGCCAGGTACGTGCCCGCGGCGGGCTTCGCTGTCACTGGCGGAAAGGCCGGTACGGGCGGCTGCTGGACGGTCCAATCGGCGAAGAGTTTCTCCAGGCGGGCCTTCATTTCCGGCGCGCTGAAATCGCCCCACACCGCCAGCATGGTATTGGCGGGGAAGAAATAGCGGCGGTAGAAGTCCACCAGGTCGGCGCGCGAGATGCGGTTGATGGTGTCGTATTCTTCTTCCCAGCCGTACGGCGTGTTTTTGCCGTACACAATATTGGCGAACTCGCGTTCGGCAATGCCTTGGGGTTCGTCGTTGCGGCGGGCGATGCCGCCGTTCATCTCGGTCTTCGCCAGATCGAGCTTGTCCTGGCGGAATTCCGGCTCGGTGAGAACGTCGTGAAAGGCGTCCAGAACTTCGCCGGTGTTCTCCTTGAGGCAGGAGAAGCTGACCGATCCGAGCGTCTCGTCGATGCTGCTTTCGACGCTGGCGGCGATGTCTTCCAGCTCCTCGTTGAGCTGCTCACCGGCCTTGGCGCGGGTTCCACCGGTGCGCAGCACCATGCCGGTTACGGTAGCCAGGCCGATCTTGTCCGGCGGATCGAACAGGTTGCCAGTGCGGATGCGCGCCGCCCCGTGAACGAGCGGCAGTTCGTGGTCTTCGAGAAGAAATACCTTCATGCCGTTGGGCAAGGTAAATGTCTCGACATTGGGAATAACGACGGCATGTAGCGGCGGGTAAACCAGGTCCTTCCACGAGGTCAGGGGAGCGGCCGCGGCTTTCGGCGATGGAGGGGCGGCGCTTCGCCGCGGCTGGGCCGCCGGCAGCGGCGGCGGCACTTGGGAGGGCGTGTAACCGGCGGCCACCAGCGCCAGCAGCGGAAGCAGGTTCATTCCCGGCCCTCCCCGGCGCCGACGGCTTTGAGCTCGTGCGGTGAAACCGTGAAAGCCACCGTGCGGTTCTGCGCCACGAAGCAGCTACGCGCCACGCGCTCGACATCTTCGGCCGTCACCTTGTTCAGGTCGTCGAGCTGGGTGAACAGCTTCCGCCAGTCCCCGTAACTGCCGTAATCCACCGCCAGCGCGGCTGCCAGGCCGGGGTTTTTGTCCAGCCGGCGAATCACCGCCGCGCGGGCCTTGGTCTTCACGCGCTGCAAGGTCTGCGCGTCGATTTTCTGCGCCGCCAGCCGAGCCAGCACGCCGTCCAGCGCCTTCTGGTTTTCTTCCACAGTGTGCCCCACCGCGGGCGCGACGAAAATGACGAACAGGCTCGGATAGCGCGCCGAGGGGTAGGCCGGCGCGGCTTCTGCATCGAGCGCGATCTTCTTCTGCTGCACCAGTCCCGTGTAAAGCAGGCCGGTGCGGCCGCTGGCGAGAATCAGCGCAATCACCTCGTACACCGGATCGTCCTTGTCGTATTGGTCCGGCCGCTTGAAGCCGGCGGCGAACAGCGGCTGGTTGCGCGACTCCACGATCGCCGTCTTAGGGCCGTCCTGCACCGGTTCGACAGTGTGAATCAGCGGCGGCAGCGGACGCGCCGGCATGGGGCCGAAATAGCGCTCCGCCAGGCGCCGCGTCTGTGCCGGATCCACATCGCCCACAATGGCGATGTTGATATTCGCGGGCACATAGTATTTTTCGAAGAACTCCTGGGCCATGCCGCGCCGCAGGCTATCCACGTCGCTCGGCCAGCCGCCGGGCGGATTGCGATAGGGGAAGGCCTCGAAGGCCGAAGCCACAAAGTCCCGCCATAGCTCGCCCGACGAGCCAGGCTGATTGCGCAGACGGTTTTCCTCTTGCACCACGTCGCGTTCCTTGTAGAACTCGCGGAACACCGGGTGCAGAAAGCGCTGTGACTCGAGGAGAAACCACAACTCGATGCGGTTGGAGGGGAGGCTGCAGAAGTACTCGGTATAGTCAAAGGAGGTGTCGGCATTGAGGTCGACGCCGCCGTTTTCCTCGATGATCCGCGTGTACTCGTCGGATTCTACATAGGACTGCGCCACATCAATCGCTTCTTTGAGCTGCATGCCGAGGTAATCGATCTTGCTTTGGTCGGCCTTGGGCCCTTTGTTGCGCTCGGCGTCTATCCGGTCGTAGACGTCTTCTACAGTTTGCAAAGCTTTCTTCTCGGCTGCCCAGTTCCTGGTACCGATGCTCTCGGTGCCTTTGAACGCCATGTGCTCGAACATGTGGGCCAGGCCGGTCTCGCCCGCGGGATCGTCCGCTGAGCCCGCGTTTACAAAAGTGTGGAAGGATGCAACAGGGGCGTCATGCCGCTCCACCACCGTGAAGTGCAGGCCATTGGCCAAGGTGAATTCGGTAACTCGTTTCTCGAACTCCTTCAGGTCCTGCGCGGGGAGGAAAGACGTCGCCGCCAATAGTACTAGAGCTAAACGGGCTCCGTTCACGGTTCATTGCTCCTGCACTTTCTTTGAGGATAGCAGGGGTTTCGGCCAACATATGGAGGCAGCAGCGTTAAGGGGTAACGTTCGTAGAACCGCTGTTACCCGGGAAGTACTCACATGACTGTGGAGAACCACTGCGGGTCTGCATAATAAAGACTGCGCGAGACGAATCCACCGAGACAGGCTACGACGGGTGCTGCAATGAATTGGGATGAGACCATTCAGCAATTCGACACGATCGCCGGTGATCGGCGCCGGGACAAGCGCTATGAGCTTGAACTGGACCTGCGCTGGAAGCTGATTCGGCGCCGCCGCCTGCTCGAGGGCGGTGAGGGCCGAACGGTGGATGTGTCTAGCGGCGGAATCCTCTTCGATGCTGGGCGCCCCTTGCCGCCGGGCCTCAATGTGGAGCTGTTGATCAATTGGCCCGTAATGCTCCACAACGTGGCTCCCCTACAACTGATGGTATACGGCAAGATCATCCGCTCGACAGGCCGGCGCACGGCTATCCGCATGGTGCAGCACGAATTCCGCACGGCCGGGCTGGCGATGGAGCGGCGTTTGGCAGTGGCCACCGGCTCACGGCCGACGATGCCGCTTCTCTCCCGGGTGAGTGGCACGTCGGGCTTGATCAATCCGCGCTAGCTCCGCGACCGCGAGGCTCCCGAGTTATCCAAAAACCCCTGGCCTGTTTTGCCTGGTTTTGAGAGCGGGCGACAGCCTCGTGCGTCCCGGGGCCTTCACGTCAGGAAGTTACTGGAGCTCGCCGGTGGAGCGAAAGGCATAGCGGCCCGCGACCAGGTTACCCTTGGCCAGATAGTCCCTGATGGCTTCACGGTTGGGGCCGGCGCGGTTGGCCGCATCGGTCAGGCAGCGGACGGCATCGGCGGGGGTGGTTCCTTGATCCAACCGGAAAATCCAAGCGATGTTGGTGGATGTCAGTGACCGGTCGGAAGAAATGCCGATGACCGGGATGAACGTCTTGACGGCGATCTGCTCGGCCAGGTGAGCGGACGCGCGGTCGGTGGCCACCAGGCCGAGCACGCTGGGATCGTACACCAGCTTGACCAGTTGATCGGAGGCCTTGCCCCACGCCTGTTCGGAAGAGACGCCGACCACGCGGTAACCGGCGGCGCTGAGGCGCGCGGCCAGAGGCTCGGCGCCGGGCCCGAAGACGCCAATTTTGCGCTCGCCGGGGGGCGCATCGGCCACTTTCGGCCCCATGTACTCCACGCCGTGTTCGCCGACTCTGGCGTAGGGCTCATCCATGGGATAGCGGCGCCAGGTGAGCTTTCCGTCCTTCACCTTGCCGAGCCAAAGCGGCGCGACGTTCTTGGCGTTGGGATCGAACACCATTTCGCCGGTCACGCCTTTGTACCGTTCGAGGCTGTAGAGCGCGTCGCGGATGCGGCCGCGGCTCAAGCCGGCGCGGCAGATGGCGTCGAGCAGGATATTCATGGTATCGAAGCCCAAGGCCGAGAACGCGTCCACCTTGGCCTGATAGCGGGCCGTGAAGCGCTTCTGGAAATCGAGCCAGAGCGGATCGTCACTATCGGGATTGAACGGGTAGACCACTTCCAGTTCTTCCGCCGCTTTGCCCGCGTTGGCGAACAGGCCGTCGCCCAGCACGCGCGCGGCGCCGAAGACAGGCTGCTTCATGCCCATTTGCTGCATCTGTTTGAGAATCAGGCCGGCCGCCGGAGCGTCGGCCCAAAGCACAATGGCGTCCACGCGGGAATCGTTGATCACCTGCAGCTCACGGGTGAAGCTCTGGTCGCCGGGTTGGAATTTCTGTTCGATCACGAGGGGATGACCGAGACGCACGGAGGCTTCGCGGAACTTGACGACGCCGAGACGGCCGTATCGCTCGTTGACACGCAGCAGGGCGACGCGCTTATGACCGAGATCGGTGTAAATTCTGCGGGCCAGCGTGTAGCCTTGCACGCGGTCGTCCTGGATGCTGGTGAGGATCCACGGAATCAGGGTCTCGGGTATAGTGGGGTCCGTCGAAGCGCTGTTGACGATGGGCAGCTCGGAGCGCAGGGAAACGCGCAAGGCGATATGGGTGGAATCGGCGCTGATGGAACCCAGCATGGCCCAGACCTTTTCGTCGTAGATCATCTTGACGATTTCGTTGCTCGATGCCCCCCAGGTGGCCGCATCGTTGTGGATCTTGAGGTGGAACGGTTTGCCGCCGTAACCGCCGCGCGCGTTAGCTTCGTCAATCGCCATCTGCGCGCCGTGCAGCATGGCTGTGCCGAGAGCGATATCCCTGTGCTGTTCGATCGGCCCCAGGAAGCCGATGGCAACCTCGGAAACGTCGGACGCCTTCACCGTCGGCACGTAATCGGCGGCGCCGGAGTAATCCGGTGTTGAGGTGTAGTTCTCGTAATAGGGCTTGGTGAACTTGGAAAACGGCTTCAGATCCTCGGGAGTGTTGGCGTAGGATGCCGTGTTGCGGATCTTCGGTGGGCCGGTCGGGTCGGCGCCGCAGGAGCAAGTGTTCGATTGCGCCCACGCCAGCGGCGCCGCCAGCAGAAGCGCCAGCATCGCCGCGTTCTTTCGCGGAATCCAATGACCGCCATGCCCGAAGAGGCGGCCAAGGCCGCCGGCCGCGCCGGGTGCCAGCCCGCGCCATACTCCTGCCGGAAACATTTTTTACTCCTTCGGTTTGGGAACGAACATCGCGATCGCTTCGATTTCCACCAGCAGCTCGGGGCGGCACAGGATGGCCTGGATGCCGGTCGAAGCCGGCAGCGGATCGAGACCCTGTTCGCGGAAAAAAGCCGTGCGCCCGTCGTTGAAGGCGGCGTAGTCGCGCTCGATGTCGCGCAGGTAGCAGGTGGTGCGGACCACGTCCTTCCAAGTGGCGCCTTCGGCGGCCAGCAGTCCGGTGATGTTGTAATAGGTGCGGCGAAGCTGCGCGTCAAAGTCGCCGATATGGACGGTCCGGCCCTGCTCGTCGATGCTGGCGGTGCCGGAAATTAAAAGAATTACCAGGCTGTCGAGATCGATGCGCAACCCGCGCGAAAAGGAGCTGGGCTTGTCGTAACTATAAGCCTCGTTGAGGACGGATGGCTCCGTGATGGCGCTCTTCTTCACTTGAGTGGTCTTGCCGATCCGGTCCAATGTATCGAGTATCGTCATGGTTTACTTGTCTCCCGGTTTAATGCGGATTCCGTGGCTCAGGCCTTTGGCCGTGGCCACCCAAACGTCGTCATTCTGAAAATCGATGCCAAAAGTGTAAGGAAAGGCGGGCGCGGTGGTGACAGGCACGCGCGTAACAACTCCCTTCCCGTCGCGCACCAGCATTTCCGGCGCGTGCGTATCGAGAGCTGGCCGGTAAGTGGCCCACTGAACGCCATCGAAATACGCCAGCCCTTTGTCGGTGGAGAACCAGGCGCGTGTACCATCCAGGGTTTTCACCTGATTTATGAAATTGCTGGGCAGGCCGCTGTCCTTATCCAGGAAGTTAAGCCAGTTACGGCCGTCATACCGGCTGGCCCCGAAGTAAGTGGAGGCCCAAAGAATATGATTGACGTAACTGACCGACGAGGTGATATCGTGGATCAGCCCCTGGTTCTTGAAGAGCACGATTTCCGTTTCGCCATCGGGATCTCTATAATCCTTCCAGCGTTCGGTCTTGACGTCGTACTCCAAGACGCCTCCCCCCCATACGGCGTAGTATACCTTGTCTTCCCCGGCGCTCACGTTGTAAGTCCAGATCTCCTCCATGGGCGTGTTGCGCTCGTTGAAGATGCTCCACTGGTTGGTGCGCGTGTCGTAGCGGGCGGCGCCGGCGGCGGTGGCCGCCCAGACCAGGTCGCCCTGAACCGTGACGCCGTAGACCACGTCGTTAGGCAAGCCGCTATTGAGCTGCGTGAAGGTGTCGATGCGGCCGGCCGAGTAACGGCTCAGCCCGCCCATGGTGGCGATCCAAAGGGTGTGCGTCTTCTTATCCAGCGCCAGGTAGAGCACCGCGCGGTGGGCCAGCCCATCGGCCGTCGTGAATACGCGCCATTTGCCGTTCTCATAAAGTGCCAGCCCGTTATCGGTGCCAGCCCAGATACGGTCGCCGTCCACGCAAACGTTGTAGACGCGATTGTCGGGCAGTCCGTTAGCGGTGGTGAAGTTTTCCCAGCGAAACCGCGGCAGATCCTGAGCGAAGAGCGCGGAAGCGGCGAGGAGTGCGGCGATGATCGTGGCTCTCATAAGGTTTTCAGGTACTCGATGAGGTCGTTGAGCTCATCCTTGACAAGATCGTTGGTGACGCCGTGCTGATCCTTGGGGTTGAAGACGGTCCAGATTTCTTCCAGGGTTTGTGCCGAGCCATCGTGGAGATACGGCGCGCTGTTGACCACGTTGGTCAGTTCCGGAGCATCGACCAGGGGCGAGCGGTCGGTGGGCTTGCCGGTGCCGACATCGGCCACGAGTTGGTTGGTGTAATACTTGCCGGAATGGCAAACGAAACACTGGAGCCCTTCCGGAATGGGAGTGCCGTCTTTGCGGGTCGTCCGCAGGAAGATGGCCTTGCCGCGCTCCTGCGCCGGCGTCAGCTCGCCATCGGGCGCGCGGTAGCGGTTGGGACGCAGCGGAATGGCCTTGATATAGCTCACCAGGTCTTCCAGATCGTCGCCGCGAATACCCTGCGAGCGAAAGAAATACCGCTCGGTGCGCGGGCCGCATTCGGTCTGGAGATCGGGGTTCTGCCCATTCCATTTGAATGGCGAGGTGTCACCGATGTCCTCGAGCGCCCGGTTGTCGACGATGTCGATGCCGAAGCCATCCGGTTCCAGGTCCCAGTTAAGGCCGTCGAAGGTGGAATCCAGATGGCAGTTGGCGCAGCCGAAACTGTGGCCAAAGGAGACCGCCGAAGAGTAAAACAGGCGCTCCCCGCGCCGTTGCGGCGTCAGCGTGGCGGGCCCGCCGAGCGCGACCGTGCCGCTCACCGCCAGGCGCGCGGTGTCGATGATCGAAATGCTGTCGTCCAGGCGATTGGCCACCCACAGGGTCGTCCCATCTGAAGAGAGCGCGATACTGCGCGGATTGCGGCCCACCGGAATGCGCGCGATCACGTAGCGCGCGGCCGCTGAAAGATCGTTGGCCATGCGCGCGGCGGAAGGCGAGCGCGCGGCCGCCACCAGGCGCGCCAGATCGATCACGGCGACTTCGTTGGAACCGCTGGCGGACACGTACGCCCGCTTCTTATCCGGAGCGATGGCCACGCCGAACGGCAGCGAAAAGTAATCTTCGATGGCGTCGAGCGGGAGTTGCACCACGCCGCCGATATCCTCGCCGAACACCGCCAGCGAATCGACGAACGCCCAGCCATGTTCCACGTGCGCCAGCGGCACCAGGTTGTGCGGGCGCAGCAGGGCCGCCAGGCCAAGGCGCCCATCGCGCGAAACGGCCACGTGAAAAACGCCCGCGGCGTCCGGCAGCGCGATGCGATCGGTGACAATTTGCTGCCGCGCGTCGATTTCCGCGATCTCCGACCGCGGCGGCGTGCGGAATTCGCCGGGGATGGGATAGATGTGGGTGACGTAAACGCGCGCGGTTTCGGGCGAAGCGGCGACGTAGCTGGCGCCGTGGGCCGCGATCAAATGGCGGGTAATGGCGCCGCTGGCCAGGTCCACCACGGTGACGTTGTCGCTCAACCGGTTCGCGACGTAAAGCGCGCCGCCTTGGAACGCAATCCCTGTCGGCTCAAAACCGGCCGGCAGGGTGCGTAACGCCCGCAGCGTCGCGGCATCGATCTCGCTTACCGTGTCCGCCCATGAATTGGTGACATAGAGCCGCGCGCCGTCGGGCGTGATGGCGATGCCGCGCGGCACCCGGCCAACAGCGACCCGGCCGGCGACGGCGCGCGTTGCGGTATCGATGGCGGCGACTTCGTTGGTGCCGCTCAAAACGGCATACAGGCGCGTTCCGTCCGGCGATAAGACCAGGTCATCCGGGCTGGGATAGCCGTTGTTCTGCGCCGCACCGGCCGCTGCCAAGGCGAGGCAGGCGAGGACGAGTGGCGCACGCACTCGTGCGTGCCGCGTCGAGACTCTTCTCGACGCCTCTGCGCCACCGGGCAGCGGGCGTCGGCAACATTGCCGACGCGGCACGCAAGAGTGCGTGCGCCACATTTGCCCGTGTCTCCCCATGCGCATCCCTACTTCTCCGTAATCGTAAACACTTGCCCGGCCGGAATGTTTTCCACCACCTGGCGGATGCCGCTCGGCCACAGCACAGTGATTTTGTCGGCCTTGGTGGCGGCGCCGAGGCCAAAATGCAAACGCCAGTCGTCCTGGCTGAGGTAACCGGAAGCGGCCACCCGCTCGGCCCGTTGTTTGATGCCTCCGGCTTCCACCTGCACCACCGCGCCGATGCCGTCGCGATTGCTCTTGGTGCCCACCAGGTTGATCGCCAACCAATGGCCCACCGGCGTGGTGACATTGTGCAGCAGCGTACCCGGCGCGCCCAGGTTCACTAAGAAGGCATCCACGCGGCCATCGTTATCGTAGTCGGCGAAGCACGCGCCGCGCCCCACGCTCTTGGTGGCGAAAAACGGCCCGGCGCCGGTGGAAACATCCTGGAACTTGCCGCCGCCCAGGTTCTTGAACACCGAATCCTCCTGCGGGATCAGGTGAATCAGGCCGCCGTGCGCGATGAAAATATCGCGCAGCCCGTCGTTCGTGAAGTCGTAGACGCCCGTGCCCCAGCTTGTATATTGCGCGGCGAGCTGGGAAATGCCGGCTTGCTCGGTGATATCTACAAACGGCAGTTTGCCGGTGTTGCGCAGCAGGCGGTTGTACTTGGAATCGCTCACCCATAGGTCCACCTTGCCGGTGTTATCGACGTCGAAGAACACAGGCCCCATGGCGGAAGTGGATTCGCCGTTCTGGCCGAAGGCGGCGCCGGCCTCGAGGGCGATCTCCTCGAAGGTGCCGTCGCGCTTATTGTGGAACAGGAAGTTTTCGGTCTTGTCGTTGGCGACGTAGATGTCGGGGTAGCCATCGCCATCGAAGTCGCCCGCGGTGACGCCCATGGTGCGGCCCTTGAACGCCGCAATCCCGGACTTCTTGCTGACATCCTCGAAGGTGCCCTTGCAGGTGTTGTGGAACAGCAGATTGGTGTCGCCTTCGTAGTCGAGCGGCCCAGGGAAATTGTCGGCTGCGTAATAGGAGTGGTAAGTGGGGTCGAACTTCACATAGCGGCCGATAAACAGGTCGATGCAGCCATCGCGGTCGTAATCCAGCCACGTGGCGCCGATCGCCCATCCCTTCACATCTCCGAGCCCGGCTTTGGCCGTAACATCCTCGAAGGTTCCGTTGCCCTTGTTGCGATACAGCGTCACCTTGCCGTAGCTGGTGACCAGCAGGTCGGTGTAGCCGTCGTTATCGAAGTCTGCGGCAACGGCGGAGAAGCTGAAACCGTCGCCGGCGAGGCCCGCCTGTTCGGTGACGTCGGTGAAGTGCCCGTTGCCGTCGTTGCGGTACAGGTGATTATGCGGCGGCTCGGCGGGCGGCTTGCGCAGCGGGTAAGGATGCATGCCGGGCCCCAGTGGACGGCCGCTGACGACGAACAGGTCGGGCTTGCCGTCGTTATTGAAATCGAACCAAAGGCAGCCGGCGCCGGTGCTTTCGATCAGCGACCCCAGCTTTTCGGCGCCGAAGGAGTGTGTGAAGGTGATTCCGGACTGCGCCGTGGCATCGTCAAATCGGATGCTGCCGGCTGTTTGGGCCGGCGCCAGGGCCGCCGCCAGGCCAAAAACAGAAACGAAGGTTGCCGTTCTGATGATCATTGAGTCGATCCTGGGATGGCCGTCATGTTGACCGGCACCGTGGTGCGGTTGAGGATTTCGGGAACCCGGTTTTCCGGCGACCGTTCCGGCCCCGCGTGGCAGCCCACGCAAATGCGTTGCTCGCTGGGCCGCATCCAGAACCAGTTCTTTTCCGCCCGCGTCACGGCGCCGGATTTGCTTATCAGCTCCATGCGCAGCGGCCGGTCCGCCGGCACCTGGACGTAGAACGAACCGTCCGGCTCGGCCACCGTCTCGCCGAGCAGCAGGGAGGCACCGGCGGAGTCCTGGGTGAAGACGCGTACGGTCGCGATGTCGCCCGTGATCGGCGTCTTCGATTCATGCGCGTTGAGACATAGCAGGTTCCCCGCGGTGCGTGTGGGCACGCGGGCCGAGGGGAACTCGCGCGGCGGCACGCGGCTGGCGACCACCACCGGTTCCACGTCGTTGCCCGGCGCGGCGGGATTCAGCTCCGCCAACTGGTCGCTCGTTTTCGTCCAAACGGACAGGTGAAATGGCCGCGCTGCGCTGCGCCGCAGCGGAATCAGCCACCGGTCCGCCGCAATCTCCGCCCCCGGTCCGGCCGCTTCCAGCTTGGGCTGCGGCACGCCGGCTTGCTCGGCCAGGGCGGACGTGAAGCGCGCCAGCCGCTTTCCCACGTTGAAGATCACGTCGCCCGATGCAACCTGATGCCCGTTGGCGCGCTGCGGGCCGTGATCGCAACGGATGGTCTCCACGCCGGTGCCATCGGGGTAAACCGTCCACAAGTCGCCGTTGGTCTCGTACAGGATCCGCCCGTCGTGCAACACGTCGTCGGTCAAGTACCATCCGGGAACGAACGTCAGCGTCTCGGGCGTCGCGGCGCCGGCCAGCGGAACGATCTGGATTTCCGATCCTCGCCGCAGAAATTTCGTATACACGACACGGTCATCCGGCAAGTACAGCGGGCGAATGCAATCGGAATCGGCCGTGGTGAGCTGCCGCGGAGCGCCGCCCGCTACGGCCGTTTCCCAAATCTGCCACGGCCCCGCCGCGGTGCGCTTGCCGGCGAACAAAATGCGCAGCCCATCGAAGGAGACAGCCGGGTCGGTGGATGCGTAGAAATCGCCGGCGAGCTTGCGCTGCCCTTGCGACGTCACCAGCATCACCGCGGCGCCCGCTGGAAAGCGCTCGCGCCCGCTCCGCCAGGCTGCGCCATCGTACTGAGGGGCTGCGACATACGCGTAATCCGGCGTTCCGGTCCGCTCCGCCACCGCGCCAAATAGAGCGAGGGCCAGACCAACCGTGCCAGCGAGCTTCCTCATGTGACTCCATATTAAGGGAATGGAGCCTGTTTATCAGTAATAGGAAAATACTAGGTTTTCGCGGCTCCGCGGCCGTTCCGCGACGCGGGCTGTGCTACTCTTGGCCGCAAGAAGCTTATGCGCATTTCAGAACCCACGCTGTCCAATGGCCCGCGTGCCCTCCGCAAAGACCATGAGCAGCCTGTGGCCACTGCGGTACACGGCTGGCGATATCACCATGTTGGCATTCCGACCGGCGTTCGGCGCCCTGGTGAACACTATCTGGAAAAGTTCAAAATGTACGTCTCTGCGTTTGAGACGAGTTCCTGTGGCATTCAATGGATGCGGTTCGAACCCGATAGCCCCGTGCACCCGCTAATCAAATCCGTCCCCCACGTAGCGTTCGAAGTGGACGATCTTCAGGCCGCGATGCAGGGGAAAGAGATTCTCACTGCCCCGAACTCGCCGTCGAAAGGTGTCATGGTGGCGATGATCCTCGATAGCGGCGCTCCGGTTGAACTTCTCGAGTTTCGGCGCGATTCGAGTGGTGCTGGAGCGAGTGCCAGGAGCCGGCGGGCGAAACAGGGAGCGCGAAAACAGATTCGCCCTCCAGTCCATTTGTAGGAGGCGCCGATTCGCCACATGCCGCCCGGTTTCGGCTCCCGCGCCGCGGCGCCTATGGTTCCCGAGCGCCAACCTGGTTGCTCAAGCGGCGTCGCTGCTGCTCGCGAAGTTGGGCGCGAGCGATGGCAAGCTGCTTTTGGAGCGCGCGGTTCTGTACACGCTCGGCGTCCACTTGTGCTTGCAGGCTGGCGGCGAGCCGCAACAGTTGCGCGCGATCCTGCTTCGGCTCCGCCGGACTCGCCGGTGGGGCAGGCGAAGGTGGCTTCTGGCCCAGAAAAGCAGTCGCCTGCCGCAGGTTGGTTCCCCCCGGCTGGTTCAGCACCAGCGTGACATCCACATGCGCGTTGCGGCGGCCATAGGTGAACGCGCCGGAGGCCAGGTGCGGCGGATCAAGCGGAATCGCGCTGGGCGGCGAATCGCCGTCCACAATGTCCAGCCAGGCGAGCGTGGCCCCGCGCACCGGCGCCGCATTCGCGTCCCAGCGAATCTGCAATTGCCCGGCATCATCCACCGTGTTCAGACCGATCGAGGCGGCATCGACTTTGGCGGGCGCCCGGTGCAACCACGCCACGGCGGCGGGATACCAAACGCTGCGCTCGGCATATAGCGCGGCACCCGCGGCCACCGCCAATCCCACTGCCAGCAGCGCCTTCAGCCACGCCCGCGAGCGCTCCGGCGGATTCTCGAACATGCTCGGCAGAGGCAACTGGGGCGGCGCCGCCGGTTCGGCTTCCGGCGCGGCTTTCGGCACCGGGGCCTGGTACGCGGCCATGGTGGCGGGTGCGGGGGGAGGCGGCGGCTGAGGACGGAGTTCGGCAGCGCGGTCGACGCGGGGAGCAACCGGCGCAGGCGGGGCGTCCGGTTCGGCACGGACGTCGATCACGGCAGCGGCCGGCGCCGCAGGAGGCGTGGCCGGCTCGGCGCGGACGTCGACAATCGGACCGGCCGTCGCGGACTGGTGCTGCGGCTGCGCCGGCGGCCCCATGGGAGCCGCTCTCGGAACTTGCCGCAGCGGCTGAGGCTCGATCAGGAATTCGTGATAGCTGGCGCTGGAATGGATAATGCCGCCGGGGCCGCGGAAGAAAAATCCGGCGCGCATGGGCTCGAAGGTGTGCGGCTTCACCACCAGCGCCACCTGCCACAACTCGGGGAAGAACCGGTTGTGGATGGTGAGATCGCTGTCGGAAAGAAGCACGCCGGTCCGGGTGTGCGAATGGTACCAGCCCACCGGCCGCGGGCCACCAGAGCCGCTCGTGGCGCGAATCAATTCCTGCAGCCTGGCTTCGTCGCTCACCGAAAGCGTAAACGAAGGGCCCAGGGCATGTTCGCAATCGAGCGCCGCATAATCGGAGATGGTCAGCCGGCCCCCTTGCCAGTCGCCCAACAGGATGCCGCCGATTTCGGCGCCGCCGCGCGGCAGCGAAAAGAAAGCGTCGGTCACCGACAGCCGAATGTCGTCCAGCACCCGACTGCTGCACTCAATTGAAAACGGGCACTCCGGTGTCGACCAGGTTACTGTTGCGCGATCCGGCTGGACTGCCATCCTGTTCACAATTGTAGGCGATTTTGTTTCAATACACGCGCGACTCTGGTACCCCTCCCGCACCCGGGTTATAGTCATGGGCACTGGCGGCAGTTCGCTCCGCCAAAGGTATACACTTCCGCATAGTGGCGTTCTCCCAAAAACCGGAGCCGCCCGGACCCGGGCCTTGGAAGCCTCAGGATTATCAGCTAGTCTGGAAAGAACGAGCGGTTCCTTTCGCGGCATCAAACGTGCTCTGCCGCCCACGGGGAATTGTCTCGCTGAGCCCGACCGGCGGCCCTGAATGAAAGAACTGAAGTTCCAACTGTCTACCGCGCTGCTCACCATGGTGACTGTTGCGGCAGTTGTGTTGGCAGTCATCAACTTCGAACAACGCCTTCAGTTTCATGGTCTTGCAGAGGATGGGGCGATTTGGGTGGACCACCAGGGCGGCGTCCAGGCGTCCCACGTCCGCCCGCGCAGCGGCGCTGCCGTGGCCGGCATTCACACCGGCGACTGGCTGCTCAGCATCAACGGCGAGCCGGTCAAGCGGGCGCTCGATGTCACCCGCATCCTGGTCCGCGTGGGCACCTGGACCAGGGCCACGTATCACCTGCGCCGCGGCAAGGAGTTTGACGCCTTCGTCATCACCGAAGAGGTGCCGCGCGACCGCACGGTGACCTACCAGTACCTGGTCGGCGCCACCTACCTGATCATCGGACTTTTCGTTTACTTTCGCCGTGGCAGCGCGCAGAAAGCGACCCATTTCTATGCGCTCTGCCTGATCTCGTTTATCTCTCTCTGCTTTCATTACACCGGCCAGCTAAACAATCTCGATAAGGTCATCTACCTGGGCAATGTGGTGGCCGGCGTGGTGGCACCCACCGTGTTCCTCCATTTTTGCCTGACCTTCCCGGAAGCGAACGGCTGGTTCCGGAAACGCTACAGGAGGGTTCTGCTTTACCTCCCGGCTGCGCTGCTTTCGTTGGTTTATCTCGGCTTTTCTTCCGGTGCGCTTAAGGCCGCCATCGCGCCGCTCCAGTTGCGCTGGCTGCTGGACCGCATCTGGGTACCGTTTACGGTGGTGCTATATCTGCTCGGCGGCGTCGCCGTCAGCCTCGCCTACCGCAAAGCGGAGGACGCCATCGTGCGGAAACAGCTCAAGTGGCTGCGTAACGGCACATTTTTCGCCATGGTGCCCTACGCCGTGCTGTACGTGCTGCCGTATGCCTTTGGCGCGGTGCCCTCCGCGAACCTGCGCCTCTCCGTGCTTTCCGTGGTTCTGCTGCCGGTGAGCCTGGCCTACGCCATTGTCCGTTACCGGTTGATGGACGTGGATATCCTGTTTCGCCGCGGATACGCCTACACGCTGGCCACCATCTGCGTTTTGGCGGGCTTTTACCTGATCGTATTCACGCTCGGCAGCCTGGCCCACGTCTACTTCAACAACCTGGGCAACGCGGCGCCGCTGATCGTGATGCTGATCGGCGCCTTTCTGTTCCAGCCGATCCGCACCTGGATTCAGGAGAGGCTGGACCGCCATTTCTACCGCGACCGGTACGATTACCGCAGCACGCTGGTGGAATTCGCCCAGGAACTCAGCTCGGAGGCGGACCTGGATACCATGCTGGCCAAAGCGGGAGAACGGCTGATCGCGACCCTCGCCGTGAGCCACCTGGCCTTCTTCCTGCGCGAGGAGGGTGTCGTCTCCCCGACCGGCGAGCCGGTCTTCCGCCTGCGCAGCGCCATGGGCGGCAACCCGCGGCTGGCCGCCGTCACCCCCGACGATCTGGACCTGAGTTTTCTCAACTGGAAACTGCCGGAGCCGTACCTGTTCTTCGAGCGGACCCATCATCAGCTCGACGCCATTTCGACTTCCTGGCCGCCTTCGGTGCGGCGCACTATCGCCGACCTGGACTTGACCTACTATCTGCCGTGCACCGTGCGCGGCCGGACCATCGCTTACCTGGGCATCAGCCGCACCACCGACGGCGACTATCTCGCCAGCGTCGACATGGAACTGCTGACCACGCTGGCCGGTTACGTGGGGATCGCGATTGAGAATGCCGGCCTGTACCGCTCGCTGCAGCGCAAGGTGGACGAGTACGAGCGCCTCAAGGAATTCAGCGAGAACATCGTGGAATCGATCAACGTGGGAATTCTGGCGGCCGACCTGGACGACCGGGTGGAAAGCTGGAACACCCAGATAGAGCAGTTGAGCGGCATCCCGCGCGAGGGTGCCGTCGGCAGGCGCCTGGCGGAGCTGTTCCCCGCCGCGCTGGTGGATGAGTTCGAGCGCGTCCGCGGCGAAACCGGCATTCACCACATTTACAAGTTCGTGCTGAAGGCGCCGGCAGGCGCCAACGGCAATGGCCATCCGGGCCTGGGGCAGCCGCGCCGCGGCGAAGCCACTTTGAACATCGCCATCGCGCCGCTGGTCTCCAAGGACCAGGAACGGATCGGCCGCCTGGTGATCTTCGACGATGTCACCGACCGCGCCGAACTGGAACAGCGGCTGGTGCAGGCCGACAAGCTGTCCAGCATCGGGCTGCTGGCCGCCGGTGTGGCCCACGAGGTGAATACGCCGCTGGCGGTGATCTCCACCTACGCGCAAATGCTGGCCAAGCAGGTGGCCGACGATACGCAGAAATCCGTGATCCTGGATAAGATCGCCAAACAGACCTTCCGCGCCAGCGAGATTGTCAATTCGCTGCTCAACTTTTCGCGCACCTCGAGTACTTCGTTCGGCGAAGTCAAGCTCAACCGGGTGATTCAGGAGACGCTATCGCTGCTCGAACATCAACTGCAAAAGACGGGCATCCAGGTCCACACCGAGCTCGATCCCGACCTAGGGCCGGTGCACGGCAACGCGGGCAAGCTGCAGCAGGTGTTTCTCAACCTGATCCTCAATGCGCGCGATGCCATGCGCGCCGGCGGGGCGGTGGAGGTGCGCACCTGGCAGGAAGGCGCGCGGGCGCGCATCGAAGTGACCGACAGCGGGACCGGCATCGCCCCCGAGCACCTGCACCGCATCTACGATCCGTTCTTCACCACCAAGCCCGCGCGCCAGGGGACCGGCCTGGGGCTGGCGGTGACTTACGGAATCATCAAGGAGCACGGCGGCTCCATCGAGGTTACCAACCGCCCCGGCGGTGGCGCTCAGTTCCGCATCGAATTGCCGCTTGCCAAGATTGCCGCTACCGCCCAGCAACCGGTAAGCGCCGCCTGAAATGACAGACACGCCATTCAGCCCATCTGAGAGCAAGGGCGACATCCTCGTCGTCGACGACGAAGCCGATATCCGCGAAGGACTCGAGTTGCTGCTCTCCAGCGAAGGGTACAACGTAAGCCTGGCTCAGAACGGCACCGAAGGAATCGAGAAGATAGAGGCGCGCCTTTACGACCTGGTGCTGCTCGATCTGATGATGCCGGACCGGTCGGGGATGGACGTGCTGGCCGAAGTTCGCACGCGCGACCGCGAAACCCCGATTTTCATGATCACCGCCTACGGCTCGGTGGAAGCCGCGGTGGAAGCCCTCAAGCTCGGCGCCAACGACTACTTCTCCAAGCCTTGGGACAACGAGAAGCTGCTGATCGAAATCGGGCGCATGATCGCCCTCCGCCGCCGCGAGTACGAAAACACCCACCTCAAGCGCGCCCTCAAGGAGCGCTACAGCTTCCCCAACATCATCGGCAAGAGCGAGCGCATGGTGCGCACCCTGGACCTGGTGGCGCAGGTCGCCTCCAGCCGTTCCACCATTCTGATCACCGGCGAGACCGGCACCGGCAAGGAGATCATCGCTAAGGCGATTCACGCCAACTCGCCGCGTGCCGACCAGTTGTTCGTGGCCGTCAATAGCGGCCAACTGCCGCCGGACCTGCTCGAATCCACCCTCTTCGGCCACACCAAGGGCGCCTTCACCAGCGCCATGCAATCCAAGAAGGGCTACTTCGAAGTCGCCGACAAAGGCACCATCTTTTTCGAC
>Ga0187891_1000644_pt1 | contig 33758 bp, 34 predicted proteins | sample June2016WEW_21_4_FD_132990 | JGI IMG/M metagenome (GOLD analysis project Ga0187891, IMG submission 132990) | Peatland microbial communities from SPRUCE experiment site at the Marcell Experimental Forest, Minnesota, USA - June2016WEW_21_40 | ecosystem: Environmental > Terrestrial > Soil >... | reverse complement strand
CGAGCGCGCCAAGCTCTCAAGCTCGGCACGTTCTTCCGCCGTCAGAATGATAATCGTCGCCTCGGGGATGCCGCTCATGCATCCTTGAATCACGACTCATTCATCAGCGATAGTCGGTACTAGGGAGGCTGAGCCCGGTCGATTTGGTGATCGTCGAAAGCTTCAAACGCCATCCCCATCCAAAGCTCGAAGTCTTTCGCGCCGCGGTCGGTAAACCGCTCCTCCACTCCGACGACGATTGCTTCGTTGCAGTCGCCACCGACGCGCCGCTGCCGCAGGCCCAGGTGCCGGTGCTGATGCTCAACGACGTGGAAACCATCGCCGACGTATTGCAGGCGGAGGCCAGACCGCCGGCCAAGCGGCTGGCGTAGTACTCTCCGCGATGGCCCGCGTCAGGGGGCGTGTGAAATCCCTAATTTGGTCAGCTCTTGTTCGCGTATTTCGTTGGTGATCGAGTAAAAGCCGCCCTTTTCGGTTTGCTCCTGGCCGTCTTTGGAGAGGATGTATTTTATGAATTCGGCGCGCAGCGGATCGAGTGCCTGGGCCGGCTTCTTGTTGACGTACACATAGAGGTAACGGGCGATCGGGTACTTGCCGGAAAGGGTCGGCTCGGCGGCGGCGTCATAGCAGGTCCCACCGTAGTAGGAAGCCAGCGGGACCGTGCGAACGCCATCGGTCTTGTAGCCGATGCCGGAATAGCCAATCGCGAACTTATCATCGGCGACGTTTTGGATGACGGCCTCCGAACCGGGCAGAAGTTTGATGCCGGGCTTGTAGTCTCCGCCATAAAGAGCCGTTTCCCGGAAATACTCATAAGTTCCCGAAAGAGTATTGCGGCTATAGAGCGCGATCGGCCGTCCCGCCCAATCGCCGGTCAGGCCAAGGTCGCCCCACGTCCTGACGTTAACGCTCCCGGGGGCCTTACGATTTGACGAAAAGATTCCGCTGACCTGAGGAAGCGTCAAGCAGGGGATTGGATTGTCTTTGTTGACGTAAACTGCCAGAGCATCAACCGCGACACGGAATCTGGAAAGCTTGTAGCCGTATTTCGCCTCGAATGCAGCGGACTCTTCGGCCGTCATCGGCCGCGACATCGGACCAAATTGCGACGCGCCTTCAAGAAGCGCACCCGGCGCAGTCGCGGATCCTGCCGCTTCTATGTGTAGTTTCACATCGGGGTAAAGGCTCCCGAACGCCTTTGCCCACAATGTCATCTCGTGGCCGAGGGTGTCGGACCCGACCGATTTGATACTACCCGAAAGCCCGGTGACCGGACGGTACGCGGGAAGGCTTTGGTCCAGCGCGATTGCAGACGTTGCTACGACAACGTTCACTGCTAATGCCACGACGCTTAACATGGAGACAGTCACACGCATGTTGATCCTGCCCTATCGGACTGTTAAATGTCGATATGTCGAGAATTCCTGAATTATGTAATCTTTTTATGACACCTCAATGAGGCTGACGCCGATGGTGTATTCGGAGACCTTATAACCTTTCAGGGACTGGCCGTTGTCGGAATATTCCGATGTCCGCGAAGGAGCAAGGCGCCAGTTCGGTCAGTAAAAGTGGAGGTCAACGTTCTCTGACAACGCGACGGGAAACTGCAAATGATCGACGTAATCATCTATCACAATCCTGAATGCGCAACGTCGCGAAATGTGCTTGGGCTGATCCGAAATGCCGGCATTGAGCCTCATGTCATCGAATATCTGAAATGCCCGCCGAGCCGCGCGTTGTTGCAATCTCTCATCGCACGTATGGGCATCTCCGTTCGCCAGCTGGTCCGTATAAAGGGGACGCCATATCGCGACCTGGGCCTGGATGATCCATCGGTTACCGACGAACAGCTCCTCGATGCCATGATGGCGCATCCAATTCTGATCAACCGGCCGATCGTGGTGACCCCGCTTGGGGTCAAGCTGTGCCGGCCTTCAGAAGCCGTGCTCGACTTGCTTCCAGTGCGCCAGCGCGGCGAGTTCAGGAAAGAAGACGGCGAGCTGGTGGTCGATAGCGGCGGAAATCGCGTGTCATAAGCCGGCAGAGGCCGGAGCGGTGGCGAGGGGGCGGCATATTTGGTACTCGGCTACGACAGTGCAGGCGGTAGGCATAAAACTACTTATATTTCAAGGTGTTGTACTGTCATCTAACTGTCATACCAGGCTCATAGAAGCTTGACGTGCCCCACGTAAGCATTCCGCAGCTGTGGTCCTGCTCCGATCGGAGCAATGCAAACCGCAGCGCGTTGCATAAAAGACGTCAGACAGAGCGCAAAACGTCCCCCATCGGGACGAAGCCGGCGTGGGTCGGCGACCTGCGTCGCCCGCAATTCCGTACAGGAGAAAACCCGTGAAACACCTCAGAACAATGGCCGTCGTCGGCGTCCTGGCTGCGACGGTCCTTCCCGCAGCCGCCTTCGAAATCTCCGGCGCCGGTGCGACGTTCCCGTATCCGATCTACGCCAAGTGGGCGGACGCTTATAAGAAGGAAACCGGCAACGGACTCAATTATCAGTCGATCGGTTCGGGCGGAGGGATCAAGCAGATCGAAAACAAGACTGTCACCTTCGGCGCCTCCGATATGCCGCTGCAACCCGCAGAATTGAAGAAATGGAACATGGTTCAGTTCCCTACGGTGGTCGGCGGTGACGTCCCGGTGGTCAATCTCGATGGTGTCAAACCCAATGATCTCAAACTCGACGGCGATACTTTAGCGCGGGTCTTCCTTGGCGAGATCACCAAGTGGGACGATCCGGCGATCCAGAAGCTCAACCCGAACGCCAAGCTTCCTTCACAGGCCATTGTCGTTGTTCACCGATCGGACGGTTCCGGCACAACGTTCATTTGGACGGACTACCTTTCGAAGGTGAGCGCCAAATGGAAGTCCGATGTCGGTGCCAGTACTTCGGTTGAATGGCCCACCGGCATCGGCGCCAAGGGTAACGAGGGCGTCGCCAATAACGTCGCCAACACCAAGGGCTCGATCGGATATGTGGAATACGCATACGCCAAACAGAACAACATGACGACGGTCAGCATGATCAATAAGGACGGTAAGACCGTCGCTCCAGACGCTGCGGCGTTCCAGGCCGCTGCCGCCTACGCAGATTGGGAAAAGGCCGATAGCTTCTATGTTATCCTCACCAATCAGCCGGGGGCGGCCTCGTGGCCGATCGCCGGCGCGACCTTTATCCTGATGTATAAGCAACCGACTGACCCCGTTGCCGCTGGCGAGGCGCTGAAATTCTTTGCCTGGGCCTATGCCAATGGCGACAAGATGGCGGAAGCGCTCGACTACGTGCCAATGCCCAAGATCGTCGTGACTCAGATCGAGAAAATGTGGGCCAGCGAAATCAAGGATTCCACCGGCAAGCCGCTCCACACCTCGATGGTGCATTAGGTTGGGGTGTAACATCGGCGAGGTCCTGTCGACATTCCAGGGCGCCTCGCCGCTTTATCCACTGGTCGGCTGCCCGATCACACTTGTGCGGCGGCCGGTAGATTGTCTTGAGTGGGCGCTCCGAACTTCCTTGAAGGAGCGTGGCGATGGACCCGGCCCGGAGGCGATCCGTGGTTGACGTAGCGCTGCAGGAGGGGGTGGGGGTGTCGGTCGAGGGGGCGGTGGCGCGCGCCAAAGTGCTCGATCGCTTGCGCCTCGGCGACGCCACGTTCCGCCAGGTGACGCGTGCCGCAGCCCTCGGCGTGCTGTTGCTCTTGAGCGGTGTCATGATTTCGCTGGTCGCCGGCTCGCTGCCGGCGCTCAGGACTTTCGGCCTCGGCTTCCTGACGACCGAGCGATGGAATCCGGTCACCGAGAAGTTCGGCGCTCTAGCGCCGATCTACGGCACACTGGTCACGTCGTTCATTGCGCTGCTGATTGCGGTCCCAGTGGGCCTGATGATTGCCTTCTTCCTCACCGAGCTGTGCCCGCCATGGCTGCGGCGGCCGATCGGCATCGCCATCGAGCTGTTGGCCGGCGTGCCGAGCATCATTTACGGGATTTGGGGGCTTTTCGTCTTTGCCCCGTTCCTGCAGCAGACGCTGCAACCCTTTTTGATCAACACGCTCGGCAACGTGCCCGGGATCGGCAAGTTGTTCTCCGGGCCGCCCTATGGCATCGGCATCCTGACCGCGGGATTGATCCTTGCCATCATGGTGCTGCCCTTCGTGACGGCGATCTCGCGCGATGTGTTCGAGGCCGTGCCCGGCGTGCTCAAGGAGGCGGCCTACGGCATCGGCTGCACGACCTGGGAGGTGGTACGCTACGTGGTGCTGCCCTATGCCAGGGTCGGCGTGATCGGCGGCGTGATGCTCGGCCTCGGCCGTGCGCTGGGCGAGACCATGGCCGTGACCTTCGTCATCGGCAACGCGCACAGGATCTCCGCCTCGGTGCTCGCCCCCGGCACCACCATCTCCGCCACCATCGCCAATGAGTTCACCGAGGCGGTGGGCGATCTCTACACGTCCTCGTTGATCGCGCTCGGGTTGATCCTGTTCGTCATTACTTTCATCGTGCTCGCCGCAGCGCGTTACCTGCTGATGCGGATCGAGCGCCGGATCGGGTGACACCATGTCGGCTAGGCCCGTGACCGCTCGCTACGCAGCCCGTCATCGCCGCAACGCCTTGGCGATGGGGCTGTCGCTGGCCGCGACCGCGTTCGGGCTGGGTTGGCTGGTGCTGATTCTGGGTGCGCTGCTGTGGAATGGCTTCAGCGGCTTGTCGCCCGCAGTATTCACGCAGATGACCCCGCCGCCCGGATCGAGTGGCGGGTTGCTCAACCCGATCGTCGGCAGCCTTATTCTGACCGCGCTTGCGGTCGCGATCGGCACCCCCATCGGCATCCTGGCCGGCACCTATATGGCCGAGTACGGCCGTTACGACCGCCTGACCAGTGTGGTGCGCTTCATCAACGATATCCTGCTCAGCGCGCCGTCCATCGTGGTTGGGTTGTTCATCTACGAAGTCATGGTTGCGCCGATGGGGCATTTTTCTGGCTGGGCGGGCGGCGTGGCGCTGGCGATGCTGGTTATCCCGGTGGTCGTGCGCACGACCGAGGATATGCTGACGCTGGTTCCCAACGCGCTGCGCGAGGCGGCAACCTCGATCGGCCTGCCGCGCTCGCTGACGATTACCCGCATCTGCTACCGCGCGGCGCGCGCCGGCATGGTGACCGGGGTGCTGCTGGCGGTCGCCCGCATCAGCGGCGAGACCGCGCCGCTGCTTTTCACCTCACTCAACAACCAATTCTGGAGCCCCAACCTCAACGCGCCGATGGCCAGCCTGCCAGTGGTGATCTTCCAGTTCGCGCTTAGTCCCTATAAGGATTGGCAGTCGCTGGCCTGGACCGGCGCCCTCATCATCACTCTCGCGGTGCTCGCCCTGAGCATCACCGCCCGCGCGCTTGTTCCATCGGGAAGACAGTCATGAGCGTTACATCCGTCGCCGTTCCCGCCGTCGCCAATGCGCCGACCGATCGCGCCGGACTGGCCGAGAAACTCACCATCCGGGATCTCAATTTCTACTACGGCGATAGCCGTGCGCTGAAAGCGATCAGTCTGCCACTCTATCAGAACAAGGTGACCGCCTTCATCGGCCCGTCCGGCTGCGGCAAATCGACGTTATTGCGCGTGCTCAACCGCATGTATGACCTCTATCCGAACCAGCGCGCCACCGGCGAAGTCCTCTTTGACGGCGACGATATCCTCTCGCCGAAGCAGGACCTCAACCTGCTGCGCGCGCGCATCGGCATGGTGTTTCAGAAGCCGACGCCGTTTCCGATGTCGATCTATGAGAACGTCGCTTTCGGCATCAGGCTATACGAGCGGTTGTCCAAATCCGAGCTCGACCGGCGCGTCGAGATTTCGCTGCGCCGGGCGGCGCTGTGGGACGAAGTCAAGGATAAGCTCGCGGCCAACGGGCAAAGCCTCTCCGGCGGCCAGCAGCAGCGGTTGTGCATCGCGCGCACGGTTGCGGTGCGGCCCGAGGTCATCCTGTTCGATGAGCCCTGCTCGGCGCTCGATCCGATCTCGACCGCCAAGATCGAGGAGCTGATCGACGAGCTGACGGATGATTATACCATCGTGATTGTTACCCATAACATGCAGCAGGCCGCCCGCGTGTCCGACTTCACCGCCTTCATGTATCTTGGCGAGTTGATCGAATTCGATTCGACGAGCAAAATGTTCACGGCGCCACAGGATCAGCGGACGCAGGACTACATCACCGGCCGCTTTGGATAACCGCCATGACCGAATACACCACCAGAATCGACCACACTGCCAAGGCATTCGACACCGATTTGCAGGAGATCATGCGCAAGGTCGCCGAAATGGGCGGGCTTGCGGAGCGGCAGATCGTGGATGCCACCCGTGCCTTGGTCGAACGCGACACCGAGCTCGCGGAGCGCGTGATCGCCATGGATCCGACCATCGACGCGATGCAACACGAGATCGAGGAGAAGTCGATTCTGACGATCGCGCGCCGGCAGCCGATGGCCGTCGATCTGCGCGAGATCGTCGGCGCCATGCGGGTCTGCAACGACCTCGAGCGGATCGGCGACCACGCCAAGCATATCGGCAAGCGGGTGGTGGCGCTCGACGGCGATTTCAACCCGCAAAAGCTGATCCACGGCGTCGAGCACATGGCCGCGCTGGTGTCCGGCCAGCTCAAACAGGTGCTCGATGCGTATGCCAGCCGCGATCTGACCACCGCGCTGGCCGTCTGGAATGGCGATGAAGAAGTCGACAACCTCTGTACGTCGCTATTCCGCGAGCTGCTGACCTATATGATGGAGGATCCGCGCAACATCACGTTCTGCATGCATCTCATGTTCTGCGCCAAGGACCTCGAGCGCATCGGCGATCATGCGACGAATATCGCGGAAACCGTCTATTACATGATTGAAGGCCGCCCGATCGCCGACCAGCGGCCGAAGGGCGATTTCACGAGTTTTGGCGCAACGCCGTTGCAGAAAGGATAGGAGGGCCGGGATGGGAGCCAACATCCTGATTGTCGAAGACGAGGAACCGCTGACCACGTTGTTGCGCTACAATCTCGAAGCCGAAGGCTACGAGGTCGACGCCGTCGCGCGCGGCGACGAGGCCGACACGCGATTGCGGGAGACCACTCCCGATCTCGTCGTGCTCGACTGGATGTTGCCCGGCCTGTCCGGCATCGAGCTGTGCCGGCGGCTGCGGGCGCGGCCGCAAACCCAGTCGTTGCCGATCATCATGCTGACCGCGCGCGGCGAGGAAAGCGAGCGGGTGCGCGGGCTGGCGACCGGCGCCGACGATTACATCGTCAAGCCGTTCTCGGTACCGGAGCTGCTGGCGCGGATTCGGGCGCTGCTGCGCCGGGCCAGTCCCGAACGCGTCGCCACGGTGCTGAGCATCGGCGATCTCGAGCTCGATCGCGAGAAAAAGCGCGTCTCGCGCTCGAGCCGTGCGGTCGATCTCGGGCCCACGGAATTCCGCCTGCTCGAATTTCTGATGGAACGCCCGGGGCGCGTCTTTTCCCGCGAGCAATTGCTGGACGGCGTCTGGGGCAGCGACGTGTATATCGACGAGCGCACGGTCGACGTGCATGTGGGCCGCCTGCGCAAGGCGCTCAACCGCGGCCATGGCACTGATCCGATCCGCACCGTGCGCGGCGCCGGCTATTCGCTCGACGATCGCTTCGGCAAGGCGAGCTGAGAGACGAATTCAGCGCTGCGGGCGGCGGTCACGGCGGCGGTCGCTGGCCGGCTGATAGGCGACCCGGGAGTGATAAGCGCAATACGGCAGGCCGCTGATCGTGTTGCCGCCGCAGAAGAAGAAATCGCTGCTGCCGGGATCGCCGATGGGCCAGTGGCAGGTCTGCTCGGTCAACTCGAGAATGGTGCGGCGCTGGCCGATCGGGATGATGTTCTCGATCAGCTCCGGCGCGCCTTCGGTTTCGATCTCGTAGGCATGCGCGAGCGCGGTATTGCCGCGGATCGACGGCCGCGTCATGCGCAGCATATGCGTCGACGAACGCACCTTGCGCGGGCGCGGCGAGGCGCTCGACGCGCTCTTGGCGCGTCCAGACAGGCCCAGCCGATGCACTTTGCCGATCACCGCGTTGCGGGTAATGCCGCCAAGTTCGGCCGCGATCTGGCTGGCCGAAAGACCGTCGGACCACAGCTTCTTCAGCAATTCCACCCGCTCGTCAGTCCACGACATGCTCAATCCTCCTGAAAAAGGTGCGGGCATAGCCTTGCTGGAATCCACCACCGGGCCGGGCAGCTTTTGCTGCCCAACACGCACATCACCAACGCTGGAGAAAGACTGTCCGCCGCACGAGATGTCGTACTTGACGATCAAAAGGCTACAATATGGCGGGAGTCGGGCGCAAGAGTCGTGCGACATACGTCCACACATTCCTGCTTCCATGTGGATGAATGCGGGATAAGCCGGGCGCCAGCGCTCCGATTTTACCGTGTTGACAGACCGGCGGGCCGAAATAAAATGCTGAAATGGTGCCGCCCGGAGAGGCGGCACATTTCTTTTCTGCCGCGCAGATGTTGCTGCGCAGCGCGCGCGGGCTCAACCGTGACATCGCATTTGTTGCCGACCTATGCACGCGTCAACCTCGCTTTCGAGCGGGGCGAAGGCGCATGGCTGATCGCGACCAACGGCGACCGCTATCTCGATTTTGCCTCCGGCGTTGCCGTCAACGCGCTGGGACACGCCCATCCGCGGCTGGTCGCCGCGCTCGCCGAGCAGGCGCAGAAGGTGTGGCACGTCTCCAATCTGTACCAGGTTCCCGAGGCCGAGCGCGTCGCGCAGCGGCTGTGCGAAGCGAGCTTTGCCGACGTGGTGTTCTTCTGCAATTCCGGCGCCGAGGCGATGGAATGCGCCATCAAGATGGTTCGCAAATACCAGTCGGCGAAGGGGGCGCCTGAACGCTACCGCGTCATCACCTTCGAGGGCGCTTTCCACGGCCGCACGCTGGCGACGCTCGCCGCCGGCGGACAGAAAAAATATCTCGATGGATTCGGTCCCGTCGTCGAGGGTTTCGACCAGGTCCCGTTCAGCGATCTCGAGGCGACCAAACGCGCGGTGACCGCCGAGACCGCGGCGATCCTGATCGAGCCGATCATGGGGGAGGGCGGCGTGCGCGTCGTCGCGCCGGCGTTCCTGCGGGCTTTGCGCGACCTGTGCGACCAGAACGGGCTGCTCTTAGTGTTCGACGAGGTGCAGACCGGCATGGGGCGCACCGGCGAGCTGTTCGCTTACCAGCGCGCCGGCGTTACCCCCGATGTCATGGCGCTCGCCAAGGCGCTTGGCGGCGGGTTCCCGGTCGGCGCCTGCCTGGCGACCAGCGAGGCGGCGAAGGGCATGACCACCGGCACCCACGGCTCGACCTTCGGCGGCAATCCGCTGGCGATGAGCGTGGCCAGCGCGGTACTCGACGTGATGCTGGCGCCGGGCTTTCTCGACCGGGTGCGGCAGACCGCGCTGCTGTTCAAGCAACGGCTGGCGCAAATCAAAGACAGCTACCCCGGCGTGATCGCCGAAGTACGCGGCGAAGGGCTGCTGATCGGCTTGCGCGCTGTGGTGCCGGTCGGCGAGCTGGTCGACGCGCTACGCGCCGAAAAGATGATCACGGTGCCGTCCGGCGACAACGTGGTGCGATTGCTGCCGCCGCTCATCGTCAGCGAACAGGAGATCGCCGAAGCGATCGCGCGCCTCGACCGCGCCTGTGCGCGGCTTAATCGCACAGCTCCCACCGCTGCCTCCCCGGCAACCGGGGGAGGGCGGAGTGGGAGCAAGCAGGAGGCGGCCCCATGAGCGCCGTCCGCCACTTCCTCGACCTCATCGACGTTCCGGCCGCGGATCTGCGCAAGATGATCGAGGTTGCGCGCGCGCTGAAGGAAAAGGGCGCTCGCGCCGATCAACCGCTCGCCGGCAAGACGCTGGCGATGATCTTCGAGCGGCCTTCGACGCGCACCCGCGTTTCCTTCGAGGTCGCCATGCGCCAGCTCGGCGGCTACGCCATCATGCTGACGGCGGAGGAAATGCAGCTCGGCCGCGGCGAGACGCTCGGCGACACCGCCCGCGTGCTGTCGCGCTATATCGACGCCATCATGATCCGCACGCTCGACCCCAAGGACGTGGCCGAGCTGGCCCGCTACGCCAGTGTGCCGGTGATCAACGGCCTGACGCGGCGCTCGCATCCCTGCCAGGTGCTCGCCGACGTGATGACGTTCGAGGAGCATCGCGGCCCTATTCGCGGCCGCACCGTGGCCTGGACCGGCGATGCCAACAATGTGCTGACCTCATGGATGCACGCCGCCGAACGGTTCGCGTTCCGCCTGCGCATCGCCACCCCGCCGGAGCTGGCGCCGAAGAAGCCGCTCACCGATTGGATCAAATCCTCGGGCGCTGCGATCCACATCGGCACCGACCCGGAAGAGGCGGTGAAGGGCGCCGACTGCGTCGTCACCGACACCTGGGTGTCCATGGGCGACCGCAACGGCGCCCGCCGCCACAACCTGCTCAAGCGCTATCAGGTCAATAGCCGGCTCATGGCGCGGGCCAAGCCGGACGCCATCTTCATGCATTGCCTGCCGGCGCATCGCGGCGAAGAGGTGACCGACGAGGTCATGGACGGCCCGCATTCCGTGGTGTTCGACGAGGCCGAGAACCGGCTGCATGCGCAGAAGGGCATCTTGACCTGGTGCCTGGCGGCTGGGGCCTGATCCGGGAATCGTGAGCCCGCAGAGGGCTCACAATTCAGCCCTCGTCGCCTATATTGCCTGACAATGAATAATCCGCATGTGGACATCCCGGTTCGGGAGCCGGCGCAAGCCAGCCTCGACGACACCATCCTGCCGTTCGAAGTCAACGCGCTTGACCTGCGCGGCCGCATTGTGCGGCTTGGGCCGGCGGTCGACGCCATCCTCACCAGCCACGATTACCCGCTGCCGGTGGCCAAGCTCCTCGGCGAGGCGATCGTGCTCACCGTCATGCTCGGCTCGGCGCTGAAATTCGACGGCCGTTTCATCCTGCAGACCCAGAGCGACGGTCCGGTACGCATGCTGGTGGTCGACTTCACCTCGCCCGACAAAGTGCGGGCCTGCGCACGCTTTGACGCGGAACGCATCGCCGTCGCCATCGCCGCGGACGAGGCCGAGCCGGGCAAGCTGCTCGGGCACGGACATCTGGCGATGACCATCGACCAGGGCCCGGACATGAGCCGGTATCAGGGGCTCGTGCCGCTCGAAGGCAACGATCTGGAACACGCCGCGCACGAGTATTTTTCCCGCTCGGAGCAGATTCCGACGCGGGTGCGGCTTGCCGTCGCCGAGGAGTTCCGCGGCGGCGAAAACGGCGCGCGCCGGCGCTGGCGCGCCGGCGGCATTTTGCTGCAGTTCCTGCCCAAGGCGGGCGAACGCGCCCGCCAGGCGGACCTTCATCCCGGCGATGCCCCGCCGGGCAGCGAAACCCATACGCTGCCCGAGGACGACGCCTGGGTCGAAGGTCGCTCGCTGGTCGCCACCGTCGATGACGTCGAGCTGATCGATCCGGCCCTGTCGAGCGAACGCCTGGCCTACCGCCTGTTCCACGAGCACGGCGTGCGCGTGTTTCGCGTCGCGCCGGTCAGCGCGCAGTGTTCCTGTTCGCGCCACAGCGTCGAGGCCATGCTGAAAAGCTTTTCCCAGGACGAGCGCGACGACATGGTCGAGAACGGCAAGATCACCGTGACCTGCGAGTTCTGCAGCTCGACCTATGCGTTCGAGCCGGATGAAATAAGCGCAAAGAACGCGGCGCTCGACTCCTAAAACGCTCCGATATTGCTGCTTCAAGATTCGCGCAGGAGCGGGCTCGCGGCCTATCGCGTCCGCGTTCACACGCGCGATGAAACTCCGCAGCGGAATTTCCAACGCAGCAGATTTGAATTCTTATAATTCAAATCTGCAAAGCAAAAATATTAGTTCGCATTGAATGTTTGCGATTGTTAGTTCATCGCGCGCAACATATACGGAATTCAGGTGAGCGCTAAAATTATTACTTCAAACTAGTTCTAAAGTACTTGGCGGACGATGTTGCAGCGAACAGTATCAGGATTTGCACGCTGCTTCGTCGATCGCATGCGGCTGCCGAGCGGCATAGCGCTGTCTGTTTTAGCAGCGGTGCTCGGCGCCAACGCGCAACAGCCGCCCGCAGCGCAGCAACAACAAACTCCTTCAGCGCCGGCGGCCGCGCCGCCCCAGCAGCCCGTGGAACAAGCTCCAGCCGTTGAGCCCGCCGGCGAAACGCAGCTTCCGCAAATCGTTGTCAATGCGCCGAAACCAAAATCGAAACCCAAGCCGAAGCCGGGTGCCGGAGCGCCGCAGCGCATTGCCCAGCAAACCGCCGCGCCGACCGCGGCGCAGGCGGCTTTGGATGCCAAGATGAGTTCGTTCGATCAGGCGCGCGACAATAATCTGCTGCCGAAGATCGGCGCCTCGACCTACACCATCAGTCGCCAGGCGATCGTCGACATGCCGCAGGGCGACAACACGCCAATCGACAAAGTCATCCTGCAAATGCCGGGCGTGTCCTACGATTCGGCGGTTTCCAATCCCGATTTCCACGTCAGAAACGAGTACGCCAACGTCCAATACCGGGTCAACGGCGTGGTGATCCCGGAGGGCGTTTCGGCGCTCGGCCCGGTCATCGACACCAATTTCGTCGGCAGCATGTCGCTGCTCACCGGCACGCTGCCGGCGCAATACGGCCTGCGCACCGCCGGCGTTCTCGATATCACCAGCAGAGCCTTTGCCGCGCCGAGCGGCGACATCAGTCTCTACGGCGGCAGCCACCAGACGTTTACGCCGAGCTTCGATTACGGCGGCAGCGCCGGCAATACCGAATATTTCGTCACCGCGCGCGGCAATTGGAACGCGCTCGGACTGGAGAATCCGACCTCGAGCGTCGACGCCTTCCACGATCACACCGAGCAAGGCAAGTTCTTCGGCTATGTCTCGACGCTGCTCGACGAATCGACGCGCTTGAGCGTGATCTCGGCGGCATCCTACAGCGCGTTCCAGATACCAAACAACCCCAATCAGCTGCCGCTCGGCGATTTCGGTCCGGCGAATTACAGTTCATTGTCGCTCAACGAGAACGAATACGACACCTACATCGTCAATATCGCGGCGCTGCAAAAGAAGGGCACCGACGGCGACGCGCAATGGGCGGTGTTTTCGCGCTACGCCAAGGTCAACTTCGTTCCCGATATTTACGGCGACCTGGTGTTCAACGACGTGGCGTCGAACGTGACCCGCGAAAGCCTGCTCAACGGCACCCAGTTCGACACATCCTACATCGTCAACGACCGGCATACGCTGCGGGCGGGCTTCTTGGTGAGCGAGGAGCACACCAATGTCAGCAACGTTTCGACGGTGCTGCCCGTCGATCCGGTTACCGGCGCCATTTCGCCGGCGCCGTTCACCGTCACCGACGAAAATTCGCTGACCGGCTGGAACATCGGAACCTACGTCCAGGACGAATGGAAAATAACCAATCAGCTCACCCTGAACACCGGCCTGCGCTTCGACCAGTTGTATCAGTATGTGGACGCCAACCAGCTCAGTCCGCGCGTCGCGCTGATCTATAAACCGTTCACCGGCACCACCGTCCACGCCGGCTATGCCCGCTATTTCACGCCGCCCTATCAGGCGCAGGCGGCGCAATCCAACCTCGCTTTGTTCACCAACACCACCAATCAGCCGGAGGTGCCGCTGGACGATCCGGTGAAGCCCGAGCGCTCGAACTATTACGACGTCGGCGTCGACCAGACGCTGCTTCCCGGCCTCGATGTCGGGATCGACGGCTATTACAAGGACGCGCGGGACATGCTCGATGACGGCCAGTTCGGCCAGGCCGTGGTCCTGACGCAGTTCAACTGGGCGCGGGGCTACAGCGAAGGCGGCGAATTCAAGCTCAAATACAAGAACGGCAACTTCACCGCCTATGGCAATTTCGCCTACAACATCACCAGAGCCATCGGCCCGGAGTCGAACCAGTACGTTCTCGATGCCGCGACCTACAATTATCTGCTCACCAATTGGCACTACACCGACGACATGCAGATGATGACCGGCTCGGCCGGCGTATCGTATCGCTGGCACGACACCCTGTTCACCTCAAACCTGATCTCCGGCAGCGGCCTGCGCGCCGGCGATTTATCGCAAGGGGTGGCGCCCAATTCCCTGCACACCACGCCCTACGCCGTGATCAATGTCGGCGTGGCGCACGATTTCAAATGGTCGCCGGACGTCAAGCCGCTCACCGTGCGGTTCGACATCGTCAATCTGTTCGACCAGATTTACGAGCTCCGCGACGGCACCGGCATCGGCGTCTTTGCCCCGCAATACGGGGCGCGGCGTGGATTCTTCGCGGGTATTTCGCAAAAGCTGTGACGATCGGCCGCCGGCTCAATTGATCGTCCGCTTGCTGTCGCCTGAATCGAGCGAGAAGGCCGGAATCTCGATGTCGAAATGCTCGCCGCTCGCGCTCACCATGCCGTAAGTGCCGACCATGAAGCCCGACGGCGTCTGCAGCGGCACCCCGCTGGTATATTCGAACGACTCGCCGGCCTTGAGAACCGGCTCCTCGCCGACGACGCCGGCGCCGCGCACCTCCTGGCGGCGGCCGCTGGCGTCGGTGATGCGCCAGTGGCGGGTCTTCAGCTGCACCGTGTCGGTGCCATTGTTGGTGATGGCGATCGTATAGGCCCAGAAGAAATAATTGTTTTCCGGCGACGAGCGGTCGGGGACGAAGCGCGGGGTCACCTGGACCTCGATGTTACGGGTGACGGCACGATACATGGGACGAATCCTGGGTCAAATCCTGGGACGAATCCTGAGACGAATCCTGGCGCAAATCCTGGCGTAATGCCGGCCTTGATGCTGACGGCGATCCCGTTACGGTATGCGGGGGCCGGTGCTGCCGCAACGTCGTGCAATCCGCGGATGAAGAAATAGCGTGTGGGGTGGCGGATTTGAAGTTCCTGCGGCTCGGCGGCGGCAAACCCGCATGCAACCTCAATTGCAAAACCGCACTGAAATCATAAATTTGCCGGCGTTTGCCCGTTAATCGGCAGGTCATCGCGGTTGCAATAAGCGTGTGGACGCGCTTTCTCAAGCCACGGCCGGCGGACTAGATTGACCGGCGGCGCCGAGGTCGGGCCCAACCGGCCGCGGCGGCCGGCAATGGTGCATATTCCCATGGCAATGCCATCTCCGCCGCAGGCGACCACGAGCGAACGCGATCTGCGGCTCGATCTGTTCCGCGGCGTGGCCTTATGGCTGATCTTCCTCGACCATATTCCCGAAAACATCGTCAACTGGTTCACCATCCGTAATTACGGATTCAGCGACGCCACCGAGATTTTCATCTTCATTTCCGGCTATACCGCGGCTTTCGTCTACGGCCGCACCATGCGCGAGCGCGGCTTCATACTCTCCAGCGCCCGCATCCTGCGGCGCGCCTGGCAGATCTACGTGGCGCACATTTTCCTGTTCACCATCTTCATGGCGGAGATCGCCTATGTGGCGGCGACCTTCGACAATCCGCTCTATGCCGAGGAAATGAAGATCCTCGATTTTCTCAAGCAGCCCGACATCACGATCTCTCAAGCGTTGTTGCTGAAGTTCAAGCCGGTCAACATGGACGTGCTGCCGCTCTACATCGTTCTGCTGCTCATGTTTCCGCCGATGCTGTTTCTGCTGTTGCGGGCACCGAACGTGGCGCTGGCCGGATCGGCCGTGGTTTACGCGCTGACCTGGAAACTGGATTGGAACCTGCCGGCCTATCCGAACGGCGTCTGGTTCTTCAATCCGTTCGCCTGGCAATTGCTGTTCGTGTTCGGTGCCTGGTGCGCGCTCGGCGGCTCCCACCGGCTCGCCGGCTTTTTGCGCTCGCGCATCGTGCTGGCCGCCGCCATCGCCTACCTGGTCTTCGCCTTCGCCATAACATTGACGTGGCACTTCGAGGCGCTGGACCGGTTTGTGCCGACTTGGCTGGCGGAGTGGATGTATCCCATCGACAAGACTAATCTCGACGTGCTGCGCTTCGCGCATTTCCTGGCGCTTGCAGTGGTGACCGTCCGCTTCATCCCGCGCCACTGGTCCGGCCTGAAATCGGCGATCCTGCAACCCGCCATCCGCTGCGGTCAGCACTCGCTCGAGATTTTCTGTCTCGGCGTGTTTCTGGCCTTTGCCGGACAGTTCATTATCGCGGAATCCTCGGGCGGCCCGCTGCTGCAGACCGCTATCAGCGCGTTAGGCATTATCGTTATGATTGCTACCGCCAACCTCATATCGTGGTACAAAGGCATAGAGGGGCGAAGCCTCCAATCGCGCGTCAAATCACCCGACGCAGACCTCGCGGGAGGCGAGGCATGACGTTCATCATCGCCGTTCTGACCACGATTGCGCTCATCAACGGCGCCGCGACGGCGGCGCCGGCGGAACCGGCGGCGCAATGCGACGTGCCGGAATGGCTGATGCCGGCCGATGCCGATTTCACCCACGTCAGCAACGAAATCAAGGATCGCCACCGCTTGGATATCAGCGTCGTCGGCTCGGGCTCGTCGGCGCTGTCCGGCCCCGACGGCGCGCGCTTTGCCTATCCGGCGCAACTGGAGCAGTCGCTCAAGGAGCGGGTGCCGGGCCTTGAGATCAAGGTGACCGCGCATGTGCAGTCGCGGCAGACTACCGCGGACATGGCATCCGGGTTGCAAAAAATCCTGACCGAGGACCAGCCGGCATTGGTCATCTGGCAGGCCGGCACGGTCGATGCGCTCCGCGGCGTCGAGCCGGAGGATTTCCGCACCAGCCTCGATCAAGGCATCGACACCGTCACCGCCGCCCATGCCGACGTGATCATGATGAACATGCAGCACAGTCCGCGCACCGAATCCATGCTGGGCGTTTCCGCCTACGCCGACGTCATGCGCTGGGTGGCCGAGCAACACGGCGTCGTGCTGTTCGATCGATTGGCAATCATGCGCTACTGGAGCGATGAGGGCGTGTTCGACCTCTATGCGGCGACCAAAGACTATGCTATGGCGCGGCGTGTTCACGAATGTATCGGCCGGGCTCTGGCGTCGCTGATCATCAATGCCGGTCATCTCGACGCCGGGAAAATTCAAACGACGCATTGATGTTGTCTGTCAAACAAATAGCGTTCAGGTGGTGCGGCTGCGCCGCAGCCGGGGTCTTTGCTCTGGCCATGCTCGCTCCGGCGAGCGCCCAGGTGCTTACGGTGCATCCAGCCGCGCCTGTTGCGCCGCCGGCGTCCGCCGATGCGGCACAGCCTGCCGCTTTGTCCGCGGCGGCGCCGTCGCAGGCCCCGGGGTTCGCCTGCAGCGCGCCGGCGGAATTCACCCGCCTCAACTATCCGCTCCGCCACACCGCGCGGCGCTTGGCCAGCGGCGAGCCGCTCACCATCGTCGCCATCGGCTCGTCCTCGACGGCCGGCGCCGGCGCCAGCTCTCCGGCGGCGAGCTATCCGAGCCGGCTCGCCGTCGAACTCAAGCAGCGCTTCCCGACGCGCGACATCACCGTGCTCAACCGCGGCGTCAACGGCGAAACGACCGAGCAGATGATGGCGCGGTTCGCGACCGGCGTGATCGCCGCGCATCCTGATCTGGTGCTCTGGCAGGTCGGCACCAATTCGGTGCTGCGCGATCGCCCGCTCAGGTCGCATTCGGTGCTGCTGCACGAAGGCATCACGCAACTCAAGGAGGCGGGCGCCGACGTCGTGTTGATCGATATGCAGTTTGCGCCGCGGGTGCTGGCCAAGCCCGAGACTGACGGCATGGAAGATCAGATTGCGGTCGCCGCCAAGGACGAGAGCGTCGATCTGTTCCGCCGCTTCGCGGTCATGCGCAACTGGCACGACGTCCAGCACATCCCGTTCGACGCCTTCGTCGCGCCGGACGCTTTGCACATGAACGACTGGGGTTATGGCTGCGTGGCCAAACTGCTCGCCGCCGGGATCGCCGAAGCGGCGACCCGTCCGGTCGCGTCCGCGGCGGCCCGCCCGGCCCGCTGAGGTTATGCCGGGCTCGGCCCTCCGCGCCGCCCCGGAATGACGATCACACCGCTTCCAGGGCTGCGAGCACGTCCTCGACGATGTCGTCGGGATGCTCCAGGCCGACCGACACCCGCACCATGCCCTCGCCGATGCCGAGTTCGGCGCGCTGCGCCGGTGTCAGCCGCTGGTGCGTGGTCGTCGCCGGATGGGTGATGAGACTCTTGGCGTCACCGAGATTGTTGCTGATGCGAATGAGCTTGAGCGCGTCCTGAAAGCGGAACGCGGCCTTCTTGCCGCCCTTGATCTCAAAGGCGACGAGCGTCGAGCCGCCGCGCATCTGCTTCTGCGCAATAGCGGCCTGCGGATGATCGGGCCGGCCGGGATAGATCAGGCGGGCGATCTTCGGATGCTCGGCCAGCACCACCGCCAGCGTCGCGGCAGAGTCGGTCTGCCGCCGCACCCGCACCGGCAGCGTCTCCAATCCCTTGAGCAGCACCCAGGCGTTGAACGGCGACAGCGACGGTCCGGTCTGGCGCAGCAACACATGAACGTGCTTCTGCATGAAGTCCTCCGAAGCCAGGATGACGCCGCCGAGGCAGCGGCCCTGGCCGTCGATGTGCTTGGTCGCCGAGTAGACGACGCAGTCGGAGCCGAGCGCGAGCGGCGATTGGTAGATCGGCGTGGCGAAGACGTTGTCGACCACCAGCGTCGCGCCGGCGGCGTGGGCGATCTGCGCGACCGCGGCGATGTCGATCACTTCGAGTGTCGGGTTGGTCGGCGTCTCCAGGAAAAACGTCTTGGTATTGGGCCGCACCGCGTCGCGCCATTGGTCGAGGTCGAGACCGTCGACCAGGGTGGAGGTAACGCCATAGCGCGGCAGATAATCCTCGACGATGTAGCGGCAGGAGCCGAACAGCGCCTTCGCCGCGACCACGTGGTCGCCGGCCTTGACCTGGCCGACCAGCGCCAGCGTGACCGCCGCCATTCCGGTCGCGGTCGCGCGCGCGGCTTCCGCGCCCTCGAAGGCCGCGATGCGCTCCTCGAACATCGCCACGGTCGGATTGGAGAAGCGCGAGTACTGGAAACCCGGCTCCTCGTTCTTGAAGCGGCGTTCGGCCTGGGCGGAATTCTCGTAGACGTAGCCCTGGGTCAAAAACAGCGCCTCGGAGGTCTCGCCGAATTGCGAGCGCAACGTGCCGGAATGGACCAGACGGGTTTCGGGACGATAGCGATCATGCGCGGACGCGGACATCTGGCCCTCCTTGGCCAAAAACAAAACCCGGCCGGGAGGATAATCCTCGAGCCGGGCTCACGCGTCCCCGGCCTTTTAGCAACTTGTTTTACGTGGCTGCAAGCCGGCCGGCTCAAATGACCACGGGATAAAATGGCTCATACGCCGAGCATGCCTTTCCGTCAAGCCGGGCATCGGGTTAGATCGCCACCGCATTGTATTCCGCCGCTGCCTGCCACGGTGAACGCGTGCCGCTCTCGTTTACGCCTTCGGACAAGGGAATCCTGCCCGACCGCATGATCGCGGCGCTGGCGCAGGAGGGCGGCATTCGCGCGGCCTATCCGTTCGCTGCGGGTCAGATCCAGCCGGCGAGTCTCGACCTGCGCCTCGGCAGCGTCGCCTATCGCGTGCGCGCGAGCTTCTTGCCCGGTCCCGGCACCGCGGTCGCGCGCCGCATCGCCGAATTGAAGCTGCACGAATTCGCGCTCACCAACGGTGCGGTGCTGGAGACCGGCTGCGTCTATATCGTGCCGCTGCTCGAGAGCCTGGCGCTGCCCGCCGACATCGCGGCGGCCACCAACCCGAAAAGCTCGACGGGACGCCTCGACGTATTCACCCGCGTGATCGCCGACGAGACGCGCGGCTTCGATCGCGTCGCGCCCGGCTATCACGGGCCGCTCTATGCCGAGATCAGCCCAAAAACTTTCCCGGTGCTGGTGCGCGAAGGTTCGCGGCTGTCGCAGATGCGGTTGCACCGTGGCGACGCGGTGCTCAATGCCGAGGCGTTGCGCGCGCTGCATGCGCGCGAGCGTCTCGTCGACCGTGCCGAGGCGGTGATGGGAGACGGTGTCGCGGTGAGCGTCGACCTTTCCGGCGCCGGAGTGCGCAACGCCGACGGCATCGTCGGCTATCGCGCCAAGCGCCATACCGCGGTCATCGAGGTCGAGCGCCGCGCCGTCTACGACATCGCCGACTTCTGGGAGCCGATCGCCGCGCGCGCCGACCAAAGCCTGATCCTCGATCCCGACGAGTTTTATATTCTCGCCTCGACCGAGGCGGTGCAGGTGCCGCCCGACTATGCCGCGGAGATGGTGCCGTTCGACCCGCTGGTGGGCGAATTCCGCGTGCATTATGCCGGCTTCTTCGATCCCGGCTTCGGTTATGCCGGCGCCGGCGGGCTCGGTTCGCGCGCGGTGCTGGAAGTGCGGTCGCGCGAAGTGCCGTTCATCCTCGAACACGGCCAGATCGTCGGCCGGCTGGTTTACGAGAAGATGCTGGCGCGGCCCGACCAGCTTTACGGCACGGGCATCGGCTCGAATTATCAGGCGCAGGGGCTCAAACTGTCGAAACACTTTCGCGGCTAGGCGGGACAATCGCACGCGCTTGCGAGGGCTGCGGGCAGGTCCCCGAATGCCGCGGCCCCATCAAAAGGCGACGGCGCGGCCAAAAGCCCAAGATTCTTGTAGCATTTCGCCCCGAAGAACGTTCTTCTGTGCACGGGGGTGACATCGCGAGCCAATCGCGAGAGTGGCGCATGCGAACACTCATCACGGGCTTTGCCGTCCTCATCTGTGCGGCGATGGGGGCGGCCTCAGGCATTGCGCCGGCCTTTGCGCAATCGGGCTACGATCGGCCGGGCGGCGATTACGCGACGAGCCCGGTGACCAACGGCGACCCGGCGGTGTGCGCGACGCGCTGCGAGCACGACAAGAACTGCCGATCCTGGAGCTTTTCCTATCCGCAGGTCTCCGGCGGGCCGGCCGTGTGCCGGCTCAAGCGCGAAGTGATGCCGCGGGTAAAGTCGAGCTGCTGCGTCTCGGGCGTGCGCGGCGCCGGCGTCATCGAGCCGCGGCTGGGCGAGCTCGAATATTCGATCGATCGCGTCGGCGGCGATTACCGGTCTTTCGAAACGCCGCCCGACGCCAAGGCCAAGCCTTGCGTCGAGGCGTGTCAGGCCGAATCGCGCTGTCGCGCCTGGACCTATCGCCGGCCGGGCTATGGCATCGCCGCCGCGCGCTGCTACCTCAAGGACGCGATCAAGCCGCCGCACCACCGGCCCTGCTGCATTTCGGGCGTGGTGAGATAGCGCCGCGGCGGTTTTCGTCAGACGTTGGTCTGCGCGTAGCTCATTGGCTCGAGTCCAAGGCGTCAGCTCATAAAGGCGCAGACAAATAGCTTTCGGGAGGGAGCATCCCAGGCGAATGTCCGTTGTTCATTGGTTCTTGGAAAGGTTTCATTCGGCTGCGCCGAAGCGACCCCGTCGCCCGGGTGATAACGGATTCCGTCCAGTGTGGTCCCGACGGAGACTATCCTCGGGCCCGCCTCATTGAAAGAATCGACCGTTGAAATAACCTCCATTGAGAGCGTTGCAGCCAGTATTCGTGCCGGTGCGAAAGCTGTACGTCGAGGGTCATGGCATACGGCAGCGGCCGGTACGGCAGCGTGCCGGCGCCGTTGGTCCAGCGCCAGATCAGGTCGCCGTTCCGCTCCACGTCGTGGAAGCCGTCGCGCAGGGAAGGATCGTCGGCCTCGATCACGTGGCGCCGGCCGTGGCCACTCAGCATCATGCGGGAAATGGCAACACCGAGGCGCCACTTGTCGGTCGACGCGGCCAGAATCTCGGCCGGAACGGCGCTGCGCGAGACCAGGCGCAAGGTCTGCGCCCCGGCGGCGACGGCGAACACCGCCTGCTCCGGCGTCATGGTCTGCGGCCGGATGGTCCGGCCGTCAGCGATGAGGACGAGATCGGGTTCGGAGGCACAAAAAGGGCTTTTACACGCAAAGCCCAGATCACCCCGTCCCGCCGACAGTGATGCCGTCGATGCGCAGCGTCGGCTGGCCGACGCCGACCGGGACGCCCTGGCCGTTCTTGCCGCAGGTGCCGATGCCGTCGTCGAGCTCAAGATCGTTGCCGACCATCGAGATGCGGCCGAGGTCGGTCGGCCCGTTGCCGATGAGCATGGCGCCCTTGATCGGCGCGCCCTTCTTGCCGTTCTCGATGCGGTAGGCCTCGGTGCACTCGAACACGTATTTGCCGTTGGTGATGTCGACCTGGCCGCCGCCGAAATGCACGGCGTAGATGCCGTTCCTCACCGCGGCGATGATTTCGCCCGGCTCGCGGTCGCCGGCGAGCATGTAGGTGTTGGTCATGCGCGGCATCGGCACGTGGGCAAAGCTTTCGCGCCGGCCGTTGCCGGTCGGCTGCATTCCCATCAGCCGCGCGTTCTGCCGATCCTGCATGTAGCCGACGAGGATGCCGTCCTCGATCAGCACCGTGCGGTTGGTCGGGGTGCCTTCATCGTCGATCGAAAGCGAGCCGCGGCGGAGCGCAATGGTGCCGTCATCGACGACGGTGACGCCTTTGGCGGCGACGCGCTGCCCCATCAGCCCGGCGAAGGCCGAAGTCTTCTTGCGGTTGAAATCGCCTTCGAGCCCGTGGCCGACTGCCTCGTGCAGCATGACGCCGGGCCAGCCGGGGCCAAGCACGACATCCATCTCGCCGGCGGGGGCCGGCACCGCGTCGAGATTGGTCAGCGCCTGACGCACGGCGTCGTCGACCGCGTGCTGCCACCTGTCGGTGATGATGAAGCGCGCGTAGCCCTCGCGGCCGCCGTAGCCGGCGCTGCCGGTTTCCTGCCGGTCGCCGTCGCCGACGACAACTGAAACATTCACCCGCACCAGCGGGCGCACGTCGCGATAGGTCTCGCCATCGGCGCGGACCACCTCCACGGCTTGCCAAGTGGCGCCGAGGCTGACGGAGACTTGCCGCACCCGCGGGTCCTTGGCCCGCGCATAGGCATCGATGGTTTCGAGAAGCCGCGCCTTGGCTTCGAAGGCGGGGCTGCCGAGCGGGCTCTCCTCGCCGTAGAGCTTGACATTGGTGCGCGCCGGCGGCGCGGCGTACTGGCCGGAATAACCGCCTTTGACCGCGCGCACGGCGTCGGCCGCCCGCGCGATCGCCGCTTCGGACACGTCGGAGGCATGCGCATAGCCGACCGCCTCGTCCTTCACGGCGCGCAAACCGAAGCCTTGCGAGGTGTCGTAGGTCGCCTGCTTCAGCCGGCCGTTATCGAACACCAGCATCTCGGCTTGGCGATATTCGAGGTAAAGCTCGCCGTCGTCGGCGCCTTCGAGGCCGCGGGAAATGATTTTCGCCAAGCGTGGCCGGTCGAGCCCGGCGCGGTCGACCAGCGAGATGGGGGCGGGGGCGGGGGCAGCGGTCATACGGAACTCCGGCGTGCTTTTTAGGGTAGGCGTCTGGCCTCAGACATAAGGCCTGCCGGGCGGTATTTCTACGGCTATCCCGCCAGCCGCTCGATCGAAGCGCCGCAGCGCGCCAGCTTGTCCTCCAGCCGCTCGAAGCCGCGGTCGAGGTGGTAGACGCGGTTGACGATGGTCTCGCCCTCGGCTGCCAGCGCTGCGATGACTAGCGAAACCGAGGCGCGCAGGTCGGTCGCCATGACCGGCGCGCCTTTGAGCCGCTCGACGCCTTCGATCGTCGCCCGCTCGCCGTCGAGATGAATGCGCGCGCCGAGCCGGGCCAGTTCCTGCACGTGCATGAAACGGTTCTCGAAAATCGTCTCGACGATGTGCGAGGTGCCGCGCGCCCGCGTCATCAGCGCCATGAGCTGGGCCTGCAGATCGGTCGGGAAAGCGGGGAAGGGCGCCGTCGTCACCTCGGCCGGCGCAAGGTCGGCGCCGTTGCGCGCGACGCGGATGCCCTGATTGGTGGAGGAGATGGTCACGCCTGATTGCTGCAGCACGTCGAGCGCCGCCTGCAGCAGTTCCGGGCGCGCGTTCTGCAGCAAAATATCGCCGCCGGCCATGGCGACCGCCATGGCATAGGTGCCTGTCTCGATGCGGTCGGGCAGCACGGCGTGGCGCGCGCCATTGAGCTTGGCGACGCCGTCGATGACGATGCGCTGGGTGCCGGCGCCGGAAATGCGCGCGCCCATCTTATTGAGGCAATCGGCGACATCGACAATCTCGGGCTCGCGGGCGGCATTCTCGATCACGGTCGTGCCATGCGCCAGCGAAGCCGCCATCATGGCGGTGTGCGTGCCGCCGACGGTGACCTTGGGAAAGACGATCTCGGCGCCGCGCAGGCCGTGCGGCGCCTGCGCCACGACGTAGCCGCCGTCGATCTCGATCTTGGCGCCGAGCCGTTCGATGGCCATGATGAGCAGATCGACCGGCCGCGTGCCGATGGCGCAGCCGCCGGGCATGGAGACCCGCGCCTGGCCCATCCGCGCGATCAGCGGCGCGATCACCCAGAAACTCGCCCGCATCTTCGACACCAGCTCGTAGGGAGCGGTGGTATCGACAATATGGGCGGCGGAGATCTGCAGCGTCTGGCCGTGATCGGCGGTCTCGCCGGGGCGCTTGCCGCTGACCATGACGTCGACGCCGTGATTGCCGAGGATGCGCTGCAAGAGGACGACGTCGGCCAGTCGCGGCACGTTGTCGAGAACGAGCGTCTGATCGGTCAACAGGCTCGCGATCATCAGCGGCAGCGTGGCGTTTTTCGCCCCGGAGATCGGGATCGTGCCGGTGAGCGGCCGGCCGCCGACGATGCGAATACGATCCATGATGATTCCCGCGCCCGATCCCGTAACTGGCTTCTAATCGCTGCCCCGATTGCGGCGAAAGTCGGGAGCGCTCGGCTCCGGCCGGCTATTTCCGGTCGGCTTTGCCGCGTCCTCGGGGCGGTTGCCGGCGCGGCTGCGGGCTTGCGCCTTGCGGCGCTTCAAGTTTTCCCGCAGCGCGGCGGCAAGCCGCGCGCTGCGCGCCGCCTGCTGCTCGGCCTTGCCGCGGGAGATCATCGCCGCGCTCTATGCCAGGAGGTGCGGCGCGAACACGCCGAGCAACATCACCGCAAGCCCGGCGGCGCCGAGCAGGCCGGCGAACCAGACAAGCGCGACGATCCCGGTGATGACCGCCGCCGAGCAGAGCACGATGCCGATCTGAAACGCCGCCGAGGCGATTTCGTAGTGATGGTATTTCGCCAGGGCGTGGTCGCGATCCTCCTCCTGGGCCTTGGCGCGAACCGCGAGTTCTTTACGGCCTTCCCCCGTTTTCGGGTCGGACTCGTAGCGCGCGGCGGTCGCGCGCCAAGCCTCGACCTGTTTTTCGATGGCGGCTTTGGCGGCAGGATCGGTCAGGCTTGCTCCGAGCAGGGTCGTCTCATCGGCGGCCGCGTTGACGACCGTTCTGCGGACGTCCTTGGCCTGAAAAAACGCCCACGTGTCGGCCGATTTGACGTTGGCGTCGATGGCTTCGGTTTGCGCGCTCTTGCCCAGCGTCTCCGAGAACGACAGAAACAGCGCGAGCACCGCGATCAAGAGCGCGATCCTCCTGTTCGAGTGCGCGGCGTGTTCGGCTTGCTCGGCCTGTTCCAGCTGTTCGTGTGCTTCCGGCATGGTTCTTCGCCCCTTTGCGCGTCATTCCGGAATGACGCATAGCATGAACGGGCTTCAAGCGCGCGGATGGGCGGTGCGGTAGGCCGCGATCAGCCGCTCGGCGTCGACCTCGGTGTAGATCTGCGTCGTCGCCAGCGAGGCGTGGCCAAGGAGCTCCTGGATCGAGCGCAGGTCGCCGCCGCGGGCGAGCAGATGCGTGGCGAAGGAGTGCCGCAGCGCGTGCGGCGTCGCCGTCTCGGCCAGCCCGAGCGCACCGCGCAGCCGCGCCATCGAAAGCTGGACCACGCGGGCAGACAGCGGCCCCCCTTTGGCGCCGACGAACAGCGGGCCGTCTGCGGGAAGATCGTAGGGGCAGAGCGCGAGGTAATCGGCGATGAGTTTGGCGACCTGCGGCAGCACCGGCACCATGCGCTCCTTGCGGCCCTTGCCGCTCACGGTGACGGTATCGCGGGAGCCGATATCGCCGCGCTTCAATCCCAGCGCTTCGGAAATGCGCAAGCCGCCGCCGTAGAGCAAGGCGAGCACGGCGGCATCGCGCGTGGCAATCCAGGGTTCGTCGCCGGCGGCAAGATCAGGGTCGGTCACGCTCTTGGCGGCGGCAACGCTCAGCGGCCGCGGCAGCGTCTTGGCGATCTTCGGCGCCCGCACCGCGGCGAGCGCGCCGACCTTGCCCTTGCCGTTGCGTTCGAGAAAGCGCGCAAAGCCGCGCACGCCGGCGAGCGTGCGCATCAGCGAGCGGCTGCAGATCCCCTTGGCGCGGCGCGCCGCCAGAAAGGCACGCACGTCGGCCGGCGCCAGCGTCGCCAGCTCCTTGAGCGAGGGCGCGCCGCCGAGGTGCTCGGCGAGGAAGCCGAGGAACTGGCGCACATCGCGCCGGTAGGCTTCTACCGTCTTCGGCGACATGCGGCGTTCGTCGCCGAGATAGCGGAGCCAGCCTTCGATCTCGGCCGCGACTTTGGGGGCTATAGGGTCCATTTAGCGCATCCAGCCGCTTTCCTCCCTGTTTGCACAGGGAGGATGAAGAGGCGATCGTCCCCACATTTACGTCGCCGGTCTTTATCCTTCCTAAAGCCCCGAGAATCGGCCGAGAATCTAGCATGGCCAGACGCGTCGTCGATGTCCTCGTCCCGGTCGCGCTCGACCGGGCCTATTCGTACCGGGTGCCGGACGCGCTTGCGCTCGCGCCCGGCGACATCGTGAGCGTTCCGCTCGGCGCCCGCGAGGCGACCGCCGTGGTCTGGGCCGAAAACCCGAAGCCCAATCCCCGGCTCGACAACCGGCTCAAGGACGTCGAGGAGAAACTCGACCTCCCGCCGCTCAAGCCCGAACTGCGCAGCTTCGTCGAGTGGGTGGCGAACTATACCGTCGCCCCGCGCGGCATGGTTTTGCGCATGTGCCTGCGCATGGGCGAGCATTTGGGCGCCGAGCGCGAGCGCGTCGGCGTGCGTTTGGCCGGCGCGGCGCCGCAACGCATGACGGCCGCCCGCGGCCGCGTGCTGGCGCTCCTCGCCGACGGCATGGTGCGCGCGAAAGGCGAAGCGGCGCGCGAGGCCGGCGTTTCTGCCGGCGTCATCGACGGCCTGATCGACGAAGGCACGCTGGAGACGGTGGTGCTGCCGCCGGAGCCGGTCGCGGAAAAACCCGATCCGGATTTCGCGCCGCCGGATTTTTCCAGCGACCAGAGCGCCGCCGCCGCCGCGCTGAAAGCGACCGTCGCCCAGGGCGGTTATGCGGTGACGCTCCTCGACGGCGTCACCGGCTCCGGCAAGACCGAGGTCTATTTCGAGGCGGTGGCGGAGATGATCCGCCGCGGCCGGCAGAGCCTGATCCTGATGCCGGAGATCGCGCTCACCGCGCAATTCCTCGACCGCTTCGCCGCCCGCTTCGGCGTGCGGCCGGCGGAATGGCATTCGGAATTGTCGCCACGCAAACGCGCGCGTACCTGGCGCGCCGTCGCCGACGGCGACGTATCTGTCGTTGTCGGCGCGCGCTCGGCGTTGTTCCTGCCTTATGCCGATCTCGGGCTGATCGTCGTCGATGAGGAGCACGATCCCGCCTACAAGCAGGAGGACGGCGTGCGCTACCACGCCCGCGACATGGCGGTGGTGCGCGGCCATATCGCGCAGATCCCGGTGGTGCTGTCCTCGGCGACGCCCTCGCTGGAGACCGAGGTCAATGCGCGGCGCGGCCGCTACCGGCGGCTCACTCTGCCCGAGCGCTTCGGCGGCCAGCGCATGCCGGCGGTCGAGGCGATCGACCTGCGCCATGAGCGCCCGCCCCCCGGCCGCTTCATCGCGCCGTCGCTCGCCGGCGCGGTCAAAACCGCGCTGGAGCGCCGCGAGCAGGCGCTGTTCTTCCTCAACCGCCGCGGCTACGCGCCGCTGACGCTGTGCCGCGCCTGCGGCTTCCGCTTCTCCTGCCCGAACTGCGACGCTTGGCTGGTCGATCACCGCTTCCGCAAGCAGCTGGTCTGCCACCATTGCGGCTTCGCCATGCCGCATCCGGCGGAATGCCCGAAATGCCAGGCGCAAAATTCCTTCGTCGCCGTCGGGCCCGGCGTCGAACGCCTGGAAGAGGAAGTGCGCGAATTGTTTCCGCAGGCGCGCGTGCTGGTGCTCTCCAGCGATCTCGTCGCCACCATGGACCGGCTGCGCGCCGAATTGGATGACGTCGCGGCGGGCCGCTTCGACATTGTCATTGGCACGCAGCTCGTCGCCAAGGGCCATCACTTCCCGATGCTCAACCTGGTCGGCGTCGTCGACGCCGATCTCGGCCTCAGCAACGGCGACCCGCGCGCCGCCGAGCGCACCTTCCAGCTGCTGCATCAGGTGTTCGGCCGCGCCGGCCGCGGCGAAGGCGTCGGCCGCGGCCTGCTGCAGACGCACCAGCCCGAGCATCCGGTGATGCGCGCGCTGATCGCGCAGGACCGCGAGGCGTTCTACTCCGCCGAGATCGCGGCGCGTGAAAACGCGCATTATCCGCCGTTCGGCCGGCTGGCGAGCCTCGTCGTCTCCGGCCCCGACAAGCACGACACGGCTTCTTATGCGCGGGCGCTGGCGCGCGCGGCGCCCAAAGTTGACACTGCAATGCACGAAGAAGTCCGCGTGCTCGGTCCCGCCGACGCGCCACTGTCTCTGGTGCGCGGCCGCCACCGTTTGCGCCTCTTGGTCAAATCGCCGCGCGGCTTCGACCTCTCGGCCTATTTGCGCGACTGGCTCGCCGCCGCGCCGAAGCCGAAAGGCTCGATCAAGCTCGACATCGATATCGATCCGCAGAGCTTTTTGTGACTATTCTGTCGGCGGCCATGAAGCGAGACCGGCACAGGAGGTGAGACGATGACTCTTCGGTTTTTTACCGTGTCCGCACTCCTGTTCGCGCAGATCGGCGTTATGCCGGCCGGCGCCCAGGCCGTGTCGCAGAGCAACGAGACCATCGCGCTGTCGGTCGGCGCGTCCGAGACGATCGCGCTCCGGGAAAATCCGTCGACTGGATACCAGTGGCAACTCGACACGACGCAAAGCTCCAATCTCGCGATCGTTCGTGTGATCGATGCCGGCTATCAGGCGGTCCAGGGTGGCCAGATGGGCGCGGCCGGCTCGCATTGGTGGCAGATAGAGGCGCGGGCCGCCGGCGCGGCACGAATCGTGTTCGCGTATTCACGGCCAGGGGAGCACGCAGCGCCTGCAAAGAGCCATGCCGTCGAAGTCAATGTAACGGGCGGTCAATAGGCGTTCCCGTCGCGCGGCTTCGACCTCTCGGCCTATTTGCGCGACAGGCTCGCCGCCGCGCCGAAGGCCAAGGGCTCGATCAAGCTCGACATCGATGTCGACCCGCAGAGTTTTTTGTGAGGGGCGAGATGTCCAATCTTATAGTTGGAGCATTGGCTGCTGTTCCGGTTACTTTTCTCGCGTGGCTTGCATACAATTGGGCGGGGAAGCCCATACTCGACGTCCGATCAAAGCGGCTCGATGCGCTAAAGGCTGCAGAGCTCTACGGCTTCACGGGATACGGCCACGGAGAAGATAAGGAGAGCAGGGCGAGGGATGGCCTCCTTGAGGCTGCCACCTCCCTTCGAGCGATCAATCGAGGACAGCCGTGGACTGCAAAGGTGTACTGTCGTTTGCTGGGCTATGACTTGGAACTCGCTGCATCAGTGTTGCTCGGCCTCGTCGGCCTTGTAGGAGCGGCGCTGGGACACGAGAATACCTCGCGGCGAGATGCCGTAGATGCCGTTCATGTGCTTCTGAACGCGAGCCAACATTTGAGCGCCGAGCGAATTAGAGAGATCAGAGAGAAACTGGCCAGGCCGCTTGCGCTTCCCCGAGCCTGACCGCTTGCGAGCAAACGTTGCCCAAATGAGCAAGTGATATCGGGAGGTCTATGTCTCCACACGTTATTCCGCATGTCGTGCCGCTCATGCGGGCGATGCGGTTTCGTCAACTATTTTTGTTGTGCATTGCTTTTTGCCGGGTTTTGCTTCGGCCGCTGCTTGGGCTTTGGATGCGAACACATAATTGAAGCAAAAGAGGCAGCCGACGCGTCGGAAGTGTCTCGCTGCGCAATTTCTGTTGCCAATGTGCAAATGTAGCCTTGAAAATAGTCGTTTTCTTTCATTAGGGCGTCTATCGCCATTTCATTCGTTTGGTTTTCCAATTGCAAATCGCCAATACATTCCGTCAAGTCTTTAACATCTAGGTGAATGCTGAATTTTACGGAATCGCACGCGCTGGAGGCCAATGCCGATGTTGACGAAAGACCAAAAGCTATCGTCAACAATATTTTCCAAGAATGAGTTGGCATTTCCCATTCCTTCCGGCTCAATGAAAATTGTTGCTCTTCGCTCGCAAGCGTAACCCGGATTGAGCGGCAGCGAAATCCGGGATCAGCCTCCCGGTCGGCCCCGGGTTTCGCGGAGCCTGTCATCGGACCGGCCACTTCGGGCCGGACCCGTTGGCTCAACCCGGGCTACTTGCTCTTTTCGATTTCCGATCCGATGATGGGTTTCGAGGCCATTTGGAAACAGAAAGTGGGGGAGAAACATGATGATGAAATCGTCTGTCGTTGCCGCAATACTCGTGTCGCTCGCGATCGGGGCCGGAACGGCCTGGGCGGAGGATGCCGCCGCACCGTCGAAGATGAGCGCCGACAAGAAAGCCATCTCGAAGTCCTGCTCCGATCAGGCCAATGCCAAGGGGCTGCACGGCAAAGAGCGGAAGCACTTCAGGTCCGAGTGCAAACGCCACGGCGGCAAGGCTGAGTAGGAGGCGTAGGGTGGGCAAAGGCGCCAACGGGCCCGGCCCGAAGTTGCCGGCCCGATGACAGGCTCCGCGCCGTGCCCACGATTTGTTTCACGCCACTGCTGGCCGCGTGGGCTTCGCTGCGCTCAGCCCATCTTACGGCTAAGCCCGCCTAGCGACGGCGAAATTATTTGCTCTCGCCGGCGACGGCGAAGGACCGCACCCTGCCGTATTTCTCGCGCACCGGAGCGAGCGCCTTCATCTCATTTGAATTCCACCACGCCTTGAGCGCGTCCATGCTGTTGAACTCGGCAATCGCGACACGTTTCGGCGCCGGCCCGATGAGCTCCACGATCTGTCCGCCGCGAGAAATGAATTTGCCGCCGTGCTGGGTCACGAGCCCCGTCGCCTTCGAGGCATATTCTTTCATGTACGCATCCTGATCGATCGGATCGATCAGCGCGATGTAATAAGCCGGCGGTGTCGCCTGGGCGTGGAGCGCGCTGACCGCGCCGGCGCCAAGCGCGACACCGGCCAGCAGGGCAATCCCAAATCCATACTGCGCTTTCATCGCATCCTCCTTGGTCATTGGAGATGTCGGCAAGCTTAGCCCGGATTGAGCGGCAGCGAAATCCGGGTTACGTTTTCTTCCGCTTGCCGCGCCCGCGTGGCTTAAATTTCTTGTGCTCGGCGATAGCGAGCGCGCGGGCGGCCCAGACCGCAAGCTCGTCGGGATCGTCGTAGAGCCGCTCGGGCAGGCGCCAATACGAGAGCGAAGCGCGGCCGACGCGGCCTTTGCTTTTGGCGCGGGTATAGACGAACGGTTTTGAGCCTTCGCGCTCGAAATCCGGGATGCTGCTCTCGTCCACTTTGAGGAAGATGGCGCCGTCGAAGACGAGGGCGAACATCAGGCCTTCGGACCAGATGCCGGCGCCGCCGAACATGCGCTTCACGGTCACCGGACCGAATGGCGCGAACAATTCGCGGATGAATTCGGGGTCCAAGCGGATACGCCTCCGCCTCTGCCGCTATCGACTGCCCTGACCCTGCGAGTATCGCAGCGGCATGTCGTCGGCTTCTACGATCATCTTGCCGATCGGCCAGAGCGCGAGCCCAGCGAGCTTCAGATGTGCCCAGGCGAACGGAATGCCGATAATCGTCACCGCAAGCAGAATGGCGGTGATGAGGTGGCCGAGCGCCAGCCACCAGCCGGCGAGGATGAGCCAGATGAGATTGCCGAGAAGGCCCAGCGGCCCGGTGCCGATGTCCTCCTCGCCGAGATAGTCGCGGCGCGAGACCGCCCTGCGGCCGAACGGCAGCAGCGTATAGGAGGCGATGTTGAACGCCGCCCGTGCCCACGGCAGGCCGATGATGGTGATCGCCGTGATCGCGGCGGCGATCAGCCAGCCGACGGCCATCCAGAGGCCGCCGAAGACGATCCACAGCAGATTGAGGAGCAGAGACAGGGGCGACATGAGCGCGCTCCGTTCGCTTGCCATCCTGTGCCGGCGGCAACGCGTCATGGTGAGCTAATCACGCCCACGGCCGTCCGCCAGCCCGGCAGGCGCCGCCGGTTGTCGGGTAGCACGAGGATGGGTTGAGAAACGAAACCAATCGCTCTTTTTGATTTCCGACCCAATGATGGGTTTCTCAAGGGCTCAACCGGACTGTCGCGGCGCCTCGCACCGGACCGGCCATTTCGGGCCGGACCCGGTGGCTCATACCGTTTCACGCCATACCGTTTCAGGCAGCTTTTTTGCCAGCCTTTTTCTTCGCCGACTTCCCTTTAGCTGGCGCCGTCAGCGTCTTCGGATGCGAGACCTTGATGCTTTTGATGATCTTGCCGTCGAACAAGATATCGACCTCTTTGTAACTGTGGCCCGACGATTTGCGTTCGTAGCTTAGATTTTCCGTCCTGACGATGTGGCTGTCGATGCCCGGTTCCCGGGTGACCTTGAGATCGAGCAGGAAGATGGCCGGATTGATCCCCTGCGGCCGGTGCGGCACGAGCGTCACCGTCGTGAGACTACCGTGGATCACGACCTCTCCGGTCACGGTGAGCCGGCCGTTCCGGCCGATGAGGTCCGTCATTTCCTTCGCTTCCCAGTTGCTGGTACTCGGTGCGCTGCCAGCCATGGCTTCCTCCCAAATTGAGCCTACCCGCCAAGATTATAGAAGGGTATTCCACAACCGCCAGGGATATAAAGGCACGTCCCCGAAGCGTTTGGCGCGGGCAGACACGAACAGCCGGCTCACTGCGGTCCGCCAGCGTAAAACTGGCGCTCAATATTGGTCACTTTTCTATTGACAATAGTCCCATGTTCGGTTACAGATAACGAATCTCGCTCAATCGAGGGACGCCTTTCCGGAAGGCATGCCTGAAGGGTGGAGCGGGAGCGGTCCCCGCGGGCGGAATTGCCAATCCGCACCCGGGCGGCTCTGGGACACCACTTGGCCGGCAATAGGACCGGTCTGCGGGGAGCCCGCTGGACTGGACAAGCGTGAGGTAGGCAAAACTCCTGCTTCTGCCCCGTTCCAGGAAACGTGGTTCTGGAGCTGAGTCAGCCGGCTACGGCCGGTTTGGCGAGTGCCGCGGCGAAGCGCCGGAAGGCGAGCGCGCCCCGACTTTGGCGCGCTTCCGCGCCCGTGCACTGTTGGACGGTGACGTCTGCCAGTGTGGCGCGGACAGTGGACGGCATGCGCCTTTCGGCGCTCCGCCTCCCTCTTATCTGCGCATGATCTTGTCCGAAAACCGGACACCACTTTTCGGGATCATGCGTGAGCCGGAGGCGAATCAAAAGAGCTTTGTTGTTGTGGTGGT
>Ga0187891_1000643_pt1 | contig 33766 bp, 33 predicted proteins | sample June2016WEW_21_4_FD_132990 | JGI IMG/M metagenome (GOLD analysis project Ga0187891, IMG submission 132990) | Peatland microbial communities from SPRUCE experiment site at the Marcell Experimental Forest, Minnesota, USA - June2016WEW_21_40 | ecosystem: Environmental > Terrestrial > Soil >... | reverse complement strand
TACGGCGGGGAATTTTGTTACTGTCCCGGCTTGGCCGAGACATTAAAGAAATTGACACGCCCCGTATTTTGCCCTTCGAACCATCGCTAACCCGTTGAATTTTTGGCCAAAGTCAAGCTAAGTACGCGGATTGCAGCCTCACTTTGATCTCAATCAAACGCAGGAAGATGACGAAAGTACCGGGAAGCGGATTCGAAGCCGGTAAGACCGCGGCAGCTTCGCGGACCGTTCAGTCGCTCGCCGCCTCGATCAAGCGCGGTGTGACGAAACGCTCCAGCCTGCCGGCATTGGCGTGCAGCCGCGACCAGTCGTCGAACGGAAGATCGATGACGACGAGCCCGGACGTTGGCAGCTTTTCGTTGACGCGTTCGCGCGCTTCGATGTCGCCCGAAGCGATCAAACGCACCGCAAGATCGTGCAGACCTGGATTGTGGCCGAGGACAAGGAGCGTGTGCGCGTCGCGCGTCTGGCGGATAAGGCCGATGAGTGCTTCGGGGCTGGCGTTGTAGATGCGCTCGTCCTTCGCCACACGCGGCGCCTTGGTAAAGGCCGGCGCTACGAGGGCCCAGGTTTCCTCCGCGCGCGTCACCGGCGATACCAGGACCAGGTCCGGAACAAGGCCGTGGCGGGCGAGGTAGGTGCCGATCACGGGCGCATCGGCGCGGCCGCGCGCCGTCAGCTTGCGATCGCGGTCACGTTCGCCGGGCTCGGGGCGCTCGGTCTTGGCATGGCGTAGCAGCAGCAAACGGCGCATCCCTGCAATGTCGCTTTCTCGACGGCGTCAGTCTAGTGTCCCGTGATGGAGCCCGCCGATATCACGGCCTATGGCGAAAGTTGGTACGCCGCGACCATGGTGGTCGCACCGCGGCGGCCGCAGCTTCATGTCGACCTCGACGTCGACGTTTGCGTGATCGGCGGCGGCCTTGCCGGCCTGACGACGGCGCGTGAGGTGGCGCGCGCCGGCTGGTCTGTCGTGCTCATCGAGGCCGGCCGCATCGCGGCAAGCGCCTCCGGCCGCAATACCGGTTTTGTGCTGCCGGGCTTTGCCGCCGCGCCTGACAGTATTATCGCCCGGGTCGGTTTCGCGCCGGCCAAGGATTTGTGGGCGCTGTCGCAGAGCGGCCTCGACTACGTCTGCAACGCCATTGGCAACGACGCTATGCCCGGTGTCGAGGCGCAGGACGGCTGGCTGTACGTCTCCAAGACCGACGATGGCGACGAGTTCATGCGCCTCGTCGAGCTTCTCGGCGAGTTCGGTGCCGAGATCGAAGGCTGGCCGACCGAACGTGTGCGCGCGGTGCTGCGCAGCGAGCGTTACTTTCACGCCATTCATTATCCGCGGGCGATCCATATCCACCCAATCAATTATGCGCTAGGGCTGGCGGCCGCGGCCGAACGCGCCGGCGCCCGCATCTTCGAGCACACGCCGGCTTTGTCCATCGACCCGGCAGGCGTGCGCAAGCGCATTGTCACGCCGGCTGCGCGGCTACGGGCCAATCATGTGGTGCTGTGCGGCAATGTGCAGATCGCGTCGCTATTGCCACGGGTTGCGTCTGCGCTCATTCCGGTCACGACCTATGTCATCGCCACCGCTCCACTCGGGCCGCGGCTTAACGAAGCGATCGATTATCGCGGCGCGGTCAGCGACTCCGAGCTTGCCGACAATCACTATCGCATCGTCGGTGGCGACCGGCTGATGTGGTCGGGCCGGGCGACAACGTGGGCGCGAAATCCGCGCCGCTATGTGCGCGCCCTGACCGCGGACATCAAACAAACATATCCCCAGCTCGGCGACGTTGCCGTGGACTACGCGTGGTCCGGCACCTTGGGGAATTCGATCCACCGCATGCCGCAGATCGGCGAGCTCGGCCCTGGATTGTGGCTGGCCAGCGGCTTCGGCGGCCACGGCCTCAATACCACGGCGATGGCCGGCAATCTGATCGCCCGCGCCATTGTCGACGGCGATCAAACGTGGCGGCAATTCACGCCGTTCGAACTCGTCTGGGCAGGTGGCATATTGGGCCGCGCGACCGCGCAGCTGTACTATTGGACGAGGCGAATTCGCGATGCCGCGGCCGAGCGCCGCGCCCGCGCCGCCGAGATGGCGCATCGCCGCGCCCGCGAAGCCGAGATCGCGGCGATCGAGAGCGCGCAACAAGCCGGACCAGAACAGGAGGCCGGGGAGGAGGGTGCTCCGGACTCCATTGTGCCGCCACCTGCCGGTACGGACCTCGGGGCTCACAACGAGATGCCGCCATCGACAAGTCCCGTCGATCCGCCGAATGGCGGGACGCAGCGCGAGGGCGCCAAAGCGTGAAAGCCGCGTAAGATTTGGAAAAGGATTTACTCCATAATGATGCAGGATCTGCGGCGTGCGGGCGGAATGGGGCGGCGTCGGATGACATTGGCCAAATGGCGTTTTGCTGTCGCAGTGGCCTTTGTCGTCGCGCCCGGTCTTGCCGCGGCCGCCGATCTTTCTCCTGAACCGCCGCCACCGCCTCCGGGTGCACCGGCGACCTACGCACCACCCACTCCCGATTGGATCGTCACGGTGGGCGCTGAAGTCCGGGCGATTCCGGCTTGGCCGGGTGCCCCGACGACGGAGTATGGGCTCACCGGCTTCCCGCTATTTGCGCTGCAAAAGCCCGGCGATCCGCCGTTCTTTTTCGGGGCGCGCGATGGTTTCGGCGTGCCCATTCTTGATTTCGGTCAGTTACAAGTCGGGCCGGTCGGCAAGCTTGTATGGCCGCGCTACGCGTCGTCCTATAGCCAGCTCAACGGTCTGGGCGATGTGCCTTGGGCGGCGCAGCTCGGCGGCTACGCCGTCTATTGGCCGGTGCCGTGGCTGCGCGTGCGCGGCGAAGTTCGCCAAGGCATTGGCGGCGAAACCGGCGTCAGCGGTGACCTTTTCGCCGACGTGGTGGTGCCGCTGGGCCAGTGGCGGCTGTCCGGCGGCCCGCGCCTGTCGCTGCAATCGACCGCTGCGGTTTCCCCGTATTTCAGTATTACCGCGGCGCAGTCTGCCGCCTCCGGGCTTCCCGTCTACAACGCGACCGGCGGGTTCTATTCGTATGGCGCGGGCGGCCAGATCGAGTATTTCTTCAACCGGCAATGGCAGGTCCACGCTTTGGTGGAATACGAGCGCATCAGCGATTCCGCCGCCAATTCTCCGCTGGTGACGATGCGCGGGTCGCCGAACCAACTCACCTTCGGATTGGGCGCCACCTATACGTTCAACATGCGCCCCTTGTGGTGAGCGTTGGCCGCTCAGCGACCCTCTCGTCTCGCCATGAACGCCAGCCGCTCGAACAGGTGCACGTCCTGCTCGTTCTTGAGCAGCGCGCCATGCAGCGGCGGGATCAGCTTCTTCGGATCGCGCTCGCGCAGCGTCTCCAACGAAATATCCTCGACCATCAATAGCTTGAGCCAGTCGAGTAATTCGGAGGTTGAAGGTTTCTTCTTCATGCCGGGCACATCGCGGATCTCGTAAAACAGCCGCAGCGCCTCCGCCACCAGACGGTGCTTGATGCCGGGGAAGTGCACCTCGACGATGGCGCGCATCGTGTCGGGATCGGGAAAGCGGATGTAATGAAAGAAACAGCGGCGCAGGAACGCGTCCGGTAATTCCTTCTCGTTGTTCGAAGTGATGACGACGATCGGCCGCCGCCGGGCATGGATCGTCTCGCCGGTCTCGTAGACGAAGAACTCCATGCGATCGAGCTCCTGCAACAGGTCGTTGGGGAACTCGATATCGGCCTTGTCGATCTCGTCGATCAGCAGCACCGGCCGCTCGTCGGCAACGAACGCCTCCCACAGCTTGCCGCGCTTGATGTAGTTGCGGATGTCCTTGACGCGGGCGTCGCCCAGTTGGCTGTCGCGCAGCCGCGTCACCGCGTCGTACTCGAAGAGCCCTTGCAGCGCCTTGGTGGTCGACTTGATGTGCCACTCGAGCAGCGGCGCGCCCAGCGCCTTGGCGATCTCGATCGCCAGCACGGTCTTGCCGGTGCCCGGCTCGCCCTTGACCAGCAATGGCCGCTCCAGCGCGATGGCGGCGTTGACCGCAACCTTGAGGTCGTCGGTGGCGACGTAGCCGCTGGTTCCTTCGAAACGCATGAGAATCCGCTCGTTTGCCCCGGCCATGGGAGTGGCCGTTTGTGCCGCAACTATGCAGTACCGACGCGAATTTGCAATGATCGCGCAAGGGATCTGGGCTGAAACCGGCGCGTCAGCGTCCGGCAGCGGCGCGTTCGGCGGGTCGCGACTGGATCTCTTGGAAAAGCCGGGCAACTTGCCGCGGGTCAACGACCAACGCCGCCGGCAAATGTTGCTGCTCGGTCTTTTTCTCCATCTTTCGCGAATACATGTCCTTGTCGGCACGCGCTATCACTTCGGTCGGGCTGTCGAAGCGCCGAAGCATGGTGAGCCCGGCGGACGCGCCCACCGAGCTGACCTCGGTTGCGAAGCGCATTGTTATGGCCTCAATCTTTTCTTCGAGGGACAGCGCCTTGGCCCGGGCGTCGCACTCCTGCAGATTCCAGAGAAGTACGGCGAATTCGTCGCCGCCGAAACGCGCAACGGTGTCCGAGGCGCGGCAAGCCTTGATGATGGTTTCCGCGACAGCCTTTAAAGTCGCGTCGCCGGCAAGATGGCCAAATCGATCGTTGACGGACTTGAAGTCGTCAAGATCGATGAAAACGACGGCCGCGCTCCTTTGGTAGCGGTTCACTTGCAAAACCGCACGCGTCAACTCCCGTTCGAAGCCCCTGCGGTTGAAGATGTCGAGCAGGGCATCCGTTTCGATTCTGGATTCAAGTTGTTTGATCTTAGAGCGAGCTTCCGCGAGCTCAGCCTCCAGCCCCCGGGTCCGGCTTAGGACCTCATCTTCAGCCAAGGCAAACATTATCCCCGACCCCGCCCTGCGCTGGCAATCGCGCCCCAGGTGAGGCTCATAGCACGAGGCGATTGCGCGGCGTTTATCCGAAGACCTCAGATGCAAGTAATGTTTCTAGGAGTTTGTTAATCGAGGCGGGGCGACGTGTCGCTCGCTCGATCGTGTTCTACGAGCTCTGCCGTTGCTCGGCGGGCGGTATGCTTAAGCCGTCCAACGCGAATTCCTTAAGCCGGTTTCTCATCGTCCGGATCGACACACCGAGCATTTTGGCGGCCCGTGTCCGGTTGCCGAGACAAAACCTCAGAGTGTCCAGGATCAGGTGGCGTTCGACGTCCGCGAGACGGCGCCCGACCAACGCACGCGTGGCCTCGTGTTGCGGCAATGATGGATGAAGGTCGTGGAGGGCGTCAAGGCCCGGTTCTAGCTTGCAACGAGCGGTCTCGCGCGTCGTCCGGGTCGCGGCCTCGGCTGGGCGCGTCGCATATAAGTTGTGGAGCGGATTACGGTGGACTGGCTGCATGATGGCAAGCTTGCTTGATGGAGAGAACTAGGCGCGACAGGGTAAAGAATACTTTAATGTTTTGCGCCAACGGCGCGCGCCTCTGGTCTCGGCCATCCTCTGCGCCGGCGAAGCCATCAAGCTCTGGTTGGTGCGCTTGCCCGGTTACACTTTGCGGCTGAAAGCGGCGGCCGCCGCTTCAACATGAATTTGGGGTTGCAAAAAGTTCGATCGACTTGCGAAGCGGGAGATCGAGCGGACAGGCCGGAGGCAGAGTGGCTGCGGTCGGTTGGACGGAATCTATCCATTTGTCAGTATGTTGCGAGGCGTTGTCGCTGCTCTACAACAAGGTCAGGCCCGGCGGTATCCGGCGCTATCATCGTTATTGTCACCGTCACAGTCCCTCGATATATAGGCCAGCCTCGCGGGGAGGACCTAACCGCAGTCGCGTGCGCGGAGCTAGAGGGACAATGCAATCAATAAAGAGCAAAAACGCTCGATACGACGACACGTTGAGCAGGAACGGTAAGAACGTGCGGCCGTTCGAAAAGATCTATCGTCCCACGGACAAGGAACCGTTCATGAATGAGCGGCAGCGGGAGTATTTCCGCATGAAGCTGCTCGATTGGCGGGAGGCCATCCTGAAGGAGGCGAAAGAGACGCTGCAGCACCTCCAGGACGACAACCAAAACCATCCCGACCTGGCCGATCGCGCCTCCTCGGAGACCGACCGGGCGATCGAATTGCGCGCTCGCGACCGTCAGCGCAAGTTGATTGCCAAGATCGATGCCGCGCTGCAGCGGATCGAGGACGGCACCTACGGCTATTGCGAGGAGACCGGCGAGCCGATTTCGCTCAAGCGCCTGGAAGCGCGCCCCATCGCCACGCTCTCGATCGAAGCGCAGGAACGCCACGAGCGGCGCGAGCGGGTCTATCGCGAGGAATAGGCGTCCGCGCCGTGGGCGGGCAGGGCCTGATCGAACACTTGCCCTGCCACCGCGCCCTGCAAAGTACTTGCCGGCTCGCTCGGGCGAAGCGGCGCCAGGCCGCCGCAGACCGCTTGCGCTTGCGCGGGGACCAAAGCGCCCGGCGCTACCGGTCTTGGCCGCTGCCGGGGCGGCAGGAAAACTTCCTTCATCTTCCGAACCCTGCAGGGACCTTGCGCGTTAGAGGTCATCAATCGCGCGAGCGCCAGGGCCACACCATGGAACAGAAATCGACGAAAACCTCGGATTTCAATCGCGTCGTCGGCGACGCAAAGACGCAGGCGAGCACGGCCGCGCGTAAGACAATGGGCTCACTGGAGCAAGCGATCCGCAACACCATCGAGACTCAGCCGTATACGGCCGCCGCTATCGCGCTCGGCCTGGGGTGGCTGCTCGGCCGCATGCACCGGCCGCTCTAGTTGCGAAGAGCGTTCGGCGTTTGCGCAGCCCAACGCGCTGCATTTCGTTTTGATTTCAGCGAAGTGGGTCGCAAATTTTGCGGCGATTGGCGGATGACGCCAACCGGCGACGCTATTCCTGCCAACCCGCACGACTCGGCCGAGAACGATTTCTATCTCGCTGCGGCGCGAATAGCTTCGTAAACTGGCCGCAGCTCTGGGGAAGGGGAAACCATGGATACGCGTCTTAAGGATAAAGTTGCGATCGTGACCGGTGGCGCGCGCGGGATCGGCGCCATTTTTTGCGAAGGATTGGCCGCCGCCGGTGCCAAGGTGGTCGTCGCCGACGTGTTGGATGGCAGCCCGGTCGCCGAGCGCATTGGCGAGACGCAGCGGCCCGCCATCTACGTGCGCGCCGATGTTACCTCGAAGCAGTCGGTTGAGAACCTCGTGTCCGATGCGGTGCGCGAATTCGGCACCGTGGACATCCTTGTCAACAACGCCGCCCTGTTCGCCGATCTCGCCCTGAAGCCGTTCCAACAGATCAGCGAAGAGGAATGGGACCGGGTGATGCTGGTGAACGTGCGCGGCACGTTTCAATGCGCAAAGGCCGTCGCCCCGGTCATGATCGAGAACAAGAAGGGCCGCATCGTCAACATGGCGTCCGGCACCGCGTTCAAGGGCACCGGCAACCTGCTACACTACGTCGCCTCCAAGGGCGCCGTGGTGTCGATGACGCGCTCGCTCGCCCGCGAACTCGGGCCGCACAATATCTGTGTCAACGCCATCGCGCCGGGGCTCACCATGAGCGAGGCGGTCGCCGTCAATCCGGATTGGACCGGCAAGGCCAGCGCCGCCGGCATCGCCGCCCGCGCCATTCAGCGCGACGAAGTGCCCGCCGATCTGATCTCGACGCTGATCTACCTCTGCTCGGACGACAGCAACTTTGTCACCGGACAGACTATCAGTGTCGATGGCGGCGCATTGATGCGCTAGCCGCACGCCTTCGAAGCCACCGCGCTACGGCGACCAGCTGGGCTGATCAGATCCAGTCCTTCCACTTGAACCAGATCAGCGGCAGCAGCGCGGTCACGACGACCAAGACCAAGGCGTAGGGATAACCCCAGGTCCAAGCGAGTTCCGGCATGTTCTTGAAGTTCATGCCGTAGATGCCGACGACCAGCACCGGGGGAATCCCTACGACCGAGGCGATGGTCAAGACCTTCATCACATCGTTCTGGTCGATGTTGATGATGCCGGTCGCTGCGTCCTGGAGAAGCTGAACGCGGCTGATCAGGCCCTCGGTGAACCGGACCAGCGAGGCGATGTCCGACGACACGGTTTGCAGCCGTCCGCCGAGGTCCGGCGCGATCCATTCCCGGCCTTGCTCCACCGTGAACTTCGCCATGCGGTCGAGGCACACCAAAGTGTAATGAATGCGCGACATCCGTTCGCTGGTGCGGCCGGTTCGCATCATCAGCCGGCGCAACATGGTGGTCTCGCGCGACAACTTCCTCCGGTTCGGGGTGTCTGGCCGGAAGATGAGATGAGAGGCGTCGTCCAGGTCGCGCCCGCTCGCTTCGAGCAGGTCGGCCATCCGATCGACCAGCTCTTCGAGCAGGCGGACGAAGGCGAGGGCCGGCTCGAGTTTTTCAGCCTGACCCCATTCCTTGATCACCGTGTCGAAGGCAGCCGATTTGGCAAAGCGGATGGTCATCAAGACGCGTTTGGAAAGCACAAAGCCGGTTGGCGCCGGGATCCACGGTTCGTTTTCCGCGGCGACGATCAGGGGAGCGGTCAGATAAAGCGCGTCGTGCTCGACACGAAGCCGGCTCGTCGTCTCGATTTCGGAAAGCTTGTCTTGGGTGGGCACGCGGAGCCCGAATGCCTGTTCGAACGCCGATATTTCCTCGTCGGTCGGATTAACCAGGTCGACCCAGGCGGCGGTCGCCAGTGACGTGCCGGCATGGCGTTGGATGGGATAGGCGTTGAGCATAGGGGACCCGTCCGATGCGAGCAGGCGAATGCATGTACATGGTCCCGCGTCATTGCGGTACCGTGTTTCGGAACGGACCTGGCCTACCGGGTAATGAGGTGGAGCGATCTGGCTGACGTGCAGCGCCTTAAGTCGGCGCTGTTAATCCCACTTCCGGATGACCAGACCGATGAGAACTCCCACCCCGACAGCGACCGCAAGCGCAAAGAGCGGGCGATGTTCGGTCTCATCGGAGAGCCGGCGAAGCGCCGCGCTTCCGAGTCTGGCGGTATCCTTGCCCAGGCTCGCGGATTGACCGCTGAGCGTGCTGGCGCCTTGCCGAAAGCGGCCGGTCCACCCCGCCAATGCTGAGGCGATCGCGTCGCCAAGACCCTCGGCCGTTTCCCTGGCATTGGTCGAAGCCCGGGCGCCGATTCTTTCCAGGTTTTGCTCGAGCAAGCGCAAACGGCGGTCGATTTCCTCGACGTTGGCGGAAATGGCGCGGGAATATCTCGCGGAACCGGACATGACCGATGATCCTTCTGGAAGATTGGGGCTGCACGCTCGGGAAACGTCACCCAACCAGCAATGGTTCCGATCGGGCGGCCGCACTCAATGCAAAAGCCCCAGCTTGGAAAGCTGGGGCTTTGTTCTGTCCACCGCTGTGATCACTCGGCGGTCAGATGTTTTGCAGTGAACTCAACGCCAGAACAACGCCAACAGTATAATGATGGGCAGCGGGATACCCAGCAACCAGAGTAAAGCTCCACGTCCGAGTCCCATAACGGACCTCCTCAGTTGTCGGCTTATTCAACCCCGACCTACTGGGAAAGTTCCGTGCCGATGCCGTCAGGTCTTGCCGGCCGGGCGCCCCAACAAACTCGCCATCTCCTGCTCGAGACTGTCGTACAGCGCCTTGCCTTCCTTCGCCGGGACATCCGGCCGCGCCGGTTGCGCCTCGGCCGCGCGGGCGGGGCGCGGTGGAGCGGGTGGGGCAGGCGGCGACGCGGCGGTCGCCGCCTGCGGACTGGGCTCAGGTGATGATGCTGCGCGTGGTGCCACCGCCGGGGCGGCCGCCTCGCGCGCGTCCGCCGTCTTGGGCTTGCGCAACGCCGCTTCAAGCCGGTGCGCCATTTCCGCGATGCCTTGATCCACTGCGGAGGGGGTTTCCGCGTTGGCGGGCTGCGCCGGGATGCGCGGTTCGGGACGAGGTTCGGAACGTGGCTCCGCGCGCGGTTCGACTGCAGGCGTCCGCGCCGCCGCTGCGGGCCGAGTGCGGGGTGGCGTGACCGGGTGAACCGCCAGACTGTCAGCGAGCGCGGTCAGTGCGTCACGCTGCGCCCGCGGCGGCGCTTCGGTGTGCTGCTTGACCGGCGAAATCACCGGCTCGGGTTGTAGCGGCCAAGAATCGTTCGATCCGCTGTCGGGCAGGGGAATGGCGCGGGGCAATAGCTCCGCCACGGCAGGCGTCCGCGCCGCCGGCACCTCGCGCGAGGCTGGCATCGCGCGCACGATATTGGGCTCGACCACCACGTCGGTCGGGCCGCCGATCAGCAACAGGTGCTCGACATTGTCCCGCCGGATGAGAATAAGGCGCCGCCGCGCGTCGACGCTGGCATGATCGATGACTGCGAGCCGCGGCTGGCGGCCGCGCTGTCCGGCACCGCCATACCGGCCACTGCCGAACCGGCGGACCGCCCATGCGGCCGCGCCGATCAATCCAAGCACGATCAGAAATGCCAAGAAGAAGCGTACGGCGAGTGGCATTTCCGCGCCGAACAAAGTCTCGAACATCCGCCCTCTCCCCGTGTCGCCGCGGCGGCCATTGGATACCCAATGGTTAGTCGCCGGTAACTTGCGCCGTCGCGAATACTAACAAGAAATTGGGCCCGTGAGCGAAATTCGCACTCAATGGCTGCGGCTCAACCATTCTCATGGTAAACGGCGGTTTCATGGCAAATCGGCGCCAAACCTCCATTAAGCGGCCATTAACCATGCGCCCGGCTAAGTCTGCCCCGGTGCACCGCGCAAGTGCAAGCGCATCATGGGCGGCGGTGCCGCAGGCCTCCGCGGTCATGACCCGTCCGATCGCCTGCGTCGTCGCCCTCAAGGTGGAACCGACCGCATCGCCGAGATTAGCAGCTCAGTCAGGCGTCCGCGCCGGCCGCCGCGGGGGTGGCGCTCGTTGTGCAGTGTTGCGCGAACGCTCTTGCGCGCTGGTCGCGCCAGGCACCACAGTAAGTCGGCAGCGACCCACTTCAGGGCAGGGATGACGACGCACGGCATGACCGAGAGCTCCGCTGGCGCCGCGCGCAGGGCGGTCGATCGCAGCGTCAATGCGGCGCGCACCGGCAGTGTCGTTCTGGTGCTGCTGGTGGCCGGGATGCTGGTTGCCGCTGCAGCCGGCATCGTGGTGCTCGGCCCGAGCGCCGCCGAGCCATACATCCTGGTCTTTCTGGCGGTATTGGCCACGGTCGGGGTGTTCTCGCTGTTCGCGCTCGCCAGCGGCATCCTGCGGCTGCCGGCGGCGGAATCAGGCAGCCCGCTGATCAAGGCGGTCGTCGACGATGCCGTCGACGGCCTGGTCGTCACCGACGGCGACGGGCGGGTGATTTACGCCAATGCCGCCTATCTCGATCTCATCGACGCATCGGACGCGAGCGACATGCGTCCGGTGGAACGCGTGTTCATCGACGATGCGGACGCGTCCGAAGCGATCTACCGGCTGCTCAAGGCGGCGAGTGAAGGCCGGCGCCTGCAGGAGGAGGTGCGCATCGCCGGCACAAAGGGCCGGCCGGCGCGCTGGCTGCGCTTGCGGGTGCGGCCGCTCGGCGACGGCAAGCGCATGCGGCGCTTCACCGTCTGGTCGCTCAGCGACGTGACGCGCGAGCGCGACCGGCAGGAAAACGTCTTTCAGGAATTGCAGCATGCCATCGACTATCTCGATCACGCGCCGGCCGGCTTTTTCTCCGTCGATGCTAAAGGCGACGTGGTCTACCTCAACGCGACGCTGGCCAATTGGCTGGATCAGGATCTTGCCCAAGTCGGGTCCGGCGGACTTAAGCTCGCCGACCTCGTCGCCGGCGACGGCGCCGCGCTTCTGACCACGCTGCGCGGCGCCCCGGGCGAGGTCAAGACCGAAGTGCTCGACCTCGATCTCAAGACCCGCAGCGGCCGCACGCTCCCGGTTCGCCTCTTCCACAAGCTCGCTTTCGGCGCCGACGGCGCGCCCGGCGCTTCGCGCACGCTGGTGCTCAATCGCGCGCGCGACGACGGCACCGACCCGCAGCGCGCGGCGGAAATCCGCTTCATGCGCTTCTTCCACCGTACGCCGATGGCGATCGCGACGGTCGATCGCGGCGGCGGCATCGTGCGCACCAACCCGCTGTTCGTCCGGCTGTTCCACGATGTGCTGAGCGGTCTAACGGGCGAGGGCCGCGACCGTTCGATCTCTGCCGTCGTCGTCGAGCGCGATCGGCCGGCGCTCGAAGCCGCCATTGCCGAGGCCGCGCATGGCAAAAGCGACATCGCGCCGGTCGACGCCACGCTGGCGGGGCAGGGCGAGCGCTTCGGACGTTTCTACGTCACCGCGGTCGAGGAGGAGGAGCGCGACCAGGAAGCGGCCATCGTCTACACCTTGGAGACCACCGCGCAGCGCGAGCTCGAGAACAAAGTCACCCAGCAGCAGAAGATGGAGCTCGTCGGTCAGCTTGCCGGCGGTATCGCCCACGATTTCAACAACGTGCTGTCCGCCATCATCATGGCGACCGACTTTCTGCTCAACGCGCACAAGCCGACCGATCCCTCGTTCCAGGACATCATGCAGATCAAGCAGAACGCCAACCGGGCGGCGAGCTTGGTGCGGCATCTCTTGGCGTTCTCCCGCAAACAGACGCTGCGGCCGCAGGTCATCGATGTCGGCGAGGTTTTGAGCGATCTGACGATGTTGCTGCGCCGCCTGATCGGCGAGAACGTCACGCTCGACGTGGTGCACGGTCGCGATCTCTGGCCGGTCAAGGTCGATATCTCGCAATTCGAGCAGGTGATTGTGAACCTCGCCGTCAACGCGCGCGACGCCATGCCCGTGGGCGGCCGGCTGCGGCTGCGCACCGCCAATGTGACGGCAAAGGACAGCGAGCGTTTCCGCGCCAAAGGCATGCCGGCGGCCGACTATGTGCTGGTCGAAGTCGGCGATACTGGCACCGGCATCCCGGACGCCATCATCGACAAGATCTTCGATCCGTTCTTCTCGACCAAGGAGGTGGGCAAAGGCACCGGCCTTGGCCTTTCCACGGTCTACGGCATCATCAAGCAGACCGGCGGCTTCATTTACGTCGACTCCGTGCTGCGTGAGGGCACCACCTTCCGCATCTTCCTGCCGCGGTACGTTGCCAGCGCCGAGGAGGCCGCGGCAGAGGGCGCCGGCGCGGCTGAAGTCCCCGCAGTGGCCGACGTGCTCGCCGCAGCCGATCAGGTCAAGCGCGCGGCAAGCGCCGATCTTACCGGCCAAGGCACCATCCTATTGGTGGAAGACGAGGAGGGATTGCGCGCGCTCAATGCACGCGGGCTCGCCTCGCGCGGTTATACCGTGCTTGAGGCCGGAAACGGCCTCGAGGCGATCGATCTGCTGGAGAAATTCGACGGGCAGGTCGATCTCGTGGTTTCCGACGTGGTTATGCCGGAGATGGACGGGCCGACCTTGGCGCGGGAATTGCGCAGCCGCAATCCGGACCTGAAAATCATCTTCGTCTCCGGCTATGCCGAGGATGCGTTCCAAAAGCACCTGCCCGACCACGGCCAGTACGCGTTCCTGCCCAAGCCGTTTACGCTCAAGCAGCTCGTCGCCGCCGTGAAGGAAACGCTCGCCGCGTGATGTGCTTCCATCCTCCCCGCTTCGCGGGGCAGGATAGGAATTACTGCACCGGCGCGTCGCCGTGGCAGGAGAGCGGCGGTCCCGCCCGGTTCGGTTGCCAGGTCGGCACGTCACATTTGGAGCAGGCGCCGAGCGCCATAGCGAAGCCGACAACCAAGACAAGCCGCAACAGGCGATTTCCGGCAATACGCGCCATACCCAATTCCCTCGACCCGCTCTCTCGCCCCGCCTGCCGCATTATAACTCAATAGCGGCCGACTGCGCCCGCCCTGTGGCGTCCGACAGCGATGGCCACCGTATCCGACGCCGATTTCCATTATCTTACCATACTGAAAGCGGCCGCGCGCGTCGTCGCGGTTTGCATTCTCAAGGATTTCAGAGTCCCGGGCCTGGACACGCTGCTGCGTGTCGTGGGACATTGCGCGCTGTTGCCCCAAGTGAATTTCGAGGGTCACTTTCCACGCTGTAGGGCGCCCGCCGGACACGTTGGCGCCGAGAGCTTACGGGGGCTCATATGATCCGCCATAGCGCCGCAACAATTCTGTTTGTTGCAACGATCGCCGCCGCTGCACTGACCCAGGCGACTTATGTGCGCGCAGCCACCAAATACGATGGCGCGTGGAGCATCGTCATCGTGACCAGAACCGGACCTTGCAACGCCGCCTACCGTTTCAGTGGGCAAATCTGGAATGGAATTATCTATTACAGCGGCGGCGGTCCGATCAATTTCAACGGACGCGTCAGGTCCAGCGGGGCCGCCTGGGTCAAGGTTTCGAGTGGCTCGAATTATGCCCTGGGGCACGGACGGCTGACCGTCGGCCGGGGCAGCGGAACTTGGCGCGGTCAAACCTCCGATGGGTATTGCACCGGCACGTGGACTGCCACGCGGGCGTGAAACGGGCGCGGACAACCTCCCGAGACAAGAGGTGACCCCTGCGCTACGAACTCTATTACTGGCCGACGATCCAAGGCCGCGGCGAATTCATCCGCCTGGCACTCGAAGAGGCCGGCGCCGACTATGTCGATGTCGCGCGCCGGGCCGGCAAAAGCGGCGTGCCGGCGATGATGAGGCTCCTCGACGGCAAGCGCATCGCGTATCCGCCTTTTGCGCCGCCGTTCCTCAAGGCCGGCAAGCTCATCATCGCGCAGACCGCGAATATTTTGCTCTATCTCGGGCCGCGCCTGAAACTCGCGCCGCGCGACGAGCCGGGACGGCTCTGGACGCACCAATTGCAGCTCACGATCGCCGATCTCGTGGTCGAGATTCACGATACCCATCATCCGGTGTCCGGATGGCTCTATTTCGAGGAGCAGCGCCCGTCGGCGCGGCGGCGCACCAGGGATTTCTGGCGCTATCGTGTGCCGAAATTCTTGGGCTATTTCGAGCGCGTGCTGCACAAGAACGGCGGTCAATATCTGGTCGGCCGGCGGCTCAGCTACGTCGACCTTTCGCTGTTTCAGATCGTCGAGGGGCTGCGCTACGCTTTCCCCAAGCGCATGAAGCGTTTCGAGAAGAAAATCCCCGGCGTGATCGCGCTGCACGACCGCGTCGCCAAGCGCCCGCGCGTCAAAGCCTATCTTGCCTCGAAGCGGCGGATTGCGTTCAGCCAATGGGGCATTTATCGGTACTTCAAGGAGCTGGACGGCTGAGAACGACTTTGTTGGCGCATGATCATTTCCGAAGTGGCGCCGCTTTTCCGCATCATGCCCTAAGAACGACCCTCCTTGACGTGATCGAGCGCCACCTTGAGGCTTGCGGCACTCTTGTGCAAGCCTTCGCGTTCCTCATCCGAAAGCTCCGGCTGCAGGACCGCGACGACACCGTCGCGTCCGACCACGCTCGGCAACGACAGCGTGACGCCGAATTCCTTCTGCAAACTGCCGATCGGGATCACGGCGCGCTCGTCGCGCAGCACCATCTCGGCGATGCGCGCCGCAACGATGCCGATGCCGTACTGGCTGGCATCGTGGCCTTCGATAATGGTGATGTTGGCGTAGCGGACGTCCTTTTCGAGCTGCTCGCGGATATCCTTGAGCGCCTCGCCGCGCTTTTTCAGAAGCGCCGCGACGGGCACGCCGCCGACACGAGCGGATGACCACAGGAACACCTGGGAGGTGCCGTGGTCGCCAATGACTTGCGCCTCGACCTGGGCCGGATCGACCCCAAAATGCCGGCCGAGATGGACGCGAAAGCGGAGGCTGTCGAGGAACGTGCCGGCGCTGATCACGCGCGCCTTCGGCGCCGCTTCGCGCGCCGCATCGGCGAGCGGATCGGGGGGATCGGTCACGACGAGCAGCACCGCCTCGGGTGCGGCGCTGGCGATGCGCGGGACGATCTCGCGGTAGATCGCGGCGTTCTTGTCGAGGAGCCGCAGCCGTCCCTGCGGATCGTTGCGGTCAGTGGCGCCGCCGGTCTTCTCGTTGACGCCGGCGGTGATCATGACCAGGCCAGAGCCGGCGAGGTCTTCATAGTCGCCGTCGGCGATGTCGATTTTAGGACCGAGCGGCGTACCGTAACGGATGTCGGTGGCAACGGCCGCGGCAGTCTTGCGCGTGCGGTTCACCAGCACGATCTCCCGGGCGCTGCCGCGCGTCACCGCGGCCAGCGCACACGCGCAGCCGACCGCGCCGGTTCCGACAATGCCGATCTTCATGGTCCTTCAACCCGGCCGCAGCGGCGCTGTTCCGCCGCTTCGTTCCGCTGATCTCCACCTGCGAGCCTCGAGTGCAAACCTCGCTCCCGCGGGATTGCCGCGACATAATTAGCCGAGCGCACTCACTCCGGCCATCGCGATCTGCTCGTCTTCGTGCGATTGCACGCCTGACACGCCGATCGCGCCGACGCATTCGTTTTCATGCATGATCGGCACGCCACCCTGAATCAAAATACCGGCAGGAAACGTGACAAAAGCCGGGCGCTCCTTGACGCGGTCCTCGAAGGCCTTGCTCGGCCGCCCGGTCAGTGCCGAGGTGTGGGCCTTGCCTAGCGACACTTCGGCGGTAACCGGGGAGGCTCCGTCCATGCGCGTGAAGCCGAGCAGGAAACCGCCATCGTCGACAATGGAAATCGCGACCGCCCAGTTGTTCTTAGCGGCTTCGGCTTCGCAGGCGGCCAGCATTTTCTTTACGTCTGCCGATGTCAGACAAGGCTTGTGACGCATGGTCGCTCCTTATGACGGACCTTGAGATTGACGCCGGGTATCCTACCGCCGTAGCCTGCTATGTGCTTCGCGGGGCGGCGAAGGTGAGGTCATCATGACGATGAGATGGATGCAGCTTTGTTTCGCGGCGACACTGGCGGTCGCGGCCGTGGCGTTGACGAACCCCTCAGCGCGAGCATTCACCATGGAGAACCTGAGCGCCAATCCGGACGGTAATTCGAGGTTTGCCGATCCGGACGACCAGGTCAAGAACTTCGGCCAGAGCGCGCAGCCGTTCGGCGAGAATGGTCCGTCAGTACAGTTCGGCGCGGGGCAGGGGCCCGTTGGCGGCTTTCGCGGCGTTCCGTTCGGCTTCCAGGGTGGCGCCGATCCGACACCGCCGGATCCTTACGGATCGCGCTCCTTAGGCAACAACGACTGATATGCGATTTTGATTGACGCCCCTCCGCCCGCGGAGGGGCGCGAGCGGATCCCTCGCCTCACCGTAGCGAGAAGCGGATCGGCACGGTCAGATCGAGTTGCGGCTGCGGCATGCTTGCCGGGAAGGCCGGCAGCGGCTCGGCGCGTTTGATCATCGCCATCACTTCGTTGTCGAGATCGGCAAAGCCGGAGCTGCGCGCGATGTGGTGCGCGAGCACGTGGCCGGTGCGGTCGAGGCTGAAGCTCAAAAGCACGACGCCTTCCTCGCTGCGCGACTGCGCCTCGCTCGGATAGCGCTTAAAACGCTGCAGCTGTCGCACCAGGGTCGACTGCCAGGACGGCTCGATGCGGGGCGCTCCACCCTTGACCCGTTGCGCGGTGACCGGGGCCGGCGGCCGCGCCTCTTCAACTTTCTCCGGCGGCTTCACGACTGGCTCGGGAATGATCGCCGCCGTTTGATCCGGCGGCGGCTGCTCGACCTTCACCTGTTCGATCGGCTTCTCCTTTTGCGGTTCGGGAACGGCCCTCGATTCGATCATGGTTTCCGGCGCCGGCGCGACATCGCGCTGCTCTGCATCCGGCGTCGAGTCGATCGGGGCAAGCTCCACGGTGACGACCACGGCGTCGTCGCCGATGTCTTCCTCCGGCTGGTGCCAAAACAGGTAGCAGGCGATGGCGCCGGCGTGAATGCCGAGCACGATGGCCGCCGCCGCCGTCCAGCGAAATAGGTCGCGCGGGCTGTCGTCCTCGAACCATGACGGCGCCAGCGCGGTCATTTCGCTTCCCGCATTTCCAGGCCGACCAAGGCAACCTTCAGATAACGCGCCGCGCGCAGCTCGTTCATCACCTGCATGACGTCGCCGTACGGCACGGTGCGGTCGGCGCGCAGAAAGATGCGATCGTCCTTGTTGCCGCCGGTCGCGGCGTCAAGCGCGCCGGCGAGCGCGCCGCGCGCGATCGTCTCGTCGCCGATGGCGAGGCTGAGGTCGGCCTTGAGCGTGAGGTAGATCGGCTTATCCGGCCGCTGCTGCGGTTCGGCACTGGAGGAGGGCAGATCGACGGCGATATCGACGGTCGCCAGCGGCGCCGCGACCATGAAGATGATCAAGAGCACCAGCATCACGTCGATGAACGGCGTGACGTTGATGCCGTGCACCTCCTCGAGCTCGTCCGCGCCGTGATCGAGACGCATCGCCATGGCTTTACTCGGCGGCTAGCGGCATGACTTCAGGCTTGGGCAGCCTGGCGCGTTCGAGATCGCGGCTCACGAGCTTCATCACCTGCGCGGAAGCGTCGCCAACAAGCGCGCGGTAATGCGCCGTCGAGCGCGCCAGCACGTTGTAGATCATGACCGCCGGGATCGCGGCAACGAGCCCGAGCGCGGTCGCCAGCAGTGCCTCGGCAATACCGGGAGCTACCACCGCGAGATTGGTCGTGTGGGCTCTCGAGATGCCGATGAAGCTGTCCATGATGCCCCAGACGGTGCCGAACAGCCCGACGAAGGGGGCGGTCGAGCCGATGGTGGCCAGGATGCCGGTGCCGCGGGAGATTTTGCGGCCGGCCGCCATTTCGATGCGCTCGAGCTGCCAGGCGATGCGCTCCTTGAGCCCGTCGCCGCGCAAACTGGCGGACTGCCGGATCTCGCTTGCCGCCGCCTGCATGAGTTGCGCGATCGGGCTGGTGCCGCTGCGCAACTGCTCGTGCGCCTGGGCGAACGTCGCGCAGTTGGCCAGGGTGCGCAGTCCGCGGCGAACTTCGGCGCGCGCGCTGCGCAGTTCGAGGATCTTGGCGAGCCACACCGTCCAGGTGATGAGCGAAGCAACGGCGAGCCCGATCATCACCGCCTTCACGATGGTATCGGCATGCAGAAACATGCCCCACGGCGAGAGGTCCTGCGGCAGTTCGGCGGTGGCGACCGAATGTTCGGCGGCCGGCGGGGCCGGAGCGGCGGTCGGCTCGGACGAAATGGCGGCCGGCGGGGCCGGAGCGGCGGTCGGCTCGGACGAAATGGCGGGCGGCGGGGACGGAGTGGCGGTGGGCGCAGCTGCAGGTGCCGGAGCCGCAGTCGGTGCCGGTTGTCCGCTGGCGGGGACGGTGTTGCTCTGAGCAAAAGCCGAAGGAACGAAGGCGGCAACCAACAGCAGCGCGGCAGCGAGGACCGCGAGCGCGCGAAAGCGCGACCGGCGAATGGAATTCCGGATCAGCGGGCATCGCTCCATGCGATGCTTGTTCTGCATGTCCAACGTATTCACCCTCTCTGCCGCTCGCGGCGCCCCACGTCCAAACTGCGCTGCAAAAGTGACGCTACAATGTTGACACTGGCAAGGCCGTGCTTCCGGGTTGCTCTTTGGAATTAGAATAAGCAAAAAGTGAAGCCTTATCAGCATCTTCCCCCACCGCGCCGCGCGCGGTCAAGCACTCTCAGCAGTCATGGCGCTCTGTAAAGCCGTTACCCCCCGCCACGCATGCGCGCGAGAAGTTCAGCCGTCGGATAGGAATCGGCGGGCAGGCCATATTTCATCTGCATGGCCTTGACCGCCTGGCGTGTCTTCAGGCCCAAGAATCCATCGATCGTTCCGACGTCATAGCCGGCGCGCGCCAGCATGCTCTGCATCGTCTTCACGTCGTTGAAAGCAAGCGCGGGCGGCGGATTGCCGCGTTGCAGCGGCGGCGCACCGGCGATGCGGGTCGCGAGATAGGCTGCCGTCGTCGAATAGACCAGCGAATTGTTCCACTGCAGATAGACCTGGAAATTCTGATAGGCGAGGAAGGCGGGGCCAAAGCGCCCCATCGGCAACAGCAGCGAAGCCGGAAGATTGTCGGCCGGCAGCGGCCGGCCGTCGGCGAGCGTAACGCCGAAGCCCGCCCATTTGGCGCGCGGCGGCGCGATCGACAGGTCGGCCTGATCCCACGGCAGATTCGCCGGCACGCGCACCTCGCTGAGCCAAGGCTCGCCGCGCTTCCAGCCGAGCCCGTGAAGATAGTTCGCGGTCGAAGCCAGCACGTCGGGCACGCTGCGAATGAGATTACGCTTGCCGTCGCCGTCGTAGTCGACGCCATATTGGTAATATTCCGACGGCATCATCTGCGTCTGGCCGAGTTCGCCCGCCCAGGAGCCGATCATCTCCTCTGGCCTTAGATCGCCGCGCTCGATAAGGCGGAGCGCGTCGAGCAACTGGGCGCGAAACTTGTCGCTGCGGCGGCAATCGTAGGCCAGCGAAGCGATGGCGCTGAGCGAATGGTAATTGCCCATATTGGCGCCGAAATCGCTTTCCAGCGCCCAGAACGAGACGATGACCGGCGGCGGCACGCCGTATTGCTGCTCGATGCGCGCAAACGTCGCGGCGTTGGCCTTGATCAGCGCCGCCCCGCGCTGGATACGATAGGCGGCAGCCATGCGGCTGGAGAACTCCAAAAAGGTTTGGGTGAAAACGCGCTGGCCGCGATCGATATTGACGATGCGCTGGTCGTAGGTGAGGCTTGGCGCGGCGGCGGCGATGGTGGCCTGCGAAATCCCTTGCGCCAGGGCCTCGCGCTCGAAGGCGGCCAGCCAGGCATCGTAGCTTCCACTGGTGCGGCACGGCGCGGCCGGTGCGGCATTTGCTGCCAATACGCTTGCGAGCAACAATGCCGCTGCTGCCATTCCGCATTTCCCCATGCTGCTTGTCCTCCGCGTTCCCTCGTGCTGCTTGTCATGCTCGCGCTTATCGCGAGCAGCGGTGTTTTCTCTCATATCACGGCGCCGGATTGCAGGTACCAGTGCAGGATCTCCTCGCCGGTCCAATACACGACGCCGTCGAAGCGGCGCGCGTAATCATAGATCGCTTCCAGATATTTGATCCGGTGCGGCTGACCGCTGATATACGGGTGGATCGCCAGCGCGAAGATTTTTGCCCGCTGTTCGCCCTCGGCGTAAAGCCGATCGAACTGGTCGATGGCGCGGCGCAGCAGATAGTCGCTCTGGTGATGCTGAATGATCATCATCGGAATGTCGTTGAGTTCGACGGTATAGGGCAGCGTCAGCAACGGTCCGGCCGCGGTGCGGATCACAGTCGGCTCGTCGTCATAGACCCAATCGCCGATATATTTGATCCCGGCCGCGGCGAGGATTTCGGGCGTGTCGAGGGTTTCGGTGAGGCCCGGTCCGAGCCAGCCGAGCGGTCGTTTGCCGCAGCAGCGCTCGATGATGTCGAGTGAGCGCGCGACCATGGCCTTTTGATCGGGTTCGGCATGGATCGGCCCCTGCTCGTAGGAATGGCCCATGAACTCCCAAGCTTCGGTTTTCGCTTGCGCGGCGACGCGGGCGTAATCCTCGCAGACGCGGGCGTTGATCGACAGCGTCGGCCGGATCTCTAAGCGCTTGAACAGATCGAAGAATCGCCAGACGCCAACCCGCATGCCGTATTCGTGCCAGCTCCAGTTCGGCACGTCGGGAACGTGCGTTTGGCCCGTGGGCGGCGGCAACACCTGGCGCGCCATCGGCTTGCCGATGTCCCAGACTTCGAGATTGACGATGGTCCAGAAGACGAGGCGCGCCCGGCCCGGCAGTTTGAGCGGTGGGCGGTCCACGATGGCCGAATATTCGCAGCGTTCGCGCGGCAGCATTCCTTTGGCCATCGTAGCTTCCTCATTCCCATCGACGCGGCGGTACCAACGCCGACCATAGGGGCAATATCGGGTCCGATCACATCCCCGTTAGCACAGCCGCCCCGGCATTGCTCTTACCGCGGCTGAATGGGTATGGAACCATCCAGCAATGCGCTGATTTACTTCCTAGCCATTGACCTTAGCTATTCGCCTCCGGTTTTCCGGCCCCAACAATGCCAGGCCCCGCTGCTTCTCCGTTGGTTCGATTGCGCGATTCGGCCGGTGCGGATGCCGCACTCGCCGACGAGGACGGCTATGCGCGCCGGCGTTGGCTCGACGCCTTTCGCGTGGTGCGCGCCGAAACCGAGCGCAGGGCGGTGCCGCTTGGTCCCGAGGACCAGGTCGTTCAATCGATGCCCGACGCCAGCCCGACGAAATGGCATCGCGCGCATGTCACGTGGTTCTTCGAGCAATTTCTATTGCGGCCGTTTGACCCGGCCTATCGACCATTCGATGAGCGGTTCGCGTATCTGTTCAATTCCTACTACGTGGCCGCGGGCCCTCGGCAAGCGCGGCCGCAGCGCGGTCTGATCACGCGCCCCGGCGTGGCGGAGACAAAAGCCTATCGCGCCCATGTCGATGACGCGGTGGCGGCGTTGATCGAGTCGACGCAGGACATTGCGGCGGTCATCCCGATCGTCGAGGTCGGGCTCAATCACGAACAGCAGCACCAGGAACTGATGCTCACCGACATCCTGCACGCGTTTGCGCAAAACGCCACCAACCCGGTCTACGATGCCGATTGGCGTTGGCCGCAAAGCGAGAGCGCGCGAACCACAGCCAAAGCTGCGCCCATTCGTAACGGCCTGATCGCCGGCATTCATGTGATCGGCCACGAGGGCCAAGGCTTCTCGTTCGACAACGAGCGGCCGGCGCACCAGGTGTTGCTGCAGCCGGTCTGTGTGGCGCGGGCGCTGGTGAGCAACGGCGAGTGGCTCGAGTTCATGGCCGACGGCGGCTATACGACGCCCAGTCTGTGGCTGTCGGACGGATGGACCGAGGCGCAGGCGCAGGGCTGGAGCGCGCCGGGCTATTGGCGCCATATCGACGGCGCTTGGTTCGCGATGACGCTCGGCGGTTTGCGCCCGGTCGATCCGGCCTTGCCGGTTTGCCACGTCAGCTATTACGAAGCCGATGCGTTTGCGCGCTGGGCCGGCAAGCACCTGCCGAGCGAGGCTGAATGGGAGGTTGCGGCCAAAAGCGGCGTGCTGGCCGATGCCTTCGGCACGGTCTGGCAATGGACGCGCAGCGCCTACGCGCCTTATCCCGGTTATCGGGCCGAGCCCGGTGCGCTCGGCGAATACAACGGCAAGTTCATGGTCAACCAGATGGTGCTGCGCGGCTCGTCGCCGGCGACGCCGGCCGGCCATTCGCGGGAGACCTATCGCAATTTCTTTTATCCGTCGGCGCGCTGGCAGTTCAGCGGATTGCGTCTGGCCGAGTTCGAACGCTGAGCGTTCAAATGAACATCCAAAACGCATTTCGCGCGCCCCGACCGATCGAGACGGAGAATTCGTTCGCCGCCGACGTGATCGCCGGGCTCACCGCAAAGCCCAAACATCTGCCGCCCAAATATTTTTATGATTTGGCCGGCTCCGACCTGTTCGACCGCATCACCCGGCTGCCGGAATATTACCCAACCCGCAGCGAGCTTGGTCTTCTGTCGAAGCACGCGCCGGCTATCGCCTCGCTGTTTCCGCCGGGTTGCGGGTTGATGGAATTTGGCAGCGGGTCGAGCCGGAAGGCGCGCATTCTTCTCCGCGCCGCGGCGAGCGTCGAGGCTTACGTCCCGGTCGATATCTCCGGAGATTTCTTGCAGCAGGACGCGGCCCAGGTGCGCCGCGATTTCCCGCATCTTGCCGTCTATCCGGTGGTGGCGGATTTCACCATGATGACGGAGCCGCCGGTCGCCGTTGCGTCGATGCCGCGCGCCGGGTTTTTTCCCGGATCGACCATCGGCAATTTCGAGCCGCATGAGGCGGCGGCCTTTTTGCGCCGCGCCGCGCGGATCCTCGGCGCCGGATCGGTCTTCGTGGTCGGGGTCGATCTCGTCAAGGCGCCCGACATTCTCTATCGCGCTTATAACGATGCCGAGGGCGTCACCGCGCAGTTCAATCTCAATCTGCTTGCCCGCATCAATCGCGAGCTCGGCGCCAATTTCGATCTCGCCGCGTTCGAGCACCATGCCCTCTACAATGCCGAACGCAACCGCATCGAAATGCATCTCGCCAGCACCAAGCGGCAGAAGGTGAGAATCCGCACCGTGACGATCGAATTCCGCGCCGGCGAGACGATCCACACCGAGAACAGCTACAAATATTCGGTCGATTCGTTCCAGGCGCTGGCGCATGGCAGCGGCTGGTCGCCGCTCGCGGCCTGGACCGACGGGCTGTTCAGCGTCCACGCGTTACGCAGCCAGACGACGGAAGACAGATGACGGACGACAGAGTCGTGTTTCTTTCTTCCGTCCGCTGTCGCCCGCCGTCCGTGGTCTGATTCATGCCGATCTGGGAAGCCGATCCCTGGCGCTTGCAGTATTTTGCGCATGTTGAAACCGCTGCGAACATCACGACCGAGGACGCCGACGCCTGGCAATGGTATCCGGCGCATCGCTGGGTCTATGACAAGCTCGCGGTGGCGCTGAGCCAAAACCTCGATGCCGGGCCGCACGGGACGCCGCCGCCGCGCTTCCCGGTGTTCTCCAAGCCGATTGTCAATCTCAAGGGCATGGGCGTCGGCAGCCGCGTTCTTCATTCGCAAGCCGATTACGATCGGCATTACGCGCCCGGTCATTTCTGGATGACCTTGCTCGACGGCCGCCATATCTCGTCCGACATCGCGGTGGTCGACGGCGTGCCGCGCTGGTGGCGGCACGTCACCGGCAAGCCGGCCGGGGAGGGCACCTTCGACCATTGGACGGTGCACGCGGCCCCCGATACCGACATCGAGCGGCGCTGCGGCGCCTGGGTGCAGCGCCGCCTTGCCGGCTATACCGGCATGCTCAATCTCGAAACCATCGGCGGCACGATCATCGAGGCGCATCTGCGTTTCACCGATCAATGGCCGGATCTCTATGGCGCCGGCTGGGTCGAGGCGATCGTCGCGCTCTACGAGAACGGCGCCTGGAACTTCGCCGACGACCATCGGCGCGAGGGTTACAGCGTCGTGCTGTTCGGCCCGAACGGCGCCCGCTACCGGCATCCGCCGGCGGCGCTGGTCGAGGCGGTCAAACGCATGCCCGGTGTCACCAGCGTCCAGATCACCTTCCATGAGGATTGGCCACCGGAACGCCATTCCATGCCGCCCGGCGGTTTTCGCCTTGCCGTCGTCAACGGCTTCGACCTTGCCGGTGCGATGGCCGCGCGCGAGCGGCTCAAGGAATATTTCCTTGTAGCAGCAGCGTGAAGAGTACGCCGGTAGATGGCCCCGGCACGGCCGGTTATAGTCGCCGCCCCGTCGTGCGCCAGAGATCGGTGAAGGAAGGGAAAACATGAAAGTTGTCGCATTCAAAGGGCAGGGGGGGCCGCGGCTCGGCGTCGTGGACGGCGATACCGTCGTCGATCTCAATGCGGTGGACAGCGCGGTCCCCACCGATCTCGGCGAATGGCTCAAGCGCAATGACGGCGATACCAAGCCGCTTGCCGACATCGCCAAGCGGGCCGCGGCCGGCGCGCGCAGGCCGCTCTCGGGCATGATCTACAGGCTGCCCATCAGCCGGCCGGGCAAGATCCTCTGCCTCGGGTTGAATTACCTCGAGCACGTCAAGGAGGGCGCGCAGCGCGACAACATTCCGAAGTTCCCGACCATTTTCATGCGCAGCCTGACCTCGCTGGTGCCGCACGGCCAGCCGATCATCCGTCCGCAAGTGACCGAGACCCTCGATTACGAAGCCGAAATGATCCTGGTCGTCGGCCGGCGCGCCAAGCATTTGACTGCGGCCAATGCGCTGTCCTGCGTCGCCGGTTATTCCTGCGGCAACGAGGGCTCGGTGCGCGAATTCCAGCGCAAGACCACGCAATGGGACATGGGCAAGAATTTCGACCGTACCGGCGGCTTCGGACCCTGGTTCGTCAGCGCCGACGAGCTGCCGCCGGGCGGCAAGGGCTTGAAGATCGAGAGCCGGCTGAACGGCCAAGTGATGCAATCGGATAATACCGATAACATGATGTTCCCGATTGTCGAGATGCTGGTTTACATCACCCAGGGCATGACGCTCGAGCCCGGCGACATCATCTTCACCGGCACCCCGTCAGGTGTCGGCTTCGCCCGCCAGCCGCCGGTCTGGATGAAGAACGGCGACATTTGCGAGGTCGAAATCCAGGGCATCGGCGTGCTGCGCAATCCGATTGCCGACGAGAAAACCGGCTGAACGCCGTCGGAAGGGTTGGCCGTGCCGCACCTGAGCAACGGACTGCGCAGCCTGGTCGCGCTTCTTGCGCTCTCGGCTGCGCTTGTGCCGGCGTCAGCACAAGAGCCGGTGCGCATCGGCATCGGCTTCGGGCTCGCGTTTCTGCCCATCTATCTCTGTGAGGACCTCAAGCTGATCGAGAAGCACGGTAAGGCGGTTCATCTTGACCTGAAGCCGAGCTATCAGCGGTTCTTCGGCGCGGGCCCGCTGCAAGACGCGATCGGCGCCGGCACCATCGACATGGGGCCGTTCGGAACCGCGCCATTGCTCGTTGCGTGGGAAAGGGCGAACGGTACGCCGCGCCAGATTCTTGCCGTCTCCGGTATCACCACCCTGCCGCTGGTGCTTTTGACCAACCAACCGAACGTGCTGACGATCGCGGATTTCAAGCCGGCCGACCGCATCGCCGTGCCGACGTCTTCCTCGCCGCAGATGTATCTGTTGCAAATGCAGTCGGAAAAGATTTTCGGCCAATACGACCGGCTCCGCAACCAAATCATCGTCCGATCCCACGCCGACGCGGTCGCCGGCCTGGTTGCGGCCACGGGCCGAGTGGCGGGCTATTTTTCTTCCGCGCCTTACACGCAGATCGCGCTCGCCGACGGGCGTGTTCACAAGCTGCTGAGTTCCTCCGACGTGATCGGCGGCAAGGCCTCGTTCCTGATCATGGGCGCCACCCAAGGTTATATTGCGGCGCATCCGCAAGCGTCCGAAGTGGTCGCCGAAGCCATCGAGGAAGCCGCGCACATCATCCGCGACGATCCGCGCCGCGCCGCCGAAATCTATCTCGCGCACGAGCCGTCGAAGACCCTCGACGTCGCCGCCGTCACGGCGGTGCTCAATGACATCAAGGACGAGTTCGGCAGCGCGGTCCACGGCGTGCAGGCATTCGCCGATTTCATGGGGCGGCACGGTGAGCTCAAAACGCCGCCGCGAAGCTGGAAGGAAATCGTCGCGCCGGCGCTGGTCAATTCACCGAGCACGTAGCGAGGCGGAGCCGTCTGGCGGATAATGCGTTAATGCTGGTTGCGGGTTGAAATCCACACTTTGTCGTAGTTCCGATTGACCGAAGAGGACCCCCATGGCCGACAGGACATTCGACGTCATCAGTATTTGCGGCAGCCTGCGCAAAGGCTCTTACAACCGCATGGTCATGAATGCGCTCCCCGGACTGGCGCCGGCCGCAATGAGCGTCAGGGAAGCGCCGCCGTTTTCCGAATTTCCGCTCTACAATGCCGATCTCCAGGATTCCGGCGGTATCCCGCCGGTGGTGCAAAAGCTCGCCGACGCGGTTCGCGCCGCCGACGGCGTGATCTTCAATACGCCGGAATACAACTTCTCGATCCCGGGCGGTTTGAAGAATGCGATCGACTGGGTATCACGCGTGCCCAATCAGCCATTCGCCGGCAAGCCGGTCGCCATCCAGTCCGCCACCGGCGGGCCGCTCGGCGGCGGCCGCATGCAATACGATTTGCGCCGGGCGATGATGTTCCTCGACGCCTTGACCCTCAACAAGCCGGAAATTTTCATCGGCAATTGCTCGCAGCGGATCGACGCCAAGACCGGGGAAATCACCGATCAGCAGACGGTTGGATTTATTCGCCAGCAGCTCGCCGCCTTCGCCACGTTCATCGAGCGGCACGGCGGCAAGCGCTGAGCGGGGAGAGGGTTGACTGAACGGCCGGTTCGAACCGCGGCGCTTGCCGCGGGCCCAGGAAGCGGGTACCGGAACCGCAACGGACGCACCGCGAAGCCACAATGGACGCAAGAGTACCGAAATCAAACGGCGACTGGGAGGTGGTCATCGGCATGGAAGTGCATGCCCAGGTGACCTCTCAAGCCAAGTTGTTTTCCGGCGCTTCGACCGTGTTCGGCGGCGAGCCGAACTCGCATGTGTCGCTCGTCGATGCCGCCATGCCCGGCATGCTGCCGGTGATCAACGAGGAATGCGTGCGCCAGGCGGTGCGGACGGGCTTTTGGCTTAATGCTCGGCCCAATGCAAAGTCTGTATTCGATCGGAAGAACTATTTTTATCCGGACTTGCCGCAAGGCTATCAAATTAGCCAATACAAGCTTCCAATTGTCGGCGAAGGGTTTGTGGAGGTCCTCGGAGACAACGATAAGCCTTTTAGAGTAGGCATTGAGCGACTGCATCTCGAGCAAGATGCGGGCAAATTGCTGCACGACCAGCGTGCCTCGATGTCGCTTGTCGATCTCAATCGATCAGGCGTTGCCCTCATGGAGATCGTAACAAAGCCGGATATCAAGTCAGCCACCGACGCGGCGCGGTTTTTCGCAAGACTGCGCATGCTTTTGCAACATCTGGGTAGCTGCGACGGTGACATGGAAAAGGGTAATCTACGCGCCGACGTGAACGTCTCGTTGCACAAACCGGGGACCCAGCTGGGCACGCGATGCGAAATCAAAAACCTTAACTCATTCCACCATATTAGCGATGCCATCATGTTCGAACAGGATCGCCAAAAAGATATCCTGGAAAGGGGGGGCACTGTCGAGCAGGAGACTCGACTGTTCGATCCGGAGAAGGGTGAAACGCGTTCGATGCGCACGAAGGAGGAGGCGCACGATTACCGCTATTTTCCAGATCCGGACCTTCTGCCGCTTGTGCTTACGCAGAAGTTCATCGACGACCTTAAAGCGAATTTGCCGGAGCATCCGGATGACAGGCGGGTGCGATATGAGAAGGAGTATGGTCTCAGCGTCTATATTGCGGGGGTGCTCCTGAACGAGAAAAAAAGGACCGACTACTTCGAAGCGATGATCAAAGAGGGAGCCGAACCTAAGGCAGCCGCAAATTGGCTAATCAATGAGTATCTAGGCCGTCTCAATCGGCCACAAAAAGCGCCCGATCTACCCCCCATGCGTTGGCACCAGCCATGGGAACCACCAGTCTTGACGCCTAAATTCACCCCTCAGTCCGAGACTGTGATGCCTTTAGGCCCTCTGCCGCCCTCAGCGAACACGGCCATTGTGCAAATGGTCTCGACGGGCGAGATTTCCGGGAAGACCGCGAAGGACGTTCTCGACCATGTATTCGAGCATCCAGAGGTTGATCCACGTAGGTATGTAGCGGAAAACAATTTGAGGCAGGTAACCGACCTCTCGGCGATCGAGAAGCTTGTCGACGATATCCTTGCCAAGAACCCCGACAAGGTCGCCGACGCCAAGACGAACCCGAAGGCGGTCGGCTGGTTCGTCGGTCAGGTGATGAAGGCTTCGGGCGGCAAGGCCAATCCGCAGGCCGTCAACGATCTCCTGAAGAAGCGGATCGGGGTCTGAGCGCCACGCGCCACGCGGCGCGCCGCACGCACGGCACAGACGCCGCGCACTCTCATCGCAAGCCGAAACGGAAGCGCGAATCTCTCTCGCGGCGACGCCGCGGGCTGCCGCACGCAGCCGGGAAACGTGCCGCGAGCGCGAATCGGTTGGCACTGATTCGCGCGTTTTGCGCTGCGGTGAGGCCGTCAACACGCCCGCGAAGGCGTCCGGTGCATAATTTTTTTGCCGTGGTGAATCCGCCGATGGCGACGCGGTCGAGCCGGCGCAAACGCGCAAGATTGGCGAGCGCTGCGCGCGCGCTCAACGCAATCCCGCGAAACGCAATGCGGCAAAAACCCGCATTTCATCGGCACTTCTGCAGCACCTTGAATTTTTCGTCGGCAATTATGCATGCGAAGAATTTTTTGTCCGCGCGTTTCGCCGACGATCGCGGTGCGGACGCGGTCGCGAGCGGGGCGCGGCACTTACACACAATATTAAGCGGAGTCACTGTTATTTTTTTCCTGCTGTAGTAATCGGATGGCAGTGCAGCTCGATTCGCGACTGCACTGCACCGATGTCGCCATCCACTCAGGCTAGGAGGGCAGCAATGGCGAAGAAGCGAAAGACGAAGGCAGCGGCAAAGAAGACGGCGAAGAAAACGACAAAGCGCCGGAAGAAGAAGTAGTCAATGCCGCGATCGGTCTTCGACATCACATGAGTCGAAGATCGCGTCACACGGGCCGGCTTTCGTCGAGGGAAGATCGACGATCGCCCGAGACGGGCCGGCTCAGGTGGACGACGGAGGGCGTCGGCGGGACGGAGGTTAGAGCTTCACAATCGTTCGCATAGCATGGTGGTGAAGAGGAGGGACGGGCGATCCGGACCTCGCCGCGGCGAATTGCCCGCGGATTCTAGCTTCTGGTATCTCGCCGACGCCCTCGGTGTGTCGGTATGTCCTTTCCGACAATTTTAGCGGCGCGGCGGTACGCAACCGTAGCGCCGTTTTTTTTAAAGTCCGTTCCGTCGCCAATGCCGGGCCGGGCCGCCGATCTGTCGGCCACTCGCAAACCCTCAAGGCAGATTCCGGCTAAGATGTGGATCGCCCGGGTTTCGGCGCTGAGCCTTGTCATAGGTGGCCGAGCCATGGGCGCTGGACCGGTGCCGCTGAGAGGGCTTGCCATGACGCGCGCGCCAAGGAAATCGAAGGTGAAGCCCGCGCGTGCAGCCAAGCGGCGGACGGCGCACCGCGTCGAGCCGATCGAGCTCTATTACTGGCCGACCCCGAATGGCTGGAAGATCTCGATCATGCTCGAAGAGTGCGGCCTGCCCTATGTCGTGCGTCCCATCGACATTTCCAAAGGCGAGCAGTTCACGCCGGACTTCCTGGCCATCTCGCCGAACAACCGCATCCCGGCGATCGTCGATCCCGCCGGCCCGGGCGGGCGGCCGATCTCGGTTTTCGAGTCCGGCGCCATCCTGCAATACCTCGGCCGCAAGACCGGCAAATTCTATCCGCGCGAGGAGCGTGCGCGCGTCGCCGTCGAGGAGTGGCTGTTCTGGCAGGTCGGCGGGCTCGGCCCGATGGCCGGCCAGGCCAATCACTTCCGCCGCTACGCGCCGGAGGCGGTTGCCTACGCGATCACCCGCTACACCGACGAGGTCAACCGCCTGTTCGGCGTCATGAACACGCGGCTTGCCGGGCGCGGGTTTTTGGCGGGCCGCTACTCCATTGCCGACATGGCCTGCGTCGGTTGGGTCAGGCTCGCCGAGCGCATGGGTCAGGACCTCGCGCTTTTTCCAAATCTCCAGCGCTGGTTCGAAACGATCCGGGCGCGGCCGGCGGTCAAGCGCGCTTTTGCCATCCGCATCGAGGCGGCCGCTGCCGTCGACCTGCACGATCCCAACGTGCGCGCGGTTTTGTTCGGTCAGCGCGCGAGGTAAAGACGGCTGAACGACCGCGCGTCTCGGGTCAGTTGGTCCGCGTCCAGGTCTGCGCCTTGCAGATCAGCCCAGCAAGTACACAGCCCTTGAGTTCGGCCGTATTAGCGCCGGTCATGGTGAACGAGCCGGTATAGGTGTTGCCGTCTTCGGCGTTGTAAACCTGCCCGTCCCATTTTTCCGGCGTGCCGCTCGGCTTCATGTTGAGCACGATGGGGATGCCGAGCAACGGTCGGCTCTGCTTGCTCGCATCGACGTTATGCTTGTCGAGCTTCGGCTTGTTGGTCTCGGGGTCCAGCGGTTCCTGAATCCAAACCAGATTGCCGCAGAGCGCCCCACCGCAATTGACGATGTGGATCTTGCCTTTCTTGTCCCCCGTCAACCACGTGCCGAACGGTTCCGCGGCCAGTGTCGGCGCGGTCGTGATGAGCGCGAGCCCAATCGCCGCAGCGACGACGGCTGCCGCTATGCGAAAGATTTTCATGACCGCCCTCCTGCGCCCCGCACGATCGCGAGGCTGAAAGGATAGCCGAGGAAAGCCGCTTTGCAAGCTTGTTCCCGCTGGGAATGCCGTTCGCCGACCGCGGCAGCGCCGATATCGGCGGGCCCCGCTTGCTTAACGCCGCGTTGCCGGCCTCGCGCGACCGCTCGATCCGCAGTTCAGCTTTGATTCATCGCTTTGATTAAACCACCGTTCAAATGTTCTGAGGATTATCGCCATGTCGGCCTCGGGGAAAAAGAGCCGGCGAATACGCGAAAGCGAACAGGGACAAATCATAGACAGAGGAGTGGATGATGGCTCGTTATGAAATTCTCGACAGCAATGCGGCGCCGCTCGGCGAAGGCCCCGCCGCCGGCGATATGCTGTTCGAACTCGGCATGATGTATTCGGTCGGCCGCGACGTGCCGGTGGATCTCGTCTCCGCGCACAAATGGTTCAATCTCGCGGCGATGAAAGGCAACAGCGAAGCGATCCGCCTGCGGCGCGAGCTCGCCGACCAGATGTCGGAAGGTGAGATTGCCGCCGCTCAGCGCGCCGCGCGCGCTTGGCTCCGGGGAACCCATGCAGCGGCAGCACCGGCCATGGCCGCCTGAGGCCTGCGGGCAAGCCCGCGATGGCGCCGCCAAACCCTTGCCTGCCGGCCGTGTAGCGGGCTAGTCATATCGGCGGACCGGAGAGGTGGCCGAGTGGCTGAAGGCGGCGGTTTGCTAAACCGTTATACGGTCTAAAGCCGTATCAAGGGTTCGAATCCCTTCCTCTCCGCCACCCTCCGCCCTGACGGGCTACGGGTGGCAGGCCACCTCACCTACCGGCGGAGGGTGTCTCCCGAAGCTCCGAAGGAGCGTAGGGAGCCATGTGGTATGTTTATTTTCTAGAATTGAGAAACGGCGACACCTACGCCGGCTGGGCGAATGATCTTCGCCGAACGTTTCTCATTATCGAGCATTACTCGATTTGGGCTTCTCACGCACATTGCCCCAAGGATCGTAACTCTGCTTGGGCTGGATCCCGTCCAGGGCGGATTTGTACGCCTTCTCGTCGGCCTTCACGGTCGGGTGTTCTTCAGTTTTAGGGGGCTTTTCCATGGCGGGGAGACTCATGCCGGGGGGCCCATTCGGCCCTTGTTGGGCGTGAGCCGGCACCGCCAGCCATGCAAGTGCCACGACGGTCATCACGACGATTCTCATCGGCGCTCTCCCTCGCGCTGGCGATGTTCACGCACCGCAACAGGCGGTGCAGCGTGATCATCCGCCGCAAAGAAATAGCGCGGGTCCTGGTGGACCCGCGCTTTATATTTTAGCAACTCAGCGAAGTCGTGCCAAGCGGCGATCGTCTTAGCCGATCAGAAGGCCACGCCGACGCCGGCATACCCGACGAAGATGCTGCTGCAGTTCCCGGCGCTGACCGCAGCGCAGCTGAGATTCCCTGTCACGCTGAAAGCGTTGGCATTCTGCAGGGCGGTATTGATGATATCGTACCACTGGAAGCCAGCCTTGGCGTACCAGTGACCGTACTGGGCCGGCAGCCACGTCAGCGGCATCTGGGCCATGAGGCCGGTGGTGAATATGCCAACCCCGCCGCTCGACCCGCCGAACACTGCCGGAGAGGCGTTCCAGAAGGACGACGGTCCGACCGTGACGTAGGTCGGCGCCTTCAGGGTGATCGGGATCCCCCAGTACTTCGACAAGTCAAGGGTCGGCGTCATGCCGATGAAGAACTCGTAGTTGTTGGTCTCGCAATTGAAGCACGCCGCGGAGGCAGACCCTGGGCCTCCGCCACCGGGGGT